>ERZ1034901.73-NODE-73-length-76758-cov-21.146578_pt1 | contig 76758 bp, 61 predicted proteins | sample MGYA00520628_ERZ1034901 | MGnify/ENA primary metagenome ERZ1034901 (study PRJEB33766, sample SAMN09781783) | gut metagenome | biome: gut microbiome | host: Homo sapiens | place: Madagascar | study: EMG produced TPA metagenomics assembly of the PRJNA485056 data set...
AGAAATAGAATAGAAAAAGAAAGAGAAATCGTGTTGAGGCATGGTTTCTTTTTTTATTGATTTTGAAAATTATATAAATGTGGTGGAACACTTTTTACAAAAATTTCTCAAAAAGATTTCTGCTTTGCAACATTACTATTTTTAAAGAAAAGAACTACAATTTACTCGTTTAAACGGAAACCTTGAATATCTAAGTTTGAAAATGGAAGCGTGAATGATGAAAAAACAGGTTGATATTGAGACAGAAAAAAAAGCAATACAGGAACCATCACTTGCACAGGATATCATTCAGTTGCTTTTGAAGATTGTGATTCTTATTTTAGTAATCTTTTTGATCTTCACTTTTCTTTATGGGATCGTAAGGATTAACGATATCTCTATGAAACCATCCATTAAGGATGGGGATCTGGTTGTATATTACCGACTGGATCACAGATTTATATCCGGAGATGTTGCAGTTTTTGAAAAGGATAATAAAACAACGACCGGACGTGTTGTAGCGGTTGCCGGTGATACGGTTGACATTACAAAAGACGGACTTACGATCAATGGAGCAGAACAGATCTCGCAGGATATCTATTTTGATACGACCCGGTTTAAAAACGGAGTCGATTTCCCACTTACGGTGAAAGAAGGTCAGGTCTTTGTACTTGGAGACAACAGACCAAAGGCCAGTGACAGCCGAATTTATGGATGCATTGATCTAAAAGATATCCGGGGAAAAGTCATCGCGATTATTCGGAGCAGGGGAATTTAAGTTCCACATCCGTTAATCCAATATAAAAAGTACAAAAATTTCACAAGGGAGGAAGAAATCATGAGCATGAAAAAATTATCTAAAAAGATGCTCGCTGTTGTCGCAGCAGGTGCTATGACAATGGGACTGGCAATGCCAGCATTTGCAGATGGTGCAGGCGAAGAAACAACAAAGGTGACACAAGCTTACATCAGCAAGACTTACAACACAGAAGTTGGAAAAGCAATGAAGTTCAATTTTACTGCCACACAGAATACAACAGGCGCTGATGTGGTAAAGTCAACGGTTGATTGTACAATTCCAAGTATTAGTTTCACAGATAGTGAGACGGGAACAAATAAGAAAGTTAGTAGCGAGATTACATTTGCTCCTTTTACTGAGGCAGGAAAGTATGAATATACTGTAAAAGAGACAACATCTGAGCCGGTTATTGCTGAGAGTGAACACGAAAAGCTGCTCATGTCTAAAGCTGAGTACAAAATGACTGTTTATGTTGTAGAGGATCCAGAGAATACTTTTAAGGTTGATCAAATCGTCGTAAATAAGACAAAGGATGACAAAGGTGACGGAGCAACAGGTAAAGTAGATATCAGCGGAGACAAAACTAAGAATACATTTAATTTTGTCAACACTTATGTGCAGGAAGCTGGTACAGGAAAACCAGATCCTGAAAAACCTGTTGTACCAGGTGAAGATTACAATAAGTATGGTTCCTTAAATGTATCTAAGAAAATTGATGCACAGGGTGAAACTCCTATTCCAACTGACTCATTTAGCTTTACAGCAACATTTGCATTCCCAGAAGGAACTGGCGTGGATACACTTGGCGCAAAAGCAGGTGCAGAAAATCTTAAACTTGAAGCAGATGGAACTTACAAATTTACTCTGACAGATGGACAGAATATGAAATTCACAGGTCTTCCGGTTGGAACAACGATCACTGTAAAAGAGACTGGAGCAGTAAACTATAAGGGTAGTGCTAGCGTTGTACTTAATGGTGGCGATGCAAAAATTGTTGCAGCAGGAAAATATCATGAAGATCTTACAGCTGTAGATGGCGGTAAACTTGGACAGAACAAAAATACAGTTGATGTAACAAATACATACAACCATGTACCAACAACAGGTATTATCATGAACACACTTCCATATGTTCTGATGATCGCTCTTTGCGGCGCTGCACTCTTTGGATTTGTTGCTTTCAAACGCAGAAGATAATTAAAAAGAATTAAATGGATTTAAAAAGGGGATGCTGTGCGGCAGGGCACTGTCGCATCCCCTTTCTTAACAAGAAGGGAAGATAAGGACAAGTAGATATGAAAAGATTAGCAAAGATCATAGTAAGCGGAATCGATCATATGGTAAATTTTATCGCACTTATGCTGATCCTTTTGCTGATGTTTTTGTCCTGTTATATGTTATGGGATTCCAATCAGGTGTTTGAGGCAGCGGATGCAAAGAACTACGAAGCCTATATGCCAAGCGAAAACCATACGAAATCATTTGAAGAATTACAGAAGATCAATCCAGATGTTTTTGGCTGGATTCGGATCAACGATACAAATGTCAATTATCCTTTGCTTCAGACAGAGGATGATGATACGTATATGAATACGGATGCGGAAGGAAATTATTCCTTAAGTGGTTCCATTTTTTTACATTGTGCCAATTCACCGGATTTTTCAGATTTTAACAATCTGATCTATGGACACCACATGGAAAAGCATAAAATGTTTGGAGATGTGGGACTTTTTACAGAGAAGAAGTATTTTGATGAACACCCTTATGGGAATCTGTTTTTTGATGGGAAAGATCATGGAATCGAATTTTATGCATTGCTTCAGGCAGATGCTTATAATGAGCGACTCTTTAGTGTTTGCCCGGAAACATCGGAAGCAAAACAGGAGTATCTGCAGGAAATCTTGGACAATGCTTTATATAAACGAAATCTTAACGTTACAGAAGAAGACCATTTGGTTTTACTGATCACATGTACTTCAGAAATGACAAATGGAAGAAATATATTGGTAGGAAGACTTACGGAGCAGGTTTATCCTGAGAAAGAGAAACCGAAAAATGTAGGAACCGGGATCGATCAGATCCGAAAACTGGTCATATCCGTTCCGGTTCTTTTCTGGCTCATACTACTTCTTCTTATCCTATTAATACTTGACCAAATACTAAGAAAGAAGGGAAAGAAAAACGATGAACATCCTTGATTTAAAGAAAATAAATATCATAGTGCTTAGCCTGCTTCTTTTCCTGAGTATGCAGATACCGGTGTTTGCATCTGAAAATGCAGCCGAAGTAAAAATTCCTGTCGTACAGGTTGTTGAAAATGAAGCAAAAGATCAGGCAGAAGAATTTTCCTACGTTCTTACAACCAATCAAAGTGAAGCTCCGATGCCAAAAGGAAGTAAGGAGAATCAGTATTGTTGGAGCATGAAGAAAAAGGAAACGGTTGAGATTAGTATTCCAGTAACAACAAGGGGGATTTACCACTATCAGATCTATCAGACAACAGAACCAAAGGAAGCTTACGCATGTGATCAAAGTCGTTATGATGTGAGTGTGGAAGCATTTTATAATGAAGCAGATCAGTTTAAAACGGTGACTGTTGTAAAAAATCAAAAGGGTGAAAAAATCGATCAGATCACTTTTTTGAATCGCTTGAACAAAACCAATCCATCAAATCAGACAGCAAAATCTGATTCAAAAAAGAAAGTAAAGACAGGTGATAACGGAACAATCTGGGGATATGTCTTATTACTTGTCAGTTCTATGATATGTTTTGTTATTTTATTTTATGAAAATCAGAAAAGAAGAAAGGGAGAGATTCAAGATGAAGCAGAATAGATGGAACAAATACTTGAAGATTATATGCAGCTGGCTTTTGATCCTATCTATGTGTTTCTTATCTTTGGATACAGCAATAGTATCTGCCGAGAACCGTTCTCCTGTAAATACGGAAAGTGAAATGACAGGTTCGCAGGATGACGAAAGTACACCAGTGGAAAATAAATCATCCATGGAATCAGATCCTGAGAGTGCTTCAGAACCAAACGCGAATACCTCTATGGGGGAATCTTCCACAGATAATACAGTGCCTGATGCACCGGAAGAGATTTCCGTACAGAGCTTAGAGGAAGCCGTGCAGGAAATTGATGCAAAGGGAGAAGCATCTTCCACTAACAGAGTAGCGTATGTAGATCCAAAGGGGAATCCAATTATTGGTGCACCGACTACGATCGCTTATGGAAATATTTCTGACCACAAAGATCTATCAATAGATGGAAGACATTTTGATTTCCTTAGTGCGAAAGTAAATGGAAAAGACTGTGTGTACATCGGAGAATATAACGGAGTGCTTTATTACAGTACCGATGGTGTGATTGCAATCAAGATGGAAGACGGACAAAAGGTAACAATGACTTATCAGGAGTATTATCTGATCAGCATAAAAGAAGTACTTCCTGATAGTTGTTCATCTGGTATAATCACTAAAAAAAATGGCAGCCTTGATGTACCGCTTGATATATCAAATCAGATTCGTGTAGATGCGGGAGAAAATTTTGTAATTTCGGTAACTTCTGGAACAGATACATCAAAAGCAAATGATCCTAGGGCTAAGAGATTTAAAATCGCATCTGTTATCTCTCAAAATGGAGCAACAATCACGCAGGAAAATGGAGATGAATATAAAGCAACCTATTCCATAAACGTTGTAAAAGATGATAAGATTACAATTACCTATGAGGAACAAAGCGTTTACAGAATAACCATTAATACAAAAGATATTAATGGGGAAGAATATATCAATATTCCGCACAGTGAAGCCAAGGGCTGGAAGTATTTGGTAGGTCAGGACAAAATCATGTGGACTTTTACAGCAGATGATGTTTCTGGAATGTCAGGCTATAATTTATCTATTCCAGCATTTCATACGAAAAGAGGCTACCGTGTAATACATATGGTGGTGAATGGCACTTCCATTCAAGCCTCTCCTGAGAGCGGAGTGAGTGAGGTTCCAATAAGTAAAGGTGATGGTGTTTCATCGGATCCAGGTAAATTAAGTTTAATTACCAAGATGACAGATAGCTACACAACTACTAGAGGTGCGGAAAAAGATTGTTCTTATGAATATAAGATGGATTTGAAAGTCCGAACCGGTAAATTTGAGGATTATAATTTTAACTTAGTGCCATACAACGAAGACCGTGGAAGACAGGCTGTGACAGTAAGGCTATATACGAATCAATCCCGAAGCGGCGAAGGTTTGGATGTAGTCATGTGGGACTATGAGAAACAAGAACTGGTTCCTGTAAGAGATAATGAAGCCATAGATATGGATCCTGTAAAGTATAAAGGAAGCACAACCACAACAAGACAGGTACGAATTTTCTTTGCCAAGCCAAAAGCTGGGTATGAGTTTGTAAATGGACTTCAGAGTGCTGTTGGTGTTATGTATGGACAGCCCCACGGTGACAATCCTGTGGGAGATGGAAAAAAGAATGATGCTAATGCTGGTACCATAGATGCAATGACAGCTACGTCACTTATAAGAGGGGATAATCCATTTAAAATATATGATGAGCAATGGCAGGCTGCACAAAAAGCTGCGAAGGAAAAAGGTTATACCAGATATTTAGCGTGGGGAGGGGCAAAACCTTTAGCAACAGATAATGGCTGGCGTTTATATTCTGCCTCTTTCATGGTTGCATCCAGTAGTCTGTATGTACACTATAATTCTGGTGCAGGTGAGGGAGTATTACCTAAAAATGCCGATGTGAAGAACATCCCGGATAACCCGAAGACAAGGAGTTATAACAAAACTCCTATGCATTCTTATGGAAAGGATCTAGAAACCGGAAAGGAAATAAGAACTATAGGTACTACCTTTATTATGGGTGAAGGTTGGGCAGAACCCACTTGTGAAGGCTATGAATTTATAGGATGGAAGCTGAAAAACAAAGATGGTAAGTTAAGTCAAGAGACATATAGTAACGGTGAACTCTTTACGATTTCTGATGAGAATTACGGATATGCAAATAATACGAATCTGCCTGTATTTGCATCTAAAAATTTTACAGGCTATCAGATTGTTGCACAGTGGAAAAAAACAGCCAAAAAAGAAATAAAGGTTGAGCATTATCTCAAGATACCGGATGGAACGAAAAAACTTGAAAAGACAACTACAGGAACCATTTCCTTTGCAACAGAAAATGAGATTGTTAAAGCGTACGCAAAACCAGAAGCAAACGGAACATTTTCAGGTTATGTTTTTGATACAAAAGATCCTCATAACGAATTAGAAAAAGAAGTAAAAAATGATTCGTCTTCTGATACAATTACACTTAATCTGTATTATAAGCCAACCGTATTAACCGTTAGCAAGACAGTAAAAGGCTATACACTGGATGCAAATAAAGATTTTACATTTACGATTCAAGCGCAGGCACCATCAGGGACAGATGCAAGTGCATCTATAATCCAAGATGGACAAATCTACATTAAGAAAGCAGGAAACATAGAGAATCTTGCTTTTGCAAATAACAAAGCCACCTTTACATTGAAGGATAAAGAATCGGTAGATATTAGCTGTTTGCCAATGGGATGGACTTATACTATAGAAGAAGCAGATCCGGGAGGTAATTATAAAACAACTTGCCAGAGAAACAAGGAATCAGTTGTTAATGGAAGAACGTTATCCCTTCAAATGGATCAGGAAAGCGAAAGCGTTTCATTTGTTAATGCATCGAAAGTGGCGCCTCCAGTGACAGGAAAAACAGTACAAAATAACAGTTTTATATTATTACTAGTTCTTGTATTTGGAGTTGGGATTGTTAGTTTTGGATTTTTCAAAAGGATGAAAAGAAAACATTGATAATTAAGTAAGAAGGATTATATTTGATTATTTGCGAATTAGATATAATTCTTCTTATTTTATAAAAAAAGAAAATCAGAATCTAGGAGTATATGATTATTCTTGCCTCAATTTGGCCAATATGATACGATGGAAACATTAAAAGACAGAGCCATTGATGGAAGAAAAGAAGACTTTGTGCAACAGAAAGGTAAGGAAAGACATGCAATTAAATATTACGACGGATTATGCAATTAGGATAGTTTATTATCTGGCTTTGCATAAAGAAAATGTTACGGCATCAGAACTGGCATCTGTATTAAAAATACCTGTAAGCTATATTTCAAAAATAACAAAAAAATTAAAAGCAGCGGGGATTGTTCAAGCATGTGAGGGGATAAAAGGCGGATATGCATTGGTGAAAAATCCTGAAATCATTTCTCTATTTGATATCGTATCTTCTATGGAAGTAACTATGAAGATCAACCGTTGTTTAGAGTCGGATGGCTTTTGTTCCAGAAATGCTACAGATTATTGTAATGTGCATAAAGCGTTGTTAAAGGTACAAAGGACTTATGAGGATGCACTAAAGAGTGTAAGTATTGCAGATCTTATATAGACAACAGATGAGGGAAACGTTGAAATAAATTGTTATGAGAAAGTGAAAGAGTGTAATTATGAGATATACAGTAAAAGACCTGCTTGAGTCAGGACAATTTTCGGAAATGAAATTAATTAGCGGTGAATCAGAACTCAACCGGGAAATAAAGGGTGCAAGACTTCTTGAAGTTGCAAATATGGAATGCTTTTTAAGCGGTGGTGAAATTCTTTTCACAAGTTTAAAGGCATACAAAAATGTAGATCTACAGGAGTTTGTGAAACATTTAGAGGGACTTAAGAAAAAGCAAATTAGTGCGTTCATAGTAAAACGAGATCAGCAAACAGAGCTACAAAGAATTCGTTTTAATATTTTGCTACAATATGCAAAATCGCAACAAATCCCTGTTATCGAAATCCCAAAGACGTTGTATTACTGGGGAATTATCAAGCATATTTTAACTCATATTTACGATATGGAAACAGCAAAATTAACATATTTTAAGACAACGCATGACAGCTTGGGGGGGGGGTACTACTTCTCTTGTAGACGAGAAAGATTCTGTAGAGGAGATTTTTGCTTTGATTTATAGTATGCTTGAAAATCCGGTCGCTCTATATGATGAAGAATATGAATGTCTCCATTCAAATGATCCAACCCTGTCGGAGTTTACAATGAAGGAAGATGCAGAAGTATTTGTGCCTAATATCATTACTGAATATCAATACTGGCATCAAAAAAGAGAGCAGTCAGAGTACATTCATAAAATTGATGTGTTTGGTCATAGATCCTTTTATCTCGTTGTTACGGAGCAGAACAAAAAAATGGAAACATTGGATTTTATTGCTCTTGAGAATATTGTTGTTGTCTTACGCCATATCATTATAAGAAACATGATGGAAGAAAATATTGCCAAGCAATATCACAAAGATATAGAATACCGGTTACTGAATGGAACTCTCACAGAGTTAGAAAAAGAGGAAGCAGCAAAGATTTTAAAACTTGAGAAAACGGATGAGTTACGCGTTGTTATTTTTCGTGTTATCCCGAATAATGACGAAGGAAAATTTACGGACAAACAAAGAAAAGAAATTGAGATTGCTGAAAAAATGTTTTTGCACCTACTGCAAAAAGATTATGTGATACGTAATACGAATCAGATCATCTATATTAAGAAACATATAGGGGAAACCAAACAGGAATTTCGTAAGGAATTAGAAGTTTTGCAAAGCGAGGTACAAGAACAGTTAGATCAGAAAGATGCGGAAATTGATTTTTTGGTTGGTATTGGAAAAAAAGTGATCGGATATCATGATATCAAGGAATCTTTTGTGGACGCAAAACGGGCGCTTGATTATATTAACGTGATCCGAAAAATTGTAGGCGATTCAAAGCGTTCCATTGTGGATTGCTCTAAATTAGGTTTTTTTCAAGTATTTGCTGAGATTAAAGACAAGAAAAAATTATGGTCCTATATCCCAGAATCTTTGCAAACAGTTTATGAATATGATAAGAAGAAAAAGAAAGAGCTAATCGATACGTTAACAAGAAGGAAGAGAAACTGGATTTTCGGGTGAAACTAGAAAAATTCCAAAAAGAAATGCAAGATCAACTAATTGAAAGAAAAGCACGATTTGAATTACTGATCGGTATAGGAAAGAGTGTTAAGGGTTATCATAATTTAAAAGATTCTTTTGAAGATTCTAAAATTGCGATTGAATACATTGATGTTATTAGAAAATTAGTTGGAGATGCACATAAATCAGTGGTAGACTGTTCAAAATTGGGCTTTTTTCATATCTTTACAGATATTAAGGATGAAAAACAGTTGAGAATGTATATACCTGATGCTGTAAATGCGATCCGTCAATATGATCTTCAGAAAAATGGAGAACTGATAAACACACTGGAATGTTATCTAAATCAGAAACAAAGTATTCGGAAAACGTCTGAGTTAATGAATATACATGCCCGAACAGTTTCCTATCGTTTGCAAAAAATAGTGAAGCTAACAGGAATGAACTTTGATAATATAGCAGAAATGTTAGCTGTTCGAAATGGCATTATAATATTAAAAATATTGGAGCAATTATAAAAAAAGCGAATCACATGCTTTGTGTGATTCGCTTTTTGGACATATTGAACATAACTGGTACACTTTGAACAAAAAAAATAAAATTTTTTTTCGTTGGTTGCACATTATAATTAGTCATAAAAAAAAGTATAATTTTGGAATTAGAGATAAAGATGTTTGGAAAAATATTGAAGGTATAAGCAGCAAATATTTTTTTAATACAAACTAGAACCTTGAAAGGTTTAGTTAAAAAGTAGATTAAAAGTAAAAGAGTAGAGGACCAGATATGAAGAGAAACAAAAGGCTGGCGAATAGAATTATTTCGGTAATACTATGTGTAGCTATTTTATTTTCACAGGTGAATATCGCGGATGCAGAAAATTTGAATTCATCGGCCGGCAATACGAATCAAGTGACAGCTTCTAGTGATGCTAATGCGGGCAGTCGTGAAGAAAAAGTTATAAATGACTCTTTAGATTCAAATGAAACAAGTGGCACCACGGAATCTGCCCCCTCGGTTTCCGAGAAAACAGGAGAAGATTCAAAGAATGACGAAGCGGAAACTTCCAGCGAGGATGTTAAAGCAGAATCAACAGATAATATAGATGCTTATTATAAGGATAGTAAAATCTGCATTTATAATTATGAACAATTAAAACAGATCGGTTCAGAGGCTTATGTTTACACGGGTGATAAGGACGGAAAGATTGGTTCTGGAGATGTAGTAAAGAGTGAAGGCACAGAGTTGAAATACGGTGCAGATGCCCAATACATTTTGATGAATGATATCCAGATGAATTCTGAACAGATCTGGACAGTGTCAGATTCCTTTACCGGAACTATTACAGGAACAGAAGTTGAGGAAAATGAAACACCGACTTTATATGACAAAGAAACGGATACCATCTACATTTACAATCCGTATCAGTTGATGGTGCTTGCACAGGAAGAATCTGAGTCGGAACCTGTTATGACATTAGATTATGATGCACCACAGTTTGGTATGGGGCAGATGATCTATCCGGATGGTGAAGATCAGGCGTATCTGACTTATAGTAAGTCTCATAATTATGTGTTATCGCAGAAATTTAATTCGGATAAACCGGAACTGGTTGTGGATCAATTGAGTAAAGTAAGTGCAGAAGGAACAGAAGGCCGAGATTTCAAGGGACAAGTTGTTAAGACCATTGGAGATAAGACCTACATCTTGATTGGAAATGAGCAGCAGCTGAGGAAAATTGGTACGGATGAACAAGTTAATGGTGCGGTTTATCAGGCATATCTAGATGGTTTGGTATGGAAACGTGATACAGATTCAAGTGGCAAACCGATCATGCTTTATAGTGGTGATGCTGATTTGACAAAAGACCAGAATGGAGTAGCAGATTTTACTTTTGGACAAATTAAAGATGCTGATAGCAAATACAGTCAGCATAATGAATTGCTATATCCCACCAGAGGCAGATGTGGGGTTAATCAGGTAACAGGCGAGATCAATCCAAAACTTAATATCAAAGATGCAACAGGACAGACATATAAAGCGAACGCAAATTATATCATTTTCCGAGATATAGATTTGAGCAGTGAAGAGTGGAAGCCTCTTACTTTTCAAGGAACAATGATTGGTGCTAAATCTGCTGAAAAAGGTGGACTTTGGAAAGATAATGTTTTAAATACAACTGATAAACCAGTGTTATCGAATGTAACTGTAGATCAATCAACTAAGATTAATGTTGGAGAACAAATGGGTGTTGGATTCTTTTCAACAATATCAAGTGAAGTAAGTGAAAAGGATATTGGTCTTAGTAAAGGATTGGTAAAGGTATCTAATATTCAATTTGATAATCTAAAAGTTCATACAACAACAAATGAAACATATTATCCGGACACTCTCATAAGTACCTTAACAAGTACTCTGGGTAAGTTGCTTGGTGGAGTTTTAAGTGGGTTAACATTTATTTTAACGTTCGGCCAGGTGAAAATTGATCTTGGAAAAACATTAGGAGATGTTCTTGATGCGAGAAAGAAAGATCCGACAGCTTTATCAACGGGAGCAATTGCTGGGCGAGTTGAAGGGCAGGTTGAAATTTCAAATATTGAAGTCAATAATGCAAATGTAAAAAATGTGAATGGCTATACAGGTGGTTTTGCTGGATATGCCGTTGGTTCAACTCAATATGATGGATTGTCGAATACTTTAGGGGATTTGGTTAAATTATTAACAAATATTTTAAATGTCATTCCAGGTTTAGGCTTAGGTGATTTGATTAAGATTCTATTAGGGAACGCAATTCCTTTAGGAAAGTTAATTCCAACAGGATATATCAATCCGAAGATAGCAAATTGTAATATTAATAGTTTAACGATTTCTACAGCATCCGATAAAGAATATGCCGGTGGATTTATTGGTATGCAAAAGGGTGCTATTGTAGAGAGTTGTTCTGTAACAGATGGTACGAATACAATTAGTGGAAAGAATTTTGTAGGTGGCTTTGTTGGTCTAGCTCGTGATGATGTGATTGAAGGAACACTATCAGGGGCATTGGATATAGAGACAAAACTTCCTAAGATGAATACGGAAAGTTTACTTCTAAATTGTTCATTAAATAATGCAGTTGTGTCTGTTTCTGGTGAAAGTTATATTGGTGGTTTTGCCGGTGGATTGGCCAATGCATCAACTGTCAATTGTAATGTTAAATCGGATAATGCACTCACTGTAAAGGCTTCTGGAAATTATGCTGGTGGTTTTGCAGGAATTGCATCTCTTGGATGGGCTGCAGACCTAGGTAAAGATGACACAAAAGATAACTTACTTGGTGGTGTAGTTGATCTTGTTGTAAAACTTTTGAGTAGTAATCCTGGAGCAGCTTCATCTTTACTTTCTCTTGCTGGTGTAAATCCATCACATATCTTAGGATGTTCTGTAAATGCTCCACTGCAAGTTAGTGGAAAGGACTATGTTGGTGGTGTAACAGGCCGAGGTAATGGTGCATATATAGCACAATCGAATGCGGATAATTTACAGAAAATATCATATTGGAAAAATAGTGTTTATGATGTTGGTTTGGTTCCAGTGGTTGATGTCTCTTTAACCGGATTATCCAGTGTTACAGGAAATGATTATGTTGGTGGAATTGCTGGATCAATGGGTACGGCCAGTGTTGCAGGTTTATTAAATACAACGCTTGGCGTTGCATCTTATCTTGCGTTTACTGTAGATAATGTTCATGTAAATGGTACAGAGAATGGGTTTATTGTTACGGGAAATGAACGTGTTGCCGGTGGATTTGGAGATGCGATTGGTGGTTCTATAACAACTGTTAGTATCAATAATTTAGCTTCTATAGAAGGCAATAACTTAGTAGGCGGATTTATAGGTCTTTCTGGTCCTGGTGATTTGGCAGGAGCAGATGGTGGATTGACTGTTAATCTATTAGGTTTGAATTATATATTGAAATTGAATAATTTGCTCTCTCTAGGACAAGCAATTGAAGTTAAGATTAATAAAGTAAATGTGAATGGAGCCACAAATGGATTTACGGTACACGCAAAGGGGAGTCGTGATTCTAATTCTGTTCGTGATTATAGTGCTTCTGGTTTTATCGCAAAAAGTGGAAGTACTAAAGTAGAGGATTCTCATGTAACAAATCTAAAATCAGTGAAGGCTGCAGATGATGGCGGATATGCTTCAGGATTTGTGGCTATTTCAAAAACGGGTGGTCTAGCAGATGTTGCTGATGATACTTCAATTAAATCATTGATTGAGGCTAATGGCTTAGTAAATGCTGTAGGATATTTAATTCCTAAATATACAAATTGCACGGTTTCTTTTGTAAATGGTGGAAGTGTTACAGCAGATGTTGCTGGTGGTTTTGCAGCAGATTTTCAAAGTGGTACAGTTGATAACAGTTCACGAGGAACTAATGATTATTACGCAGTATACAATTTAGATTCTGTAAATGGTCAAACCTATGCTGGTGGCTTTGGTGGAAATGTTTATTCTGGAGCATTGGCGGATGCTGGTAAAGGTATTAGTGTTCTAGGAAATATTAATGGTTTAAATATAAATATTGGAGAATTGTTAAATTTAGTAAATGCATATGTTCCAATTATAAAGTATGCAGGTGTTAAATCTGATAATGGATTTACAGTATCGGCTAATAAATTTAAATCGGATGATACGAATTCTGGTAGTGCTGGTGGCTTTATTGGCTATGGCAGTGGAGTTCAGGTTAGTCATTGTGATGTAACAAATTTAAAACATACAACGGTAACACCTCCTAAAGAGTTAGAGGGTGAAGATAGTTCAAATTATTTTGGAAAGGATAGTACATATGCAGTAACGGGAGCTAGATATGCTGGTGGATATATTGGATATATGAATATTGGTTCTGCTGCTTCGGTTGGAAAAGGCTTGAAGGTTTTAGGTACAGCGATTGGCTTGAATGATGTATTGGATGCATTAAATGTTGTGGTTTCTACAATAGAACATTCGAATGTTACTGGAGGACCTGGAGGTTTTGCGGTTAGAGCCTCTATGAAAAATACAGCTTCTGATGCTTCGGATAATGATGTATTAGGAGATGCCGGTGGATTTGTTGGTAAGATTTCTGGTGGTCATATTCAGAATTCAAATTCTTATAACTTCTCATATATCATTGGTCAGATTACAGCTGGTGGTTATGTTGGAGATTTACAGCCAGGTAGTGTGGCAGATGCTTTGGGAGAAACAAGTATACTAGGTGGTCTTGTCAATACTAAAGAAACACTGGCATCTCTTGCAGAAGATTTTGTTCCTACAATTCGAAACAGTTCTACAACATGTATTCCTTGCGGTGGTGCAGTTCGTGCAGATGCGGCCTCCACAAAGCAGGTACAACGAGGTATGGCCGGAGGTTATGCAGGACATAATGAAGGCGGTCACATCTGGGGAAACAATACAAAGAAATGGAAAGGTAAAGAATATACCGGACCAACAAGTACTTGTAAAGCAGTAAGAATCCGTTCGGTATACGGAAAAGAAATCGCAGGTGGTTTCACAGGACTTATGGAGTCAGCTGATACGGCAAGTACCGGAAATCTGTCCTTATTATGGGGACTGGTAAAAGTAGATAACATCCTTGGAGCACTCAGCGTTGTCTATCCGACGGAAGAAAATACGGCAGTTTACGGTCCACTTGCCCAGATGGATTATGAAACCTGGAACAAATGGGTGGAATTTGTCGGTAAAAAAGGTGGTTACGGAAGTGACCTTGCTGCGAATGGAACAGTAAAAAGTCAAGAAGAACTGGATAAGATGATTGGAAAATATGCTTACGGATACAATGTCGTAGCAGGAAGAGTCAATTATCGGGATGAAATAAAACTGGCAAATGGCGGAGCCGCTGGTGGCTATGTTGGATCAATGCAGACCGGAACCATTACAAATGGACAAGCTTATCAGGCGAAGACAATTAAAGGGCTTCGATGTGCCGGAGGTTTTGCAGGAGAAATGATAAACGGCGGAGCAGCTGATCTTGGTGGTGTTAATATCCTTGGTCTTGATCTGCAATTAGGACAAATGTTACAGGTGCTTAATGTATTTGTTCCAGTAATCAAACAGTCTTCTGTGGAAGGTTATCAGAGTGGATTGATTGTCCAGTCAGAAGGTATAAATGACAAGGATGCCTGTGGTTATGCAGGAGGTTATGTAGGAAAACTGATTGGTGGACAGATCTGGGGCGAAAATGATGCACGCTGCAAGGTTACAAAGTTGAGACGAGTTGATGGAAGAAGCTACGTTGGAGGATTTGCCGGAAGCTCAAGACCGGGAAGTGTAGCAACACTGAATCCAACTGCAGGAGAAGGATTACTCAGCCAGCTTCTGAATAAACTGCTTGATAAACCAGCAGATTTGATAAAAGTATTAAATGCTACAGTTGCAACGATCCGTTATGCAGATGTGGAAGCCTGGGATGACTGGGGAATCATCATAAACGGAGCGCATTCAAACGGAGAAGCCAATACATCCTATGCAAAAGCAGCCGGAGGTTTTGCCGGAATGCTGGAAGGAACAGTACTTGGCGAGAAGGATAAGGAAGACGCAGGAATTTCTGCTCAGAATATCCGTTCCGTAATCGCAGGTGAATATGCTGGAGGATGCTTCGGAATCGCAGATGTAGCCGGAGTTGCCAATATCAGTGCAGAAAGTGATACATCTCTTCTGGATAAACTTTTGCAGCTTGGTAGAACCGATGTGCTGGATGCGTTTAGAAGCTATGTATATTACGGAACTGTAAGCGGAAGTAATGATGCTGGTTTAAGTGTCAGCGCAAATGAAGAAAAAAAATCAGGTCAGAACAATGAAGTTACATATAGCGGAACGGCCGGAGGATTTGGTGGATCGCTGTTAAATGGTTCTGTGAAAAACAGTAAAGTAACGAACTTAAGTAATGTAAGAGGGTTAAATAGCGTCGGAGGATTTGTAGGCTATTCTGGAAAGAGCGGAGTGGTTAAGGCAGATAAGATCGATGTTCTTGGAGATAATACAGGACAGTTACTTGGTGGAGCACTTGGAGTTCTGGATATTTTTGGTTCACACATTGATGACTGTACAGTTACAGGAACCGATGACGGTTACACAGTACAAAGTACAGGTGGAGAGGAGCAGATTGCCGGTGGATTTATCGGATATGCAAATCTTGCGAGAATGTCAAAGTGTACAGCAGGTGATGCGAACAATCAAAATCTTGGACTGAAACAGGTAGCGTCAGGTGGAACAGCCGGCGGCTTTGCAGGACGAACAAGTTTCGCTTATCTTGCAGATTTGAAGTTGGATTCTGGAGCAGTGAATGTAATATTCTCACTTGTTAATGAACTTATAAAAGCATTATATCTGGACAAACTCCAGGATTCCAATCTTTTGAAAATCAATCTTGGAATTATTAAAGTGGATGCACTGTATGATGGCAAACTGCTTCACGTAAATCTGCTTGGATTGGATATCTCTGTAGGACTTTCGAAGAAGTCAACAGATAACAAGCAGGAGACAGATCTTGCAATTATTACGATCGGAGATTCATCCATCAAACTTCCATGTGATGAAAATGGACTTTTGAATGATAATGATGCCAAATCCAATATCAGTGTAAACCTGATTAAGGCCAACCGAACGAAGATTACAGACAGTAACGTTTACGGTGTAAGCTACGGATACGATGTCTATGCAGGTGGAGCTGGAAACGACAAAGATGGTTCTAAAGATGATGGACGAAGCGGTGGCTTTGTTGGATTCAATGACGAAGGACTTTTAAAGAACAACAACATGTATTACTGCGATGTGGTCCGTGGAACAAAAGATCTTGTCGGTCCATTTAGCGGAAAGAGTAAGTTGGATTCTGTATATGAAGCTAACACACAGGAGAAGGTGGAAGGTGAGAATAACAATTACCGTATTTACAGAAAGCTGGATGTGGCGCTGAATCAAATCAAAAAGGGTTCAGACCAGCTGAATCTAAGCTATGAAAAAGATACTTCCAGTGGATGGAATATTTACACATTGGGTCATATGAAGTCGGTAAAAAGCTATGATACTTTGCAAAATGCAAAGCTGACAGATGAAATATCGTCTACAACAGCAGAACTGAAAGCATATGAATCATCAGCAAAAGCGGTATTGATGGCAGATACCAAAACAACCTTGAACACAGGAGAAAGTGATACTCCGGAGCCATCCGAGTCACAGGATCCATGTGATGAACATATCAAGCTGACAATCAATAAAGTCTGGAAGGATCTAAATAATAAAAAACGTCCGAATAACATTACGGTAACGATATCTCGTACCTGGACAGATGTAAACGATAAAGAACATACAGAAACTGTTCCAGGATATGGGGATTATATTATAAATGGTTCTAGTGATAAATCTACCTGGCAGGAAGTCATCAAAGGACTTCCAGCATATATGACGGATGAAAATAAAACCATTCATTATTATACATATTCCGTTACAGAAAAAGAAATAGATGGTTATACGACAACGATAAAAAAATCGGATGATGGATTTACGTTTACGATAACCAACAAACATTTCCCAGGACTTCCGGATACCGGAGGACAGGGAAGAAACTTTATTTACCTGATAGCTATTCTGCTTTTCCTTGTATATTTCATTATGAGATATACAAAAAATAAGGGAAACCAAAAGAGCAGAAAACTATAAAAGAAAAATTCAAACAAAAAGGAGAAAGATGTTATGAAACGAATGAAAAAAATCATGGCAGTGCTGCTGGCAGCGATTATGACAATGGCGATGGCAGTGACAGCATTTGCTGAAGAACCAGTAGTAGCGGCTACAGGAGGAAACAAACTTACAGTTAATGTAAAATCAGGAGAGGGTGTTCCAACACAGACACTTGAAGGACAGACAATTTATCTGTACAAATTATTTGATGTGACAGAGTCACCAAATGGAGAAACAAAGAACTATGCATATACTGTGAATCCAGCAAATGGCTATAAAGAGGCGATTAAATCAGCCCTTGGAACATCATTTACAGGAACAACAGATGAGGACTACGCAGCAGCAGTTGCTAAACTTGGAGAAGATAATAGTGCTGGAGTACAGCAGTTTGCAAATAACTTTACAACATATGCATTGACACATAATCCTAAATTAGATGAAACAAAAAATTCTGGAAAACTGGGAAAGGTAACATCTTATGAATTTACAGATTTAGATGCAGGATACTACTTAGTATATGTAACAGGTGGAAAAGAGATTCAGTCTTCTTTAGTTACAGTAGATTCAACAACAAGTACAGTAAACTTAAAAACAGAAGCACCAAGCATTACAAAAAAAGCAGACCAAGAGACAGTAAGCATCGGACAGGTAGTTAAATATACAGTAACAGGCTCTATTCCGGATACAACAGGATATGACAAGTATCAGTACATTATTCACGATGAATTATCTAACGGTCTTGATTTTGTAAATGATGCAGCAGGAACAGCTCTTGGAGAAGATGCTACAACAGTTAATGTAACAGTGGCGTTTGGAGAAGGAGCTACAGATGCAAGCACAGCACCTACAACAGCAACACTTGATTCAACAAACAAGAAAAAAATGTCTCTTGACCTTTCAGATTGGGTAAAAGCTAATCAGAAAAACAAGGGAGAAGAATTTACTGTTACATATTATGCAAAAGTAAATACAAACGCAGTTGTAACAGAAAAGAATAGTGCTCAGTTAGAGTACGGTAATAAACCAGGTGAAACAACAATTACAACACCAAGTGAAGCAAAAACACCGACATATCCACTGGATATCTTAAAGAAGAAAAAGGGTAGTGAAGATAAGCTGGCAGGTGCAAAATTTAGCCTTTATAAAACAGAGACAGATGCAAAAGCTGGAACAAACGCTATTAAGGTTTCAGGAAGCAATGGAAATTATGTAGTAGATCCAACATCTTCTATTACAGAATTTGAATCAGTTAAAGACATTACTGGAGCAGGTTACAACCTTCGTGTTAATGGTCTTGCAGAAGGAACTTATTATTTAGTAGAGACACAGGCTCCAGCTGGTTATAACAAACTGACAGCTCCAATTGAAATTAAAATCACAAAAAGCAAAGATACAGATGTAAATAATTGGACTATTTCCAAAGATTCAAAAGATGAAACTGATAAAATCATCGATATCGAAAACAGCACAGGATCCCTTCTTCCATCCACAGGTGGTATGGGAACAATCATCTTTGCTGTAATCGCTGCAATTCTTGTACTTGGTGTAGCAGTAAGCTTTATCCGTGACAAGAGAAAAAATGCTTAATCAGCAGATGAATTAGAAAAACAAGAAGTAAAATAACAGAAATTGCGGTTATCTTTTCAGGAAGATAGCCGCAATTCCAAGTATAACAACAGGGAGAATGGAATGAAGAGTAAGGAAAAGAAGAAATTTACAATAAAAGATATCATTCGTTTAATCGTGCTTTTGGTTGCATTCTCCGTATTGTTATATCCGACATTTAGTAGTTATATGAATGAGAAGAATAGTTCAAAAGTTGTATCAAACTATGATGCAGAAAGTGTGAAACTAAGCAATGCTGAAAAAGAACAGATGTTGGCAGATGCAAGAGCCTACAATCAGGAAATGCTCGGAAACATTGACCTGATCGATCCATTTTCACAGACAAATACGGAAATCGATGAGCGGTATCAGAGTCTCTTAAATGTAGATGGATCTGGAATGATGGGATATATCCGTATTCCGAAGATTAAAGTAGAGCTTCCGATTTATCATGGAACAAGTGAAACAGTTCTACAGGCAGGAGTCGGACATTTCTGGGGGACTTCATTGCCGGTTGGCGGTGAGAGTACGCATACAGTGTTAACCGGACACAGAGGACTGCCGACAAAAACACTTTTCACAAATATGGATAAATTGAGAGTAGGAGATATTTTTTATATCAAGGTATTAGGAGAAACTCTGGCATATAAGATTGACCAGATCTTAACTGTGTTACCGGAAGAGACAGAGGCATTATCCATCGAGCCAGGGCAGGATTATGCGACACTTGTTACATGTACACCATATGCGATTAATACGCACCGTCTCTTGGTACGTGGAGAACGTATTCCATATGAAGAGGCAATAAAAGAAGTACCGGATCAGAACATAAAACCGGAATTATCTTTTACCGCAAAAGTATTGATCATAACAATTGTAGTTATTTTAATCGGACTTATTGCGATGATTATCTATAGTAAAAGAAATTCAAAGAAGAAAAAGAGGAGGAAAAGAAAGTGATCAAAAGAATAAGAAATACCAGAATTATTTTCCTCTATATCCTTTTTCTTATGAGTTGTACTTTATCTGTTTCAACACTACAGGTTTCAGCAGCTACTAAAAAGGGAAGTATCGAGATCCATTACAAAGGAAGAACAGATTCCCAGGGAGAGGTGGATCTTTCCGGAGCAACATTTACTTTATTCCAGATTCAATCTGCAGAAAACGGAGAGTTAGTCTGGAATGAGGAGTTTGCATCAGCGGGCATCTCATTAAAAGATACAAGCGCCGGCGCAAGAGAAAAGCAGGCGAAAAAGTTATTTGACTATGCAAAGAAAAATAACATTACCGGAACGACACAGGAGACAAATACAGCTGGTTATACAAGCTTTCTAAATTTAGATGAGGGTATTTATCTTCTTGCACAGATTGGAACCGTAGATAGTGGAACAGAACAGTTTGAGTCAGCTCCATTTCTGATTGAGGTTCCATCTGAAATCAGCGGACGGTTTGAATATAATGTTGAGACAGAACCAAAGGCAGAGTGGGTATCAAAAAAAGAACCTCCGGTTGTTCCAAATCAACCGGGAGATACTCCGGAAAAGACACCGGATAAAAATGAATCAGTTTCATCGAATCCAATTCGCGATATGATTGATAAGGTAAAGACAGGTGATGAAACAACATTTATTACTTGGATCTGTGTAGCATGTGCAGGGTTAGGAATCATGATTGTGATTTCCAGGAAAAGAAATAAAGAATAAAGAAGAGGAATGTACAAAGCATTTTAGAAACAGGAAAAGAGCGAAAACTCATTAAATGAATGGGAATTCGCTCTTTTTTATATTGATTTATTCTATGTATCTTAGTGGATAGATAAAGTTTCATTATGCATCTGTGGGGGATGGAGAGATAGAAGAAGCTTTTTCTAATGGAATGGAACACTTTTGTTAAGAAAAGAGTTAAAAGATTACAAATTTTGTACATTATATAAAACCGCAAGTAGATGTATAATGAAATATCATTATAAGAAAAATGGAGTGACTATAATTTAAGACAGAATAAATAGAATATTTTTTTAAGCCAAACTAATCCCTTCATAGGTTAAGTTTGGTAAGTGGTGAAGGAACCTAGAGGAAAATAATAACAAAAGAAAATCAGTTTTTTAGAATTAAAACGAATCATATGGGAGGGAAAAAGTGTGAAAAAGACAAAAGTGTGGTTGAGGTGGATCGCCTTAACACTTCTGGTGATTCTATGTATAAACAGCGTGGGATCAATAGCTTTGGCATCTGAGATTCAGGAGGAAGGATACGATTCAGAGGCAGAGCTTTTAAAAGAAAAAAGTAGTACAGAAGCAGAACTTCAGAATGAAGAAGGTGCTTCAGAAGAAAAATCGCAAGAAGAGGGAAGCGTTTCGGAAGAAAGTAATACTCCAGAAGACAAAACATCTCCTGAGCAACAGGAAGCAAGAGAAGCGTCTTCGAATACTCAGGAAGTCGCAGAAGGATATGATATTGATTTTTATGTCATCATCAATGGAGAAAAAGTAAAGCTTCAGCATAATAACATTACTGGTATTAAAACATGGAAGGAAAAAAGAACGACATATTACGGAGTCTCCCTTGATGATCTGATCTTAGTGTATGAAGAGTTCGGATTTGTAAAAGGAAGTGATGGGCAGAATCCTGTTGCAGATGAGAAGTTTGTATCTGCATACCGGGGAAAAAGCGGGATAGAATACGGAAAAGTTTATACAGACACAGAATCTGGAAAGACATATGTTTCTTACAATTATGGACAGAATAAACAAGGGGAAGCGATAGATGTTTACTACCTTCCAAATGGAAAAGGCGTTGCATTAAATTTAAAAGATTCTGTAAAAAAGGACAACTCGTTTTATTCCGTAGAGGTAAAGGGAGAAGGGCAGGATCGGATTCGTTATGCATTAACAGGAACTGTAGTGGAAGAAGCTGTGGCTGATTTTAATCCACAATTGTCGGACCAGACAGACCAGATTGAATGGACCTGTATGGGAACAGATGATAAGGTGATAGATGGTATACGGGAATCAGGGAACCAGACGAGGTTCACAATCGGAAAGATCACACAGTCTTATGTGATCCAGAGAGCGGATCAGACAGCCTTTGATATTCAGTTTTATATATATGCAGACAATGAGGTTCGAAAGCTGCCGGCTGATTCTCTGAAAAAGGTGTATAAATGGAACCGTCAGGGCAGATGCTATTTATCTGTCAGTGATCTTGCTGAGATTTATAGAGAGTTCGGCTTGAATGCAGAGGAAACACAGTCCGGAAATTATTTTCCATATACAGTCCGTGGTGAGAAGACATTAGCACAGGCGACAGTGGTAACTTATAAAGGACAGCAATATGTATCTTATAACCTGGACAAGCAGGAAGCAACTGTACCAACAGACGTTTATTATATGCCAAAAGGTGCATCTGATGGCGAAAAAATTCCGGATAATTATTCAGACCAGATGAAGCAGAATAAGAACAGTTTCTATTCGGTTACAGTGATCAATCCGGATGGAAATCGAACTGTGAGTTACTATAAGAAAGATTCTGCGGTCACAATTTCCGTTGATCCAGGAGATACGAAGGAAAGCGACTGGCTTTGTGCCAGTGAGGATGAAAATGAAACAATTTTTCCGGTGAAACAGGGCGATAAACTAACCTTTTCTATTGGGAAGATAGAGCAACCATATACGGTTGCATGCAACACTTTTGCACCAGCAACCTTGAATGTTAAATTCTATACTTTTGTAAATAATGAGAGATATAATGTTTTAAACGAAGAAATTCCTGTTATAAAAGATACTACAACAAAGCCGGGAACAGTTTATTATTATATTTCTAATGATGAGTTAAAAAAGCATTTTGAAAAATTTCATTACGATGGTTCTATTCAAAATGTAGAAAAAGAGCGTTTTTATTATTCCAAGAGAGATTACGATACAATCCATAATGCAGGGAAATACACGATAGAAGGTCATGAATGTATTTATATAGGAAAGTCCGGAGAGCCGATGGATGTGTATTACCTGCCAGACGGACAGAATATTGCCACAATGAGTGCAAAGACCTTACTAGAACACGACGATGATAGATATAACGGTTTTTACAGTGTGACAGTGCAGGATGACGATGGACAGGTTTACAGCCAAACAGCTTTGCGTGATCTTCCGGCAATTGATTTTGTTGCAAGAAAGTCAACACTTACAAGAACAGTTAGTACAAAGCCGCGTGTAGAAGAACAAACGCAGGATATAAACTGGGAATGCAGAAAGGAAGATGGTACTCTTTCAGCAGTTACATGGAGTAAAAATGAAGCAAAGCATACCATGAGCTTTACTATTCAGCCAGATGATGCAGTACGTCCATATGTGATTGTTCCTGAGAATACAGAAAAACCGGCAGCAACAAAAGAAGCAAATATTAGTTTTTATGTATTTATCGATGGACATTATAAGCTGATAAAAAATATTAATGCTGAGCAGCATTACATAATCAAAGCGAACAGTGGCCAAGCCAGTCGTTATTATTTGCGAGCCACACCAGATGATACGATTTCTAAAATTTACAGTGAGTTTGGTTTCACTCCGAGCAAGCTGGAGCCCGGCGCAGATCAGAAAGAGAAAATTCTGTTTGGTTATGCGACAGATAGCCGTGTGTTTGTACAGCACCCTTATAAGGACAACGATGGTACATGGTATATTCCTGTCCTGAAAAACGGGAAAGATGTATCTGTCTATTATTTCTCACAGCCAAACCCACTGAATCCTGACAGAATCGAAAATTATTTTGACCGCTTGACAGGACTTTCTTCTCAAGTTGGGCTGGCAGGAAGACATTTCAGTGTAGAGGGAAGTTTTCATCTGATTGAAGTGTTGGATCCACTGAACCTGACAAAAAGAGAGGCGATTAAGAGACAGTATGTAGGCCATGGGGAAGCATATACTGTGGAAGTACCAAAGAGGGCAAGTTTAGAAGGTGAGTATTATGGCAAGGAGATTGTCTGGAGTTGTACATCTAATGACAGGGACGAAAATGAGGTCCTTCCGGAACCGTCCGGAGATGATAAGGTAAAATTTGAAATTCCGAATGTTAACTCATCTTATGAGGTGATCGCAGACAAACCGCTGGAGTCTGGGGCAGTCAGGGTTATCTATAATACAACTCGTTATATGAAGAAACTTCCAAAAGAATCTAAGTTGACCCCTCAGGTTGAGAATAAGACAAGACATACAGATGATTATGAGAATGAAATAGAAGCTGGAAAACATAACGTTAAGTCACCATATCCTCTGGTTTATGATCATGAAGATAATGACAGCAAAGAGTTGGAACAGTATGAATTCGATCATTGGGATTACAGAAACAAAGACGGAAAGTGGCAGGAATGCGGTGCAGGGGATTCTATTTCTGATCTTATAAATAATAATGCAAGACAGCCAATCACCCTCTATGCAGCGTGGCGTAAGGTTAGTAACCTAAATCGAAAACAGGTACAGTTTTATATCTGTAAGTCAGCAATGCCGGAAGATGGTTCGGTAGCATTACCAACCACGAATGTAGACGATTATACAAGTGCGGTTGCAGTGGCAAACTGTAATGTGAAGGCAAGTAAAGTGCATGATGTTCCAGTTCTTGGAAATAAGAATCCATCTACGTGGGAACAGTATGCGGATGGAAATAAGAGAGTGCAAGAACTTTTGCAGGGAACAAAACCAGATGAGGGATATATTGGAAATGGAGACTATATCTACAAGATAGATAGAATTCCTTCCGATGAAGAGGTATTCCAGACAATTCGTGAAAGTGGACGTATGATTCGCATCGGAGACAGGGAGATTCCGCCATCGAAATTAGATACCGAATTCTTCACCATTTATTGGTATTCTTTCAAAAGTGAAATGTCCGATGGGTGGCATATTGACGGACGTATTGTAGCAAAAAATGGTTACCTGACAGTAAAGAAAGATTTTGTCGGAATGCCGGAAGCAATAGAGGAAGTCAAGAAAGATTATTATATCCAGGTAGATATGGATGAAAAGCTTTTAGATGGAAAACCTCAGCCACCTGCATTTCATGAGCATATGAAACTTGTGCTTCCTTCAGAAGATAGCCAGAAACCGGATGCAGAAGCTCCGCAAGCAGAGGATGCTCCAATAGAAGTTGTAGGTACATGGACAGATGATACACATACAAGCTGTACGTGGATCGTTAAGGCGGACTCATTCTGGAAATACACATTAAAAGAGTACAACTATAAGCCAAAAGATTCGAATGTGAAATTTTCGGGTTGGTACAATGTTCGCAATTCTCATGAACAAGGAGATAATGTGAATTCATGGGAAGCATATCCAGAAAGTGGAATTCAATTCACAGGACGTGGAATTGGACGCGGTGGTGAGACTCTTACGATTGAATTGGAGAACCGTTATCAGAAAGAGGGAATACTCACACTGAACAAATTTGATGAGTCTACCGGACAGGGAATGGAGAAGATCAATTTTGCTGTCAGTAAGAACGGTGTTGAGGAGGAAACGGTAACAACTGATAAATACGGAATCGCACAACTTCACATTCCGTTACAAGATGAGAACAAACAGAATCGAACGGCAACTGAGACGTATTTGTTGCGAGAGACAAACTTACCGACGGGATATGTAGACACAGGAGATATACAGATCACAGTTGAGATTGCCAATGGAACATTCAAAATCATTGATGCAAAATTGGTGGACAGAGAGGCTAACGAAAATCAGGAGGCTGTTAAGGCACCAGTTGATGGTAAGATAAACGGAAAATCTGTTCTGCTTCAGCGAGGAGATACCAGCCTTAATATCCGAAATTTTGCTAAAACAGGCACTCTGCATATCAAAAAGACATGGGGAAATCCAAATGATGCACTGATGGAAAAACAGGTGAAAATCAGATTGTATCAGAATGGAATTTCTACAGGACAGGAATTCCTGCTGAATGAAGAGAACGGATGGGAACACACAGTCGACAATGTTCCACTATTCCAGGACAGAAATCCGGTGGAATATAAGGTGGAAGAAATTGAGATAGGAAAGACACATTATTCTTCGGAATACGGGGATGGTTTCCTATATTATGAAGTTATTTATCCAGAGATTCAGTATTTCGATTCAAATGGACAACAATTATTCCCGAAGGATGAGAATGAGTTCAAGGATGTTTCCAAGATGGAACTGGAAGTGCAGAATCTGCATTTTAATCTTGCTGAACGAAGTTTCTTAAAGACGGATGATCTTCCAAGAAACCGACTTGCTGGTGCAGGTTTTCTGTTCTACAAAGTACCGTATGATGATGTTACGAAAGAATATGCGGATGATACAGGATATACAGTAGATTATGACAATACACAGAGCAAGGACGAGATCGTTCTGAAAAAGGATGGAAAAACGTGTACGACGTATCGTTCCTTAGAAACAGATGAAAATGGAATGCTTCAATTACCGGAGGACTTTGAGAACGGACGATACTGGATGGTAGAATCTGTTACTCCAAACAAAAAGGACAAAGCAGATAAAACCAAAACACAGTATCAGGATAACTTTAATTTATATATGGTCGATGTAGAATCCGGTATTTTATTCCTATATGAGAAATCATCGATGACAAATACCTGGAGAGCTGTTTCGGACAGACATATCGTCAATCATCCGCAAAAAGGCGGGGTGACGGTTGAGATTACAAAGGAAGTCACAGGTCCACTTGGAAACCGCAAGAAGCCATTTGATATGGAAATTCTCTATTGGGAAGATGGTCAAAAGCTGCGTAGCAAGACAATTAGAACTTCTTTGAAACATGGAGATAAAGTTACATTAAAAAATGTAGATATATCTTCGGATATCATAATAACAGAAACTGTTGATACATCAAAATACGCTGTTTCGATTTCTAAAAAAGAAGAGAATGATAAGTATTCAAATCCAGTGCAGGCAACATCGAATGGAAATACGGCTGTCATGAAACAGCGGATTGAGGCTGCACGAGGAGATGTGATTAAATTAAAGATCACTAATAAAAACACAGAATCAATACCAGAAACAGGAATCCATTTAGCAAAAAATCAACAGGTATGTATATTATTGGTTATAAGTATTGCTGTAGGTCTGATCTTTTGGAGAAAGAACAAAAACAAGGCAATGCGGAGATGATAGAAAATCTAGAGTGCTAGCTTAAATAAATGGCAAGAAAAAGGGAATACGTACGGCGAGGTTCCGTCGTATTCCTTTTTATTAACAAAAATGGTATTTGTATGCTTACTATTGTGTTACGACCAACAGAATCAATTAAAGACGGTTACTATTGTAAGTAGTTGTAAAGGTGAAAAAGTAGAACATATACCGCACAGTTGAAGGTTTACGGAGCGTCTAGTCTAAAAGCAGCTGAAGCTGAATTCGAACGTTTTAAACAGACATGGAGTTAATATCTGGGAGCAAGTGATGTATGGGTACGGAACAGAAAATATGTAGAGCAGTTGTTTAACTATGGAAGTGCTGTGAGAAAAGTCATCTACATGACTAATGCTATAGAATTCGTTAATTCAAGCTTACGTAAGGTAACAAAAAAGAGATCCTTGCAAGTGAAGATACTGTCAGAGAAGCTCTTTATCTGTGGATTACGGAACTATAAAAAAATTGGAAAAGTTGTCCTATTCCAAATTGAGCAATGGTATGTAACCAGCTTTCTATGGATGATAAGATTCAATCAAGAATTTTAAAATACGAGAACTATTAAATACTTTTTAAGAAAGGTGCAAGATATGAAGCTTCAAAAAAATATATCGCAAGAAGTACGAACGATGGTATTTGGTGAAAGCATGTGACCTGATCGGGCAGAAATTCGGGTATTTGGCGGCCCTGTATCCGCTGGAAAAGTGTAGTAGAAAAGGCTCTGTCTACTGGAACTACCGGTGCAGCTGCGCCAAGGAGACGGATGTGACGGAGGATGCCCTCAGCCATGAGGAAACCTAATGCAGAGAAGAAAAATATGTTTATCAATGACATCTGTGTCTATTGGGACTGTGTGAAAAGAGAGAGGGGAAAAACCTATGAAAGATCTGAAAGGACAACGCTTTGGCAAACTGGTCGTAACAGAAGCGACTGACCAGAGGAAAAACGGCTACATAGTATGGCGCTGCCGATGTGATTGCGGCAATGAGATCTTGGTTGACATGCGCAAGCTCAGGCGAGGTACGGCACAGGATTGCGGGTGCAGTTCCGTTAAGGGGAAAACAGATCTCCGCGGTCAGCGTTTTGGTAAGCTGATCGTTGTTTCCCAGACTGACAGAAAAGGTTCCGGTGGATGGTACTGGCTGTGCAAATGCGATTGTGGCGGCACAGTGGAAGCTCCTAGCAGACAGCTGCTTTCCGGCTACAGAAAGAGCTGCGGCTGTCTGAGCCAACCGCCGTTAAAAGCTCTTGTCGGACAACGCTTCGGGATGCTGACCGTGATCGGTTACGATGGCAAACGTGCCGGAATGCACCGCTGGCGCTGTCGTTGTGATTGCGGCAAAGAGACGGTTGTCGGTCAGACACTGCTGCAGAGCGGCAAGACCAAAAGCTGCGGTTGCTTGCAAAAGCAGATATACGCCGAGAATCTGCAGCTGATCGATGGCACATCCGTCACGGTTTTGGAATCCGGCCGAAATCGTATCATCGCGACAAATACCAGTGGCCATACCGGCGTTTACCGTCATGGAAAAACCGGCAAGTGGGTGGCGCAGATTACGTTCAGGCGGAAAACCTACCATCTGGGCAGTTATGACAAAATCGAAGACGCCATAAAAGCCCGTGAAAAGGGTGAGGAAATGTGGGACGATTTTCTAGACTGGTATTACAGCACCTATCCGGAGAAGAAACCAAAGCATAAAACGGACTGACGCATAAAATGGCTATAGCGGGATGTTGCCGCTATCCGCGCGCTGTTTCTTCCTGTTATGAAGACGAGCAATTTACCGGGGAGATGCACAACCTTTGCTACGAAGAAGACAATCCATTTGGTGGGCTGACCGAGTCCATCCTGCAGATGGACTACATGATGGATGTCCGCAGGCTGATACCATACTCAGGAGCTATGAGGAAAAAGATCAGAAGCAGGCAACGCAGTATGACCATTACCGGAATAAAGACTTCCTGAATGCGACCATGAAACGCTCGCCGCAGCGCTAGATCGAAGTCCTATACCGGCAGCATTTCATTTGGCAAGACGTTGTCATGTTTACCTTGAAGAACGTCTTTGAAAAGAAAGCAAACTTCCGCAGCGTTCCGGAACTGGTCCATCTGATCCAGTCCGGCTGCAAGCAGTTCCTGCCATCGAAAAAGAGCCAGACATTTGAAAATGGGAATCTAACGGAGTGATGGCAGAATCCTGACTTTTAAAGTGTGCTTCACTAATGTTCATACATTTGCCAGAAACAATTTTACCACAAATGGATGATCTTTTTTATTCACTTGATAAGTGAATAGCAATATTCAAATAAAATACAGTAACTATGTGGCTTTCAGCCACTTTCACAGCTGTGTCGTGAATAATCTAGGTTTAATACATTTAGGCAACCATTTTAGCTTGAATAAAAGACAAGAAAAGGGGAATACGTGCGGTGAGACTCCGTTGTATTCCCTTTTATAACAAAAACTTTATTGTGTGTTTAGTATTGTTATGAACAACAGACAGGAGAATGAGGAAAAGGGGAAAAAGAAACATGAAACTAACTGATTTAAAGAAAGTAAAGATTATATTATTGGTTATGATTGTTTTTTTGAGTTATCAGAGACCAGTGCTGGCAGCTACTGATTATACCAGCGTAAAAATTCCGGTGCAGCAGATTTTTTCCAGTGAAGCTGAGGATATTTCAGATGAATTTTCCTATGTCATGACAACAGATCAAAACGAGGCTCCTATGCCAGAAGGAAGTAGGAATTTGCAATATTTTTGGACAATGAAAAATAATGTAGGTGCTGAAATTGTAATGAAGGTAAAGACAGTTGGCCGGTATCAGTACAAGATTTATCAGACATCAGAGAAAAAAGATAATTACTTATATGATCAGAATAGCTATGTTGTGATCGTTGAGGCTTTTTATGATCAAGAAGATCAGTTAAAGGTGGCTACAGTTGTTAAAAATGATAAAGGTGAAAAAGTAGAACGCATAACATTTGAAAATAGCTATATCGGAAAAGATAAAGAAGACTTGTCACATTCATTTGACTCAAATAAAAGTGATCGTGTGAAGACAGGTGATGACAATACTATTATGGGATATTTTTTATTGTTACTTATCTCTGGTATTTGCCTGTTTATTTTAATAGATGAAAAGCAAAGACAGAAGAAGGGAGAATAAAAAAGATAATTTAAAGACCAGAAAAAAGTAAAATTATAGATCAAACATGTTTAGTTTCTATTTTGCAATCAGCTTTTTAGAGGTCCAAGTATTTATTAGAAGGAAAGTTTAAGCTTTCTAATAATAAATACTTGGATCTTTTTGTTTAGAAAAAATTAAATATTCTCCAGCTTTTTGAGTGCGCATAGGAAAGTGGCGGGATGCATATGAAATAAAAATCGGAAGATTGATCCGATGTGATTCATATAAATCTGACCACTACTTTTTATGCGATAAAGCTAAAAAGATATTAATTCATAGTGCGTCCCACGAGAAGAACGTGTGGAGGCAACGAATGAATAAAGCTGATTATGAAAGAAATGAAAACGAGGATATAAGAAGTTATCTTACTAGAGCAGCACGAATCTATGCGTCTATTGTAGATGATGGATTGTTAAAAGAAGAAAATGTTTTTCAAGTAGAATGTTCAGAGACTGAACTACAAGAATTTAAGAATTACGTATTTGAAATAATACTGCCAATAGTAAGAAAAGTAGTAGAGTGTGAAAGTAAGAGATTAATGCTTTCTAAAAGTATTCAGGAAATATTATTTTCGAGAGTCTGTGAATTAATGGTAAACGATTTCGGAGAATTTAATATGGCATACGAAGAAACCGGAGAAATTTTTTCTTTGGAGTGTTTTATAAAAAGTAGAATTAAAGGCTGCATAAGAGCTTCAATAGCAGAGGAGCAGGGAATAACAGTAAATAGAAGCCGTCAACTTTATACTATAACAAAAATTAGAAGCGCAATTGCTTTTGATAATCAAATGGAAGAAGATGACGTTTCAGTAGAAATGATTTATCAGCGATTAGAGCAGGAAGCAGTGAAACAAAAGAAAAGACCGATATCAAAGAAATTATTGATTGAACTTTTGAATTATTTAAATGGCGTAGAGTATATATCAGAATTAGAAGAGCAAGGAATCCAAATAGCTGGTAAAGTAGAAAAACAGCCGTTTGTATTGGAAGAAGAAACAAAACAGATATTGGATGAAGTTTTTTTGAATATGAGTGGTTTAGAAATTTATATTCTTTTAAAAGAGTATGGCTTTCTAGGAGAAGAAATACGAAAGCAGGAAATGGATCAATTTGTCAAAACGGAAACATTCTTACGATTGATGGATGAAGATAAGGGAATTAGGGCAGAACAGAATTTAATAAAGATGGCATATAACAAAAATTCAAAAATAAAGAAGATTCTTAAATCCATGAATGGAAAAGTGAATATGTTGGATTTGGAAGGTGTCATAGAAGACTATTTATATAGGAAGAAACAGGAATACCATATACTATAAGATAAATCGAACAATAATATTTCAGAGTATAAAATAATTCTAAAAGTAGTAAATTTCTATGGTTTACAAGTCAAAAGTATGGTATAATATTAATATATTAAAGAAGTGCAATAAATGTATCATGAATGTTAGAGTAGTGATACATTTATGATACAATTTAATAAGATAATATATGGGAAATATCAAATATATGGAAAAATAGATATAAGATATTCCTATTTTAGAGCGTTTCGAGAGTGTAAGGCTTCCGAAATCTCGGAGTTTGAATAAAAAGGTAAATCCCTACAAAGCCTGTATTTATAGGCTTTGTAGGGATTTTTTAGATGGCGTTGGGTACGATTTGGGTACAAAACAATAAAATGGGTTGAAGTGTTATAAAATATTATATTAATTTTATAGTTTTTCATGATTTTATATTATGTAAATACAATATATAGTTATCGTAGTTATTATAGATGCTCATCAACGCAAAATAAAGAGGTATGTGTTTTTTGTCATGTTTTTTGGCTGTTGTGATATAATTATTTAGCTCAGAATCTGTTAATTTTTTTCCTAAATTATTTTCATACTGAATTATGTCGCTATATAACGAATTTCCTAAGTTAAGGAGATAATTATATATTTGAGGATTGGCATAGCGGTTCTTTAGGTTGAGTAAATACACATAATTGCTTATATCTTGCAAATTAGTGGAAATATCAATTTGTTCTTTTGAAATATTCATAATAAATTTAACATAATTACCAATTTGTTTAGTATAGGGCGTTGATATGGGAGTCCTAACTGAAGTTCCTTTACCCTCAAAAGGCATATTGCAGGAATGACAACTTGAAATTAAATTTAGAGCATTCATTGCAAGAAAAGGAAACTGGCTTTTAGGCCAAAAATGTTCTATCTGATTATTCCCTATATTCAAGGTTGTGTCGATGTCACAGTATGGACAGACAAATAGTCTGTTTTCATTTTTAAAATTATTGTGAAAATCACTTCTAGAAAAACTAGATGTGTCCAAAAAACTCCAAATTTTATCATTTGAAAAAAATTTGTTATAAAAGAAGTCGACAAAAATCGTTTTAAAAGGTTCGGGAATTTTGAAAAAGTCGATAGATGTTTGTTTTTCTTTTATTTGCTTGTTCTGTATTAAGTATATATAAAAGTACCATCTTATTTGCTCATAAGTATAGTCACTAATTATTTTATTAACACAATCGATAAATTTTATTTTATTTACTTTCCTTTTGCATATATAAATCAAAGCATCATTCTGATTATTTATATTTTTTGCATTTAAATATTTAACAAAGTCAGAATAGTCAGATTGCCTTTTGTAGTTTAATAATTCGGTAAATAAAGGAATGATTACTTTTTTTTCAAATTTTTTGAGCTTTATACAGTTAGTTTTGTTTGTTACAAACCACATATGTACCTCACTTATTTATCTGTTGGTATATAAGGAATTTCAAAAATGATTCCCCAATATTATTTAATAGTTCTTTAAGATCATCTTTATTACAAGAATTAATTTTTTCTATAATATATTCTTCAAAGGGATTGTATACCTTGGGTTTATATAGCTTAAATATTATTTCATTTTCATTTGCTAGAAATGTTTGAAAGTTAGGGTATTTAATATCTGTACTATTTAGTAAAATAATTTGGTTTGGAAATAAACAATTAATTAATGTTATCTCGTGTGAACTTAAGAGAAAATGAACATTATATTTTCTAAACATATATGTTAGTAAAGGAATAAGTTGTCTTGACCATAATTGGTTTAAATGTGTTTCTGGTTCTTCCCAAATAATCAAGGAGTTGTTGCGTATTTTATCTACTATAAAGAATAAATGATATAGGAATGATTTTTCGCCTGTACTCATACCACTAATAGGAATGTAGGAGAAATTTTTTACAATATAAAATTCATTTATATAAATATAATTGTGATTAATAAAATAGGAAAGTATGTCGATATTTTTTTGCTCTCTAAAAAATATCGATAGATTAATTCTGGAATTCATCCCAACCTCTTTATCGATATAATGTTTCCAATATTCTTCGTAAAAGTATTTTTTTTCGATTTTTGACTTGTTTAAATCACTATTCCAATCATCTGAAGTAAAATTAAAATAGACATCAACAAAGGGGGCAAATTCAAATCCCATACACTTAAATATATTTTGCAATTCTAAATTTTGGGTTGATTGCAATATTGTATTCAAAATACAAAGAGAAAAGTCGGAACCTATTGCGCTTGTTGTGTATGCGGAGTCTATGCTTCTAAAGTTAACAAGGCGATCACCATAGTAGTTATGAGAATAGCTTATTCTGTCATAGTCAACATCGAACCCAAGAACTAATACATTTGCAGGAAGATAGGGTTTAATCTCATCGTAGGTTATCTGTTTATCATAAATTGATAAATCATATTTATATGACTTTGTGCGAATGTCATATTTCATGAGATGATATAAGATAGTATCAATTGATATTGTTATGTTGCTCTCTATTTTTTCTAAAATGATAGAATGCTCTTTCCCATCAGTTTCAATTGTATATGCAAGAGAAAAATCACAAGGAATGCGATCTCTAAAACGTTGAATGTAACGAAATATTTTGGCTATAAAACTTAAAATTGTTGTTTTGCCAGAACCATTTTCACCAGCAAAAAGGGTGATTTGCATAGAATTAAATAGTTCGTTTTGATAACAAGATGAAGTATCTTTACTGAAAAATATATGTTGCTTTTCATATTTTTTGTATTTTTCTATATATAAATGTAATAATTTCAATGAAGCACCTACCTTGTATTTTTTGAATTTAGCCCAATTTTATCCATAACCTCATCATGTGCCTTCTGAATCTTAAGCCGTTCCTGCCATGGTTCCGATTCCGGATAAATATCCATCCAGAGATTAAAGTCTGCTTCAGCTTTCAGCAGAGCTTCCCCACGCTTCTTAACATCTTTTATTTCATTGCATTTTTCAACTTCTTCCACATATTTTTCATAGCGGTCTAACCATGATTGCATCAAAGACAATGTTCCAAAGCTGATTCCAACCATATCATTTCCATCTTTATCCTGGTATTCAAAGAGTTGTCCATCGTATTGCCGGAATATCTGAAAAAGTCTGTGTATGGCTTTTATGCCATCAGAATCAGAGTTCGCCAGTACTTCGGGATTGACAGATAAAGCATCAGCTATTTTTTCAAGAGATGATGGCTTGGGATTTCTTCTGCCGCTTTCGTAGGCACGAATGTAGGCTTCACTTGCGCCAACCATTTCTTCTAATTGTCTTTGAGTAAGATTACGTTCCTGCCGGATACGTCTTATGTTTTCACCGACTGTCATAACAACATGCCTCCTGCTCTAAAGCTATATTTTTGTGAAACTGATCAACATCATATATAGGATACCACACAGAAACAAATACAAGAATAGAAGGAAACAATATGAACGAAAAAATCTATTATAGTGCGGAGGACATTGCAAAAATGTTTGGTGTGAGTATGGGGAAAGCCTACAAAATCCTTAGAGAAATGAATAAGGATTTGGCAAGTAAAGGATTTCTCACAATCGCCGGAAAAATTCCGGTGGAGTATTTTAAGGAAAAATGGTACGGAGGAGCAAAGGAGGTAAGTGCATGAGCTGCAATGCAAAGAAAGATCCCAATGGTACGTGGCGGATACAATATCGCTGGACAGATTGGACGGGAACCAAAAAGAAATCACAAAAAAGAGGTTTTAAGACCAAGAAAGAAGAATGGTACGCACATTTCATGTTGCAGCAATCATCTGATCCGACGATGACGCTGGCGGACTTTTGGGAGATTTATAAGGCAGATATGGAAAAGCGTTTACGAAAAACTACCATGAAACAGAAAGAGTATGTGATGAATGACAAGGTGCTACCATACTTCGGAAAGACGCCAATTAATGAAATTACAGCTCCCATGATACGCAAATGGCAGGGGGAAATGATGGACAAAGGGTTTAAGCCCACATATCTGAAAACAATACATAATCAGCTTAGTGCGATTTTGAATTATGCAGTAAATTTCTATGATTTGCGTTCGAATCCTTGCCGAAAAGCCGGAAGCATGGGCAAGAGTAAAGCGGATGAACGACCGTATTGGACGCTGGAGGAGTTCCAGAAGTTTTCAGATGCGATTATGGATAAGCAGGATTCCTGGATTGCATTTCAGATTTTATTTTGGACAGGTATGCGGATAGGAGAATTGCTGGCGTTACAGGTGAAAGATATTGATTTTGAGCAGGGAACCATAACTGTTGACGAATCTTTGACGAGGCTTGATGGAGAGGATCTGATTACGACACCAAAGACGGAAAGCTCGGTTCGTGTGATTACGATACATAAGGAATTGCAGGAGGAACTTAAGGAATATATTGCGACATTGTATCATGTGAGACCGGGAACATGTCTTTTTGCCGGACGGACAAAGAGCTTCTTTGAACACGAAACATATAAAAGAAATCATGAAGGCGATTATCATGCGACAGAGCATGAGATTAGAGGAATGATAAGAGATCAAAATCCAGAGGGAAATGATAATCAAATAATTGAGTATTATACAATGGATGATATTGATAAAGAAACATTAAGAAAATATCGCCAGATTTTTGAAATCAGAAAAGATGGTCATGTATGGAATGCTTTAGATGACAAGTCTTTTCTTGAAAAGTTGGGTGGTTATAGGAAAGATAGAAAAACTGGAGTAGAAGGTTTGACATTAGCAGGACTTTTGATGTTTGGTAAAGGACAGGCTATCAGAGAACGATTTGATAATGTTATTATGGATTATCGTAATGAAAGTCAAGTGACAGCAGATATCCGCTGGAATGACAGGATTACTTATGATGGAACATGGGAAAATAGATATATCTTATCCGATTGAAAAGATTCATGCGCAAACATTTGGAATTAAAATTTCAACAGGAAAAAATCGACAATTTGAAATTGTATTCTGTAAAGAAAAACAATGCTGTTTTGTTGATAGAACAACAACAGGAATAAATCCTCATGATAAATTTGCAGGAAAATATAAAGCACCTGTAGATTTTACACAGGAGTTTTTAACGATAAAACTTCTAATGGATGTTTCTCAGAGTGAATTATTTATTAATAACGGAGAGGTTGTTATGTCAAACTTACTTTTTCCGGAAGATTTTTATAAAGTTAAATTATTTGCAACAGGAGGAGATTTGGTAATTGAAAAAAGTATAATTTATGAGATGGATGAAATAATGAACCACCCGTTGGACGGGGACCTGATTTGAAGGAAATTGTTTATAAAAACATTCATCTGAAGTTGTTTGTATCCTGATCTACAAACCCTCTTACATATACAAAAGATGAAAGGGTAAAATACAGGGTGAGAGAAAAGAATTTTAGAAAATTCAAAATAACCTAAAAATTGACTTATAATATTTGCTAAGTTAAAATGAAATAAAAACAGGTAAGTAAATAGTGCTCTAGATTTCAGTGTAGATAGTTGAGAGGAAGGTGTTGGGTATGGCAAAAATAGAAAGATATATAAATGAAGATTTTGATCAGTTACTTTCCAAAATTGAGAACGGAATAATAAATGGCAGTATGTCGGCAACGTTAGAAGATGCCAGTGACTTTCGAAGTGGAACTGCGCGTTGTAGCGTTCGTGTTTTTGAGCGTTACAGCTATGCCGGAGGAAACCGAGTGAGTCTTAATATTACACTTTTTCAAAATGACAAAGATCCAGTTCAACTTTCCGCAATTACAGCGGGAGGAAGTCAAGCTGTATTTTTCAAAATTAATACATGGGGGGAAGAGGCATTTCTCGATAAGTTAATCGAGTTGTTGGATTTCGCTAATTGATAACTTCACATTTGTAGGAGCGATAAGCTGTTTATTTGAGTAGAAAAAAGAATTACAATCAATAACGCCGGTACGGGATTTTGATATCCAGTACCGGCGTTATTGGTTCGCAGGTGTTGGTGGTGAAGCTACCAAATATCTTATTTTTCTTCTTTGGAAAAAGTCTCATGGACATATGTCTTGAAAAATGATTGTGGAACAATATGCAGCTGTGATATGATAAAGTAAACAATTTGATTTGTATATTTGGATTTTGGGAAAGAGAATGAAAAGTGGATAAAATTAGGAAAAAAACAGCCGTACTATTTGCAGGCATATTTGTGGTTTTAGGAATGTGGATGATATTATCAGTACATTGCTGGGCTGCTGAAAAAAATAATGATGAGAAACTGCCGCAGACGGTGGAGCAAGATGAAGCAACACAACAAGAAACAGAAGAATTGAAAACGCTGACAGCAGAACAGAAAATTATCCGTGTCGGTTCATTTGAGGATACCTTCAATTATGCTGATAAAAACGGTGTAAGACGAGGATATGGTTACGAACTCATGCAGGCTCTGGCGGGCTATACTGGATGGAAATTTGAATATGTGAAATGTGACTGGTCTAACTGTTTTGATAAGATTGAAAATGGTGAGATCGATATCATGGGTGATATCTCTTGCACTGAAGAACGTGTACAAAAGATGCTTTTTTCAGATGAACCGATGGGTGAGGAAAAATATATCCTTTATGCTGATTTGTCAAATCTGGATATTGGGACGTCTAATTTCAAGTTTATGGACGGGAAACGTGTAGGTGTGCTCATGGGTACAAAACCTGAAATCATGCTGACAGAATGGGAAAATAAGAATGGCATCCATACAGAACATGTAAATGTGAATAATGATAATGATGTTAAGAAGAAATTAGCAAATCATGAGATTGACTGTTTTGTATCTCTGGAGGAATCTATCTGGTCTGAACAGGGAATATCATCCGTTACAACTATTGGCAAATCAGGAATATATTTTGCAATAAATAAAGAGCGTAGCGATATCAAGACAGAGCTGGACTGGGCAATGCGTCAGCTGGAACAAGATAGTCCTTTTTTTAAGGCAGACCTGTATAAGAAGTATTTTACGCTTGATTATAACCAGAGCCTTACAAGCAGAGAAAAGTCATGGTTGGAAGAGCATGGTGATATCCGTATAGGATTTTTGAACAATAATCCGGCAATCTTTTCCATGGATGAAGAAACTGGAAAAGTCACGGGTATGTTGGCGGAATATATCGCCTATGCGAAAGACTGTCTGGGGAATCAAATACTGAGATTTAATATACAGGACTATGATGATTATGATGAAATGTTTCAGGCGCTCCAAAATCAAGAAATTGACATGATTTTTTATGTCGGCAGAAATCCTGATCTTGCAGAAAAAAAAGGCTATGCACTTACAAACACAGCCTGGACCTATAGTCTGATGGCAGTAACAGATGAGAAAAACTTTGATGAGAATAAGGCGTATACAGTAGCTGCACCAAAGGAAAAAGAAGCCTTAAAACAGTATATTGCTTTCAGCTATCCACAATGGAAGATCGTAAATTATGATTCACTTGAGGATGCTGCAGATATGATCGCTAATGAAGAAGCAGACTGTTTCCTCATGGGCGCGAGTCAGACAATGACATATGATAACAGTAAAAATTTCAAGAGTATTCCACTTACAAAAACAATGGAGGCATGCATCGCGGTAAAAAGTGGAGAAGGGATCCTTTTATCAATATTAAATAAAACTTTGAAGACCATGCCGTCTGATATGCTTACAAGTGCACTTGCTATCTATGACAGTACTGCAGATAAGGTAACATTTTCTGACTTTGTAAAAGACAACATGTTTGCTTTTTTTGTCACGGCAGGATTTTTCCTACTTGGCATCATTGGTATTATCCTCGTACTTTTACAGAAGGCGAGAAAAGCAGAAGCTGTCGCAAGGCTTGCTGCAAATGATACACAAAAGCTTAATGACAAGTTGGAAATCGCTCTGAAAAAAGCAGAGGATGCCAGTCTTGCAAAGACTCGTTTTCTTAACAATATGTCACATGACATCCGTACTCCTATGAATGTGATTCTGGGCTATGCACAGCTTATGGAGAAGGAACTAAATGGAAAAGACATGCCTGAAACTTTAGAACATTTGGAAAAACTGCAACAATCGGGAGCTCTTCTTCTGTCAATCATAAATAATGTATTGGATATGGCCCGGATTGAGAGCGGAAGGATGGAGCTTGATGAGAATTACTGCCGGATCGAAGATGTCTGGAAGTCTTTGTTTGCGGTATTTGACGAGAAGGCAAAGAAAAAGAACATTACGCTTCATTATACGATGAATGTAGAACATGAGCATGTACTGACAGATGTTACCAAGATAAAAGAAATATTTGTCAATATCCTGAGTAATGCCATAAAATATACTCCATCCGGTGGAGCTGTTATGGTAGATGTAGCTGAATTACCTTGCGATGAACCTGGATACATGATGGAAAAGATCCGGGTGAGCGATACCGGAATAGGTATGAGTCAGGATTATCTGACAAATATTTTCGAGGCATTTACACGTGAGCGGAATACTACAAAGAGCAAAATTGCAGGAACCGGACTGGGAATGTCAATCGTAAAGAAATATGTTGATCTGCTTGGTGGAACAATAGATGTAGAGAGTGAGATTGGAAAGGGCAGTACCTTTACAGTTACATTAATGCACAAGATAGCAGATGAAAGCTATTATGTAAAAAAGCACATTGAAGAGCATGAAACAGGAAGCGAAATCCTTGAAGGCAGGACTATCCTTTTGGCAGAGGACAATGATTTGAATGCAGAGATTGCAAAAACAATCCTTGAGAATGCCGGTCTGAAGATAGATTGTGTGGAGGATGGCATTCAGTGTGTGAGCAGGATAATGGAAATGCCGGCTGGAACATATGATATGATACTCATGGATATTCAGATGCCGAAAATGAATGGTTATAAAGCAACGCAGGAAATCAGACACCTGCCAGATAGGAATAAGGCATGCATACCGATCATTGCAATGACAGCAAATGCATTTGAAGAAGATAAGAGAGATGCTATTGCGGCTGGAATGAATGGTCATATCGCAAAGCCAATTCAGGTTGATAAGTTGCTGTCGATATTATCAGAAATCATAAGAGAACAAGATTATATTGGAAATGACTGAAAGAGAAAAAATGCTAAGTGGAGAGTTATACGATCCAACAGATAAAGAATTGGAGCAACTACGCCTGAATGCGCGTAAATTGGTAAGAAAATACAATTTGACAGATGAAGATCAGACAGAAGAGCAAGCACAGATATTGCAAGAATTACTGCCAACAACAGAGGAGCTTCCGTATTTGCAGGCACCTGTTTATTTTGATTACGGATGCAATACTTTCTTTGGAAAATTCAGTTCTGCTAATTTTAATTTTACATGTTTAGATGTAGGTGAAATGTTGTAACAAGAGATATTCCACCTTATAGTCTGGCAGCTGGAAATCCATGTCGGGTTATTCGTAAGATAACTGAGAAAGATCATATGCCAGATGGAATTGAAAAGAATTGAAAACTTCAAGTTTGAAAAATTGAGAAATCGTAAAATTGAAGAAAAAAGAAATGCTGCCAATTATAGATGCACTGGCCGATTTTGGAAATTATTATAAATCAATCATAGACTGATTCTTTGTTTGGAATTTAAGCAACATAGAAATCGAGATTTGTAAGAATAAAAAGAAGGAAAACCATTTGGTGTTTACCGAGCTATTTTCAGAAAAACCTCATGTTTTTTTGCAAAAAGATCACCCATTGGCATCGAAAAAAGTAGTTTTCCTCCATGACCTCGCACCTTATCCGCGGCATTTCCGTGTTATTAACATTATCCTTGCATTAACATTACTGGAGTGCATTTGGGGAATGCTAAGATAGCTCCTCTTTGATTCGTAAATTCTTGAAAATAAACAATGTTATAAAGGATGCTACAGGTGCCATGTCGAATAAATAAAAAATTTCATAATGGAGCCTGTTTTTAATGTCTCCTTCTTTTGTATATGTGAAAGATAAATTTTTATGTACAAGGAAGGAGGTTTTTTTATGCCTAAAGTAAGAAGATAATAATCGTAGGTGGTGTAGCTGGAGGAGCTACAGCCGCAGCAAGAATACGCAGACTGGATGAACATGCAGAAATTACTGTGTTATTTTCCAGAAAAATAATTTGTACTTTTAGGACAATAGTTGAAGTTCGTGGATGTTGTATGTCAAGTATTGAATTTTACAGCTTTTTACATATAATAAAAGGAAAGAAAACAATATGAAAACAAACCATATAATGGGCTGTTTTCATAAACAAGTAGTGAATGTGGATTACGAATGTCCGTTTCATTAAAGGAAGGAGTAAGATGAAGAAATTAAAAAAACAATGGAATAAGGTAACGGTACTTTTGCTGACATTTGGGATAGTTTTCGGATTATTTGGGGCAATGCCGGTACAGGCGCAGGATGGAAATGCATCTAGAAGTACAATTTTTGATGTGAAAATCGTACATACCAATGATATTCATGCACGGGTAGAGGAAGATGATTACAATCAGGTGATTGGAATGGATCGACTGAGTGGAATTACACAGGCATTTACGGAAGGAGCGGACGGTTCGCTGATGCTGGATTCCGGAGATACCTTTCATGGACAACCGATTGCGACACTAGTAAAGGGAGAATCGGTGGCAAAACTGATGAAAGCTTGTGGATATGATGCGATGACCACAGGAAACCATGACTGGAGTTATGGAAAAGAGCGTTTAAAAGAGCTTGGTGGAATTGCTAATGTCAAAATTTTATCCGGTAACATCAAAAATGCAGATGGGACATCCTTTTTTGATACGGATGAACTTGTAAAAGAGATTACAAAAAATGGAAAAACACTGAAGATTGGTGTGTTTGGTGTAAGTGATCCGGAGATGAAAAATAAGACAACACCATCTAATGTGGAGGGATTGGATTTTCAGGATGCAGTAGCTTATGCAAAAAGGGAAGCTGCTACTTTAAAGGCAGAAGGGTGTGATGTGGTAATCGCATTGTCCCATACACTTGATCCGAAGAATGTGGCTGCACAGGTGGACGGTGTCGATTTGTGGCTATGTGGACATGAACATATTGAACTCAGTGAATCTGTGACGACACCGGACGGTTCAAAAACCTATGTATCGGAAAGTGGACATTATTTAAATAGTGTGGGGCTGATCGATCTGAACTGTACTATGGATGAGGATGGAAGTGTGCATGTGGATTATGAGAAAACATCTGTCGATTATGAAGCAGCACAGAACTATCCGAAGGATGCTTCCGTGACAGCTGTATTGGATACGATCAAAGCAGAAAACGAGACAGCACTGAATCGTGTCATCGGTACTTCACCGGTGGAATTGGACGGTGTCTGGGAACATATCCGTATCGGACAGACAAATCTTGGAAATGTCATAACTGATGCGTACCTGCTTGCCACAGGGGCTGATATAGCCTTTGAAAATGCTGGCGGAATCCGTGCTTCTATCGCTGCCGGAACGGTAACGTATGGAGATGTTATCAATGTCAGTCCTTATGGAAACTATGTAGTGACAAAGAAACTGACTGGTGCACAGATAAAGGAAATGTTGGAGAGCAGTCTTACTATTCGGAAAAACTGTATTGTTGCAAACGACAGTGGTGAATGGGATGCGTGGCCAAATGACAGCGGAAGTTATCTGCAGGTTGGTGGAATTGTCGTCCGTTTTGATCCGGCACAGCCGGCAGGGGAGCGTGTGCTTTCTGTGCAAAAAGATGGGCAGGAGTTGGATGATACAAAAGAGTATACCGTAGCAGTTAATAATTATCTTGCCGGTTCTGACAGCTATCCACAGCTTGCCAATGCAGCGGAGATCGGAGAATATTCCTGTTGCGAAGAGCTGTTGATTCAATTTTTTGAACAGGGTTCCGATGCAGTTACTGCAAGTGCAGCGAAGCAGAATATGATTCAGACAACCAAAGAGACAGTCGAACCGGAACATCCATCTGTGCCTGTCACACCGTCTGTACCGGAGCAGCCATCGAAAGAACAGCCGGAAGCTGTGAAAACAGAGGTGAAAAAAGAACAGGCAAGTGGAACAAAAACTTCAGTAAAAAGTCCGAAAACAGCGGATAGTAATGAACTGTTTTGCTGGATGATACTGCTGTTGCTCAGTGGCGGAGCAGGAAGTATCTGCCTGGTTCAGGGAAATAAAAGATAATTTAAGATGAAGCACCAGAAAAGCAGAAAATACATTACATCTGCTTTTAAGAAATGGTCAAAAAGTGCGGAATCCCTTAAAAATTAAGGACTTCCGCTACTTTTGTTTATAAATGTTTCTATGATATTTTTATTGTTTGCCTAACTGGGAGCAGTTTTATTTTTGGTTTTCTGCCTGATATTTCTTGTATTCTTCTACAGGCATATCCAGGCCGGTATATAATTTATAAGCAGCAACGCCCTGCCACAGAAGCATACCTTTTCCACCGATCGTTTTTGCACAACCGGCTTCTTTTGCTTCCCGAAGAAGTTTTGTTTCTTCCGGATTATATACAACATCACATACAATCAGATCGGAACGAAATACAGATTTGTCTGTGATTGGAGAACGATCTTCATGAGGTTTCATACCTACCAGTGTTCCATTTACCAGAATATCTGCTTTTTCAATTTCTTCTTTCAGTTTTCCCGGATCATCCAGACAGAATACCTGAACATTACAATCTGGTACTTCGTTTTTCAGTTTAGCAGCTGTGCCTTTTGCGCGATCAAGAAATGGATCGTCTGGATTGAAGATGGAAATGGATGTTGCTCCATCAAGTGCACACTGTACCTGGATGGCTGTTGCAGCTCCACCAGCACCTAAAATCACCAGTTTCTTTCCTTTTACATCTACACCATGATCTCTTAGATTTTCCACAAAACCGATACCATCTGTCATGTGTCCGATCAGTTTTCCGTTCTCATTAACAATTGTATTCACTGCACCGATAATTCTTGCAGCAGGTGATAACTCATCCATGTTCTGAGCTGCTGCTGTTTTACATGGCATAGTTACATTGCACCCTCTCATTTTGAACAGACGCATCGCATCCAATGCTGCCGGTACCTGATCTTCCTTGATGTCAAAAGCCATGTAGCTGTAGTCCAAATTATGATAACGGAAGCAGAAGTTATACATATCAGGAGATCCTGAATGTCCTACTGGACTTCCAATCAATGCTAATAAACCTGTTGTTCCTTTAATTCTCTGTTCCATTTTCTCCTCCTGTTTTGAGTCTGAATTTGAGATGCGACTTCATAAGTTTCTTTTACTCGCTGTCCATCTGGCGCAGTCTGAGAATTAGTTCTTCGCAAATCTGCAATTCATCTTTTCCGTCTGTTTCAATGATAATATCCGCTGCTGTTTCATATTTTTCTCTTCGTTTCTCCATAAGATCAGCAATAAACGGAACTGTTTTGTTATTTTCAATCAGCGGACGGTCATGGCTGTCTTTGACACGATCCAGAATAGTTTCTGGTTTGGCAGTCAGAAGAACTACACGTCCGTTTTTCTTCATTTCAACGACATTACATTCTCTCATTGGAGTTCCACCGCCGCAGGAAATCACGAGATTCGTTTTGGACTGCATTTCGATAAGAAGGTTGGTTTCCAGGTTACGGAAATACTGTTCGCCATATACTTCAAAAATATCGGAAATAGTCATACCTTCTCTTTCAGCTATGATCTGATCCATCTCGATTACTTCCATCGCAAAGGAGTTTTTTAAAAACTCTGAGATGGTACTTTTACCAGCTCCCATGAATCCAATAAGCACAATATTATAGTTAAACAATTTTCTGGACTGGATTCTTTTACTGTTCATTGTGATGCTTCCAAATACATCTTCTACTTCATCTTTATGACGTTTTCCTTCCATTCTTTTTTCCAGCCACTCTTTCTGTCTGGCTTCTTGTTCCGGCTGTAAGATTGGAAGATCATTGGCCTCCTTATAAGCCATGATATCTTCTACAATACGATTACGCATAAGCAATGCATCAAGGATGATTTCATCACACTGGCCAAGACTCTCTCTTAATATTTCTAACTGATTCATTTTATCACCTTTCTTATCTGATTATTATTTTTAATATTATAACAGCTGTTTTTGTATACGACAATACAATTTAGTGATTTTCTGCTTTAAATCGCTAAAGTTTTTGGAATATTAAATACTTTTATTTACAGATATTTGACAGAATGTTATGGTGCAAAGAAAAAAGCTTAAATCATATACCTTTTGATGAAAATAAAACACTGCAGAAGGAAAAAAGTACAGCAATATTTTTGAAAGATAAATAAATCAAATTATGTCAGAATGTGTTGACGTGTAATCATAATGACGGTACAATCATTGTAGATATTGAGAGGATACTAAGGAGGAAAATCAAATGAATGTTACTGAAATCAGACGTCCGGCTGACATGGAAAGAATTACAACACCAGAGCTTGCAAAGGCTTTTATTGACGAGCAGGTTACATTGATCAAAGAACAGGTAGGGGATAAGAAAGTTCTTCTTGCACTTTCCGGTGGAGTAGATTCATCTGTTGTTGCTGCACTTTTGATCAAAGCTATTGGTCAGCAGTTAGTATGTGTTCATGTTAATCATGGTCTGCTTCGTAAGGGTGAGCCAGAGCAGGTGATCGAAGTATTCCGTAATCAGATGAATGCAAATCTGGTTTATGTGGATGCTACAGATCGTTTCCTTGATAAATTAGCTGGAGTTGAGGATCCGGAAGAGAAGAGAAAGATTATCGGTGGAGAATTTATCGAAGTATTTGCTGAAGAAGCAAGAAAGCTTGATGGTATTGAATTCTTAGCACAGGGTACAATCTGGCCAGATATTCTTGAGTCAGAAGAAGGAATCAAAGCGCATCATAATGCAGGCGGACTTCCAGAAGATATGAATTTTGAACTTGTAGAACCAGTTAGAATTCTGTTTAAGGATGAGGTTCGAGTTGTTGGAGATGAACTTGGTCTTCCACATGGTATGGTTTACCGTCAGCCATTCCCGGGACTGGGACTTGGAGTTCGTTGTCCGGGAGCTATCACACGCGATCGTTTGGAAGCAGTACGTGAATCTGATGCAATTCTTCGTGAGGAATTTGAAAAGAACGGACTTGAAGGAAAGATCTGGCAGTATTTTACTGTTGTTCCGGATTTCAGATCTACAGGAATCAAGGATGGAAAACGTGCTTTTGAGTGGTCTTGTATCGTTCGTGCAGTATGCTCTATTGACGTTATGACAGCGACTGTTGCTGAGATTCCACATGAATTAATGGTTCATATCACAGAGCGTATTACACATGAAGTTCCGGGAATCAACCGTGTACTTTATGATTTCACACCAAAGCCGACAGGAACAGTGGAATTCGAATAAAAAATTTATCACAGGGCACACCACATTATCCTGTAAAAGGCAAAAATGATTATCCTATCAGCAACAGAGAGTAATACCGCAGCGTAGCTCTGTTGCTGTTCTTTTTTGTCATTTCTGCCCCGGTCACACAGGATTCTGACTCAGATAAAATGAGGCGTAAATAAGCAACGTGATATCGGCAAAAGCTGTAAAAATCCACGTTGAATTTTACAGCTTTCTGTATCTACTAGAAGTAGACGAAACATCACTGCGTGAGTTTGCTGCGAAACTACAAGGGCATGGGTAACACTGCGAAACGTTGATATTTCCTGGTGTTTCAGTGGGTGAGGGATGCTTTGGATGATGCTGCGAAAGTGACATTGCGATAGTGCTGCTGTGTAAGATGATACTGTTATATGGGACGCGATAGAAGTTGGGTTGTCAGGATTACCACTGCGGAATGTGCTGTGGAATTGCGCTGCAGTGCCAGAGGGCTTTGCTGTGTGGCTTTGCTGTGGAATGTGAGGATAGTGAGGATACTGGATTTTGCCCTTTGAGGATAATGTGGTGTGCCCCAGAACAAATTTGGTACATTTAGAGACTGGAAAGCCTTGGAAACAGGGTGTTTCCAGTCTCTTTACTTTTGTTCTGGTTCTGTTATCAGGTGGAATAATATGATTGTGTGAAAAGAAAAATATGTAATATATAAGGAATTAATTTGATAGTACTTTAGAAAAAAATCATCTAAAAAGGCAGAATTAAATAATCAACTTTTATATATGATATGTAGATGTTATAATTATTAAAAAGTGTAAAAATGATTCGTTGATGAAAATATTGGTTGAATAATGGAATAGTGGAAGTGTATTAGGATATGGAGTTGCTTTAGATGAATATAAATGATGTATTTATAAAATGCGTAGAGAAATGGGCTGAAAATGAACTTGATGATCGCATAAATTTTGCTATGGATAAGTTTGATGATTGGATAAAAGATTTTGATGAAGAAGAAAAAGATATTTTGTGTAAAATATTAGAAAAGTTTAATTATTATCCTCTAGGGAACATTAATAAATTGATAAAGGAACTCAGTGATGAATCTCGGAAAGTATTTGGAGTATCAAATGATGATAGTGTCATAAGTGTTGTTAGAAAAGCAGATGGAAAATTGAATAGTTCACATGAATATTGTCAAATACATCGTTTAGTGAGCGGATTAAATAAAAAAATTTATTATGATTCTTTAGATAATATTAATGAAAACGATTGGGAAAATATTAAAAATGTTGTATTTGTAGATGATTGTAGTGGGACAGGAAACCAGTTTGTAGAATTCTTAAAAAGACAGAAAAAGTCCATGGTAGGAAAACGTATAATTTTAATTGCAATAGAAATTGTGGAAGATGCAAAGGTATACATAGATAATTATGCAAAAAAACATGGAATAGATATACAGATAATAGCGTATTCTGTTAAGAAAAAAGCCTTTAAAACAGCATCTGATATGGAAAAAAATAAGTTCATTGAGATGTCTCAAAAAGTAAAAATAGATAATAATTATATTTTGGGATTTAAAAATGCAGAGGCACTTATGGCATTTTATAATAATTCGCCAAATGATACATTAGGACTTTTTTGGTTCCCATCTGGTGAAAATAATCCTATATTTCCAAGAGAACTAGAGGATGAGCCAGGTTGGAAGTGTTATCATAAAAAAAAGAATGAGAGAAGAAGGCGTCAGTATGAAACAAAATGTAGATAATAGTGATTTGAAATATCAGGAAATTTTAATCTTAGCGTATTTTAAATCGCGCTATAAAAGATATAATTTTAATCAACTTACACAATTAATGGGAATGACATATTCAGAAATGGAAAAATCCATTGAACACCTTTTGGGATTAGGATATTTAGTTTGTATTAATGGATATGTCGTAATTGCAAAAATTGGAGAAAAACTCTTAGAAGAAAAGAACATGAGAAATTTTTTTATAAATGATGAAAATAAAGGTTTAAAAAAAGAAGTATTGGATATTTATGAAACATATATACCAATCGGATTTGAATGGTAGTATAATAATAAGAGCTGTATCTGTTAGAAAACGAAAATCAAGTTGGTTTTCATAATGATTAAGTTTCATACATTTATTATTAGGAAAAGGCTTACGCTCTTTTCCTGATAGTAAAGCTATTTCGCAACTGGAATTGCTCAATAACTTTACTATCATTATAAATCATTGCTTGTCAATGATTTATAATGAGAATTTTCAATTAGATAAGGTAGCAGATACAGCTTCGCTAAAAAGCGAAGGAGAAAAATATGAATTATGTTCACAAATTGCAAGAAAAAATGAAAGAGCAGGGAATGGATGAAGAATATATTAAATTATGCTCTGAATACGCACAAAACTTGTGTGATAATAACGTACCTGTAATTTTTGATTTTAAACATTTGTCGTTATTATTAGGTTATGAAACGGCAGAACTTGCATTTTATTTATTTGCTGAAGATAATTGGTTTTATAAGGAAATTCAAATACCGAAAAAAAGGGGTGGTTTCCGAATAATTGATATTCCAAGTGATAGGCTAAAAGAAATTCAGAGCTGGATTTTTAAAAATATATTAAATAAAATAGAAATACACGAGAAATGTTATGGGTTTCGAAAAGGAAGATCTATCTATGATAATGCAAGGTTACATGTTGGAAAAGAATGTGTGCTGAATATGGATTTAAAAGATTTTTTCCCATCTATTAAACAAAAAGATGTATTTAATATTTTCTATAAGAAGGGATACACAAAGAAAGTTTCATATTATTTTTCAAAATTATTGACAAAAAATGGTGTTTTACCGCAAGGATCTCCAGCTAGTCCTATGATTTCAAACATTGTTGCAAGACATTTAGATGTAAGATTGAATAATTTGGCTAAAAGATATAATGCTGAATATTCCAGATATGCGGATGATATAACCTTTTCTGGAAATTCTAATGTTAAAAACATGATACCAGTCGTAACACAAATAATTCAAGAAGAACATTTTTGTGTTAATGAAGATAAAATAAGATACGCATATTATTATCAGCGACAAGAGGTGACAGGTCTTATTGTTAATGAAAAGGTGAGTATTCCTAAAAAATATCTAAAAGAATTATATAAAGAGATATATTTTTGCAGAAAATTTGGTGTAACATCTCATCTGGAAAAAATTAATAATCACAAAAGTTTTTTTAAAGACTATATATATGGAAAAGCATATTTTGTAAAGATGGTAGATGGAGAATTAGGAAATAAAATTTTGAAAGAGTTAGATTCAATAATGTGGGAATACTAGTTATGAAAAAAATATCATTTTATATATATCAAGAAGATTTAATAAAATATGAAACAGAGCAGGAATATGTAACAATATCCCAATTGGTATGTGATTTAAACCAAAAGTATTGTACAGCTAATATGTTGAGGCTAAGAACTGAAACAATAACTGAATATTTAAAGGAGCAGAACTATTTATGTGTTGATAAAAATAATAGAAAGTATCCTACTCCAAAAGGAATAATACTGGGAATAACTGTGGGTAGTAATACAGATGAAAAGGGAAATAAATATGTTGTAAATCTTTACAATAAAAAAGCACAGCAATATATTTTAGATAATTTGTATAACATAATTTCTTCTTAGCAGGATTGTTAACAATTTGAACGATATTTGAGTGTACTGATTTAGATAATTCACAATATCCTGATAAGTCTGATATTTGTCTTGAATGCGACAGCCTGTGACGGAAAGGGGATTGAGCAGTATATGATAGTGGTAGTTTAACGCATCATTGTAACTGCTGGAATGCAGAACCATGACAGCCTGATATCCAATAGATGAGAAATAGTTCTGTAAAGTATAAGCATCTTCTTCCAATATAGTACACATGGATTTTGAGGTTCGGGTTGTGAGAATGAAAATAATTATTTATCTCCTACCCGATTTCTACATAGGCAGACAAGAGCCAGCCCCTCAAACTCGCCCCTCAAGTTTGCCCCTCAATCTAAACCATCAAAAAGCCAGCCCCTCAAAAACTTTGATTACCCATTATATCCCATACACAATAAAAGAAGCTCCAGTTTCACTTTGGTTTTCCCACGAAGCAGAAATCTTTGTGAATTCATAGTCATTTTTTAGAACTCCGAATGCTCCCTCCACTTGTATCGAGCGATTCATCTGGTATAAGATTCCCTTTTCGCTTAAAATATTTTCATATGATTCCTGACGCTTCTCTAAGAAACTTTTGGAGATTCTAGCACCAATGGGATTAAGATGAGTGTGGAAGGGGAGGTAGAGGGGCGGTTATTGCAGTGATTGAAGTTGCTTTTTATTGCGATGGCGATAGGGATGATTTATAATAAATCATAAGGAAAGTGGCGATATTGTTTGCAGATATCATAGTATGGATGATTGGATGATTGCGAGAGGAGGAGTTACATGAACAGAGGAGAATGGAGCGAACCATATGTAGCATTAAAGCTTCTTGGGGATCAGAAAATATATATGGCAGATGAATATGGAAATATCAATTTGTCGGAATGGATGACTGTTTTGAGATTGGTTCGGCAGGAAACTAAAGAGCGTCAGGTGTCATATACATGTAGAACTGATATTGGAGATGTAGTGATTGAAGTTAATCAAGTTCCGGTTGCTAATGTAAATGTAAATGAATTCCTGGATAAAGCAGAAACTCTAAAAGAAGATATTCTTTCTGGGGCGGGAGCGTCATTTAATGTATCAAAAGATGTAATGGATTTTTTGCCAGAAATAGAGATGACGTCATTGAAAGCCAAAAGTATTGAGAAAAGTGATGTTTTCTTAGATACACATGATCCGCGAAGTGGTATAGATAGAGAAAATATTGGGTTTTCTATTAAAAGCGAGATGGGAAAGGATCCAACGCTTTTTAATACGTCAAGAGCTTCCGGGGTTATATATAAGGTGGTTGGCATGTCAGAAGGATTAATGCATCAGGTAAATTCATTGGTAGATGATAAAGGACATGCAGCCGTATCTGATAGGTGCAGATTAATGATTCAAAGAGGATGTACTTTAGTATATCAAGGATATGAATTTGCTAAGAGGGCAAAATGTCAGGCATTTGCAGAAAATTTAGACTTAATAAATCCGAGATTACCAGAAGTTATAGAATGGATTCTTTGGAATCATTTCGTAGAGAAAAATAATGACAGAAATGTAATTGATATTATTAACCTGCTAATTTCTAAAAATCCATGTCATTTGACTAATCCAGAATTTAAATATGTGTTTATGATAAAACAATTTTTATATGCAGTCTATTGTGGCATGACTGCTTCGACTTTGTGGAATGGAAGCAGCAAAGTTAAAGGCGGCTACATAACAGTCAAGAAAAATGGTGATGTGATTGCTAATTATGCAATGGAGTCAGATGCTTTTAAGAATTATTTGTATCAACATTGTTATATGGATTATCCGTCAACAGATTCTGGTCATGGAGATTATGGAAAAGTGTATGTGAAGGACGGACAGTATTTCTTTAATTTAAATTTTCAGGTGAGAATATGCTGATTTATGGAAAGAAAAGACGAGAAGGAGATACTTAAAAATGGAAATTTTAAATGAATTTTCCGATTGGATGATACGAAATTCTAATCTTAGTGAGAGTTCCGTTTATAAATACAAGCGGGCAGTGAACACTGTATCTAATGAGATGTTAGAACGGGAAGTTGTAAATAAAAGTTTGTTTAATATGAATCTTGTAGAATTGGACATTGCTGTATACAATATTTTTGAGAACCCGCTATTTATAGAGAAAAATACTCGCGGAAATCATATGTATAGCAATGCACTTAAGCAGTATAGATATTATATGATGGGAAAAAACGACGATGATTGTGCTGAGAAAAAATTAGAAGAAGAAATAAAGAACTCACCGATATTAAATGATACGGAGAAACAGGTTATTATTAAAGCCAGAATAGGGCAGGGAAAATATCGTGATAACTTAATGAAAAAGTATAATCATCATTGTGTTGTCACGGGTATTGATACACCCAAATTGTTGGTTGCAAGCCACATTAAGCCATGGCGGGTGTGTGATAATGAAGAGAGAATTGACACAGAAAATGGGCTTTTGTTGAGCGCAAATATGGATAGATTGTTTGACAGTGGATTAATTACATTTACGATAGAGGGGAATATGTTAATATCTCCGTATGTTGGAGCCGCAAATGAATCGCGACTACACATATTTAAGGGGATGAAGGTTGATCTGCAACCTTCGACAAAATTGCTTGCATATCTGGAATATCACAGAGATGTTTTATATGTAAAGTAGTATTGGGAAGAGTTTTGAATATGGGAAGGGTTTCAAAAATATTAAAATTAAGCGTTCTCACAAATTGTTGTGCTTTCTCTTGAGATTATAAACGAATTGTGATAAGATAGCAGAAAGTATGTTCGATTCCCCAGTGAAGCTTTATTTGATCGAGCATCTTTGGAGGAGTAAGATGAAGATTAGTTATAAGAAGTTGTGGAAGTTATTGATTGACCGCGACATGAAGAAAAAGCAACTGGCAGAAGCAGCAGGAATCAGTTCTGCATCAATTGCAAAATTAGGTAGAAATGAAAATGTGAATACTGATATTTTACTTAAAATATGCATCGCATTGAACAGTGATATATCAGATATTATGGAAGTTGTACCCGATGAGGAGATACAATATTGAGGTGATTGAATGGATCGACTGACAAAGGAACAACGCCATAAAAATATTAAAAACAAAGATACCAGTATTGAGGTGACTTTAAGAAATGCATTATGGAATAAGGGGTATCGCTATCGGAAAAATGACAAGCGATTACCAGGGAAACCTGACATTGTGTTGACAAAGTATAAAATTGCTATTTTTTGTGATAGTGAATTTTTTCATGGAAAGGATTGGGAGGTCCTAAGGTCACAATTGGAGAGGGGTAAGAATGCTGATTTCTGGATTAAAAAGATATCAAAGAATCAGCAACGGGATGAGGAAGTGAACAAACAATTGCAGTATTTGGGATGGACGGTTATTCGCTTTTGGGGAAAAGATATAACCAAACATACAGAAGAGTGTGTTCAAGTTATAGAGGAAACCATTTTCGATACAATGATGGGCATGGACAATTATTACGAATAAAGGAGATAAGGCAATATGTATAGATCAATAGATTTGTTTGCAGGAATTGGAGGCATAAGAAAAGGTTTTGATAATGCCTTTGGAAAGGACATTAAAACTGTCTTTGTTAGTGAATGGGATGAATATGCACAAAAAACCTACAAATTAAATTATCATGATGACTTTGATATTGCTGGAGACATTACTCAAATTGATGAAAAAGATATTCCGGAGTTCGATATTTGTTTAGCGGGTTTTCCGTGTCAGGCATTTTCGCTGGCAGGAAAGCGTATGGGATTTGATGATGATTATAAAGGTATGTGTCGTGGAACTTTGTTTCAGGATGTTGTTCGAATTTGTGAATATAGGCAGCCCAAAGTTATTTTTTGTGAAAATGTAAAGGGACTCACCATTCATGACAGAGGGCGCACTTTTAAGGTTATTAAGAGAGCTTTTGAGCAGATTGGATATAAGGTGTATGACAGGGTTTTGAATAGTAAGGATTTTGGAGTGCCTCAGAACAGAGAAAGAATATACATAGTAGCCTTTCGAAATGATATTGACAGCAGCGAATTTAAGTTTCCAGAAGGAAATAATTCTGATACATGCATTAAGGATATTATGGAAGAAAAGGAAGTTAGTGTAAAATACTATCTTTCCACAGTTTATATGGAAACATTGCGTAGACATAAGGCAAGGCACCAATCGAAGGGAAATGGTTTTGGTTATGAGATTCGGGATCTTGATGGTCAGGCAGGAGCCATTGTGTGTGGCGGAATGGGGCGAGAAAGGAATCTTATTATTGATAAGAGACTTACGAATTTTACACCGGTAACACACATAAAGGGAGAAGTTAACAGGGAAGGAATCCGTAAGATGACACCTCGTGAATGGGCACGATTACAAGGGTTTCCTGACGATTTTAGGTTAGAGCTTGCAGATACTCATTTGTATAAGCAGTTTGGAAACAGTGTAACAGTCAATGTAATTGAGGCGATTGCAAAGGAGATAAGGAAGGTGTTGGAAAATGGCAAATAACAGTGATGGTAAAATGGCGGGAAATAAAGGTGAATGGTCAGAATTATATGCGTTTCTTCGTTTGTTAAGTCAGGGGAGAGTTTATGCGGCAAATGAGAAAGTTGAAAAAATTGACAATGTATACTATCCGATTTTGAAGATTATCAGAGAAGAACAAAAAGGAGAAGTTTATGACTATTGTATAGAAAATGATGCAGTAGTGATAGAAACGCAATCACGTAGAATTATGACAATAGATCGTGAAGCTTTGAAAGATGAAGCTGATAAATTGTTGGAAGAAATTGCGGTACATAGCGGAAGCTTTGAAGTGGAAGAAGTGTCATCTTTTGTCAATGGAATTAAAGTAACAAAACTTAAAGCCCCATCGACAGATACGACAGATATTACAATGCAGATTCAAGACGTATATACGAATCTTGTTCGTAAAGTTGGTTTCTCAATTAAGTCAGAGGTTGGAAACGCACCTACACTCTTGAATGCAGGAAAGACTACTAATTTTATATATAAAGTTGATGGATTGAATTGGGAGCAGGCGAAAGAAATTAATGCAATAGAAACCAGAACTAAAATTCATGATCGCATGGAAAAGATTAGGGAATATGGTGGAAAAATCAGTTATGCCGACATGAGTCATAAGGGGTTTAAACGTAATCTGATTATGGTAGACAGCAGTATGCCTGAAATCTTGGGGAATATGCTTCTTTATTTTTATAATGAAGATGTTAAAGCTTGCAAGAAATTGGTGGAAATGGCAGGGGAGCGTGATCCATTAGGGTATGGTGATGCTGCAATGTATGAATATAAATTCAAAAAATTCCTCTGTTCTTGTGCATTAGGGTTAAAGCCAGCAAAGCCGTGGGACGGATTGGATGAAGCGAATGGCGGTTATATCATTGTAAAGGCTGATGGAGAAGTGTTGGCATATCATATTTATAACCGCGATTTCTTTGAACAGTACTTGCTGGATAATACTATTTGTGAGCGTGCTTCGACGGGAAGGCATGAATATATGAGCCTTTATGAGGAAGACGGACAGATGTATATTAAATTGAATTTACAGGTGCGGTTTAAGTGAGATAGAAGAATATCTTCTGTTATTTTGTTTTTGCATGTTTTTTGAGTGCGCATAGGAAAGTGGCGGGATGCATATGAATTAAAAATCGGAAGATTGATCCGATGCGATTCATATACATCTGACCACTACTTTTTATGCGATAAAGCATGGTTGAAAAATAACATGAGAGGAGTGAAGAAAAATATGAAGAATATGAAAATAGATGCCAATGGAACAGAAATCAGAATGATGGGCGATGTTGTTAATGAAGACGCTTATATATTCGCTCACTGATATTGCAAAATATAAAAATCCAGACAATGCCTTTATCGTGGTGGCAAACTGGATGCGTAATCATTCTACGATTTCATTTTGGGGCTTGTGGGAACAAATTCATAATCCGAATTTTAAACCTATCGAATTCGATAGGTTTAAAGCGGAATCTGGTGATAATGCTTTTACGTGACGTCGCGGTAATGGATAAAAGCAACGAATGCAATCGGTATCGTATCAAAATTAGGACGATATGGCGGAACTTATGCTCATACGGATATAGCATTTGAGTTTGCTTCATGGATTTCACCAGAATTTAAGCTTTATATCATCAAAGATTATCAGAGATTAAAGAAAGATGAAGCAGATCGGTTAGCGATTGGATGGGATGTAAAAAGAGAACTTTCAAAAATAAATTATCGTATCCATACAGATGCGGTAAAAGAATTTTTGATAACGCCCACATTATCTCCGCAGGAAATGGCATATACATATGCTTCAGAAGCAGATATGAATATTCTGGATGGTTTTACATCAGCTGTCCGGTGATATGGAAATCACTATTTAGATTCGCTTTTGTGCATACTGAATCATAATTTCTGCTGAGACATTTGTAAAGACTGCTACGCACCGCAGATGCGGCAAGGTCTTGACAAATATTCCAACAGAAATGGATAAGTCATCAAGCACAAAATAGGCGATTTCCGAGTACCGGAACTCTGATTTCCAAATTTTCGGAAGTGCGATTTCATCGCACAAGAATATCCAAGATATTCTAAATATGGCTTTGTTTGGGAAAACAGCAGCACAATGGAGAAATGAAAAAGGAATAAAAGGGAAAACTCCTAATATCAGAGATTTTGCTTCAGCAGAAGAATTAGTTGTGCTTATCAATCTGGAAGATACAAACGCGGATCTGATAAGACAGGAAGTGCCTAAAATTGAAAGGTTAAAAATATTAAGAGAAAAAGCATACAGGCAATTAGAGCTTTTGAGAAAGAATCAGGATACGATTGTAGCATTAAAGAAGAATCTTATTGAAGATACAGAAACAAACGGTTGATTTTATAAGCAAACTTGCTTATAATCTGAATCGAAACATATTGCTATTATCCACAGTATTTAATATAACAAGAAAGAGAAGCATCATATGAGACATACATTTACATTAGCTAATGGAGTGGAAATCCCAGCAGTGGGGTTTGGCACCTATAAAGCCGCAGACAACACCGATGAAGCGATTATAAGTGAAGCAATCCGACAGGGGTATCGCCATCTTGATACGGCAGCTTTTTATTTCAATGAAGAAGCAGTAGGAAAAGCTGTACGCGAGAGTGGAATTCCACGAGAAGATTTTTTCCTGACATCAAAGGTATGGAAAGATCATCTTGGATATGAGTCAACTTTGCAGGAGTTCGAAAGCACTTGTAAAAGATTAGGTACAGATTACTTGGATCTTTATCTGATTCATTGGCCAAGACCTTCTGATCTGAATGCAGAGTGGAGAGATTTGGATGTGGAGACATGGAAGGCATTGGAGGATCTTTATAAGTCGAAAAAGGTACGGGCAATCGGTGTCAGCAATTTTCTGCCACATCATTTAAATAATCTGTTAGAGCGGACAAGCATTACTCCTATGGTGAATCAGTTAGAATTCCATCCAGGATATATGCAGAAGGCTGCAGTTGATTTCTGTAAGCAGATGGGGATTCAGGTAGAGGCATGGAGTCCAATCGGTCGAGCCAGAGTTCTCAAGGAGCCACTTCTTATGGAACTTGCAGAAAAATATCAGGTATCTGTCGCACAGATCTGTATCAGATTTGCTCTGCAGTGCGCTGTGTTACCGTTGCCAAAATCATCTTCCAGTGAGAGAATGCATCAGAATCAGGATGTTTTCGGATTTGAAATAGAGGAAAATGATATGTATCAGTTGATGACTTTACCGCAGATCGGATGGTCGGGAGAACATCCGGATCGGGAGCGGGTAAGATTTTAATTCAAAGAAAATAAAGCTATTGAAAATGACACCCCCTAAAAGAGGTGTCATTTTCTTATATAAGCGTTTTATAGAAGAGAAATACTCTCCGTTAGCGAAGAAGGGACATTGCCATTCTTCGGTATGTATGGCGTTTTCCACGAATTGCCACGCTATAGGCTGTGATATTCTCAGGTAATGCCATGCCCATATATCCGCTGTCTCCAATATGATGAATATCCGCACCGGCCATCTTACACATAAGAGCAATCTGACGAATGGTATCTTCATCTGCACCTTCCTGAGATGTTCCAATCGTTGTCATCGCCAGAGCACCTTTCTCATGCGCCTTTTTAATTAATTTACCGGCATATTCCATTGTGATCCCAGGAACTGTTCCAGGTGCCGGAAGTAATATCACGTCGGCGCCAGCATCAATAAAATCTACAATATCTTTTTCAGTAAGAATTTTTTCGCCTGCTTCTGAAATGATTCCGGATGCATGCATTTTCCCGGCTGTAAGGATTACTCTGTCACCAACAGCATCTTTTAGCTTTGAAAGTGCCTGCATGATTGCTTCATTGTCTACCCCTACTCCAGGATTGCCTGTCAGAACAATCATGTCTACTCCCATATCGGCAGCTTTTCTTGCATTATCAACGGTTGCCTGGCGACCTGCTGTCAGATTCCAGACAGACCCCTCGTCATTGTTTTTAATCGTAGCCGGTTCTAGATTTATCGCAACCATTCTTCCGGTAAGACGTTTTACTTCACGAATAGTATCTTCCGGTGATACATGTGGCAATCCCTGGATTACAGGCTGATCGACATCGAAAATATTTAGCATGATCAAGTCTGCGCCAAGGGAAGTTACAAATTCTGCATTTGTAATATTTACTAACATTGGGGTTACGGTTCCAATTGTTTCTGCAGCAAGTGTTCTTCCTTCACTATCTGCAATAGAAGTTAATAAATCTGATTTGCTATAAGAAGATAATTCAGTTGCTGTTGTGTCTATAAGTCGCTTTGTCATAAGTCACTTTTCCTTCCATATAATACTTGATTTTCTCAGAATTCGATATTCATTGCATAATGTTCTTACATAACATTACCATAAATGTAAGACAAATGAAAGGAAATAGGAAGCAGTTATAGACATGTATGCTACTCAAGTGTTACAGTAAGAGAAATGATCAAAAACAAGGCTTATGAGTAGATATGTTGAAAAGGAGAATGGCAATGGATTTAAATAAAAAATCTATGAAAAAAATTCGAGAATTGATTGTATTTACAGCAATTCTTGTGGTTGCATTATGGAAATTCGATACTGTGCTTGAGGGAGCCAAAAACATATGGGGAATTCTGTTTCCATTTGTACTTGGTGGCGCAATTGCTTTTGTAATCAATGTGCCAATGAGTTTTTTAGAAAAGAAAATTTTCGGCAAGACAAAAGATGGAAATAAGGTGGGAAAAAAGTTAGCAAGACCGATCAGTCTTTTTCTCACAATTATATTGGCGGTTGGTGTGATCGCACTAGTAATGTTTGGTGTGATTCCACAGCTTACTCGGACAATGGGAAGTTTGATGATAAGTATTGCGAATTTTGTTCCACAGATGCAAAACTGGATTCGAGAGTTTTCACACAATAATCAAGAAATTATGAAGCTTGTAAATCAGGTTCAGTTTAATCAAGATCAGGCCATTAAATGGGGAATCAGTATTCTTGGCAGCGGAGCAGGAAATATGATGAATACGACAATGTCGGCAGTGAGTTCTATTGTCAGTGGATTTGCTACATTTTTCATTGCGTTTTCTTTTGCGTGCTACATTCTTTTTCAGAAAGAAAAATTGCATGTACAGATAAGAAAAGTATTTTTCGCATTTATTTCGAAACAAAAAGCAGAGGCATTTCTGAAAATTTGTTCTCTGACCTATCAGACATTTGCAAATTTCCTTACGGGGCAGTGTGTAGAAGCTGTGATTCTCGGAAGTATGTTTGTCGTTACACTCAGTATTTTAAAAATGCCATATGCACTTTTGATCGGAACTTTAATTGCATTTACTGCATTGATTCCGATCTTTGGAGCTTTTATCGGATGTGCAGTGGGTTGCTTTTTGATTTTTATGGTAAATCCTAAGCAAGCAATTTTATTTATTATTGTATTTTTGATTCTTCAGCAGATTGAAGGTAATCTGATTTATCCGCATGTGGTTGGTGGATCAGTTGGACTTCCGTCAATCTGGGTGCTAGCTGCTGTTACGATTGGTGGCAATCTCATGGGGATCGTAGGAATGCTTATTTTCATTCCATTAGTTTCGGTTCTGTACACTATTTTCAGGGAATTTGTATATCTTCGTCTGAAGGAAAAAAATATAAAACAAGTGACAAAGACAGTGGTGGAAGAATATACGGCAGAGGAAATTGCTGCAATGGAAAAAAATATAAAAAAGAATAGAGAATAAGAGGAAAACAAAAAGCGGAAAATCTCATTAGATTCAGAGGTTTTCCGCTTTTGAGTGCTTTGCTTTACAAGAGAAACGAAGGAGAGTCGCTATTTGAAGTTTTCTTCATGATCGTTTTCTTTTGCCTTTTTCTGTTTTTTGAATGTTATTTTTTTGATGCTTTTCTTAACTATAACTACGATAACAGCTATGACTGCTGCACATACGATAAGGATCGGTAATGCACCAAGAATTCCAATGATGAGATTCCTGAAACCGTGACCTACTTTATACAGGTTGTCTCCGAATCGTTCTTTGATTTCTTCAAAGAAGCCTTTCTCACCCGCGTCTGTCATACGTTCGACTTCAAATATCTCCACATGCGCTGTGCTGTAATCAATCTGATTGTCCAGAAGTCTAAGTTGACTTTCGTAGCTTTCTATTTCATATCGGATATCGGATAATTTACTTTCAATGGCTAACAGGTCTTCCATATTTTCTGCAGTAGAAAGCAACTCCATCAAACGTGCCTGTTCCGTTTCTAAGGCTTTTTTATGACTTTCCACATCTACATACTGAAGTGTCACATCTTCCACGGATTCATTTTCCTGTGTTACATTTCCAAGTTCACCAACGATATCCACGAATTCATTTAACTTGTCTGCTGGAATTCGTATGGTGTAGCTTGCATATCGGGTTGTTGTATAAGAATAACTATTGCCGCTGATAGAAGAATTCTCGACATAGCCACCTAGTTCAGTAGTTTTTGTTTTTAGGCTATTGAGTACAGAATCAAATTTTTTTGTCTGCAAAGAAAGAGAAACCGTTCGGATCAGTTTTCGTCCGTTTTCTACCTGAGCTTCCAGTCCATTTCCGGAAGTGACTCCTGCATCGGCTGTTTCTGCAGGTTCTTCGCAGTATTCGTTTTTTGAATAATCTGTACCGTAGACTGATTCCATGGTTGCACTGTCCTCGGATGCTGACATTGATTTGCTGCCACATCCGACAGTCAATAGTGCCATCATAATTGCTGTGAAAAATGCGATTCTTTTCTTAAATTTCATTCGAACACCTCCATTCTATCAGTAGGCCTTGAGTGAAGGTTAAAAGGGGAGTAGATTTACTTTACATCGGACAGCTTCTTCTTTCACCCTTATCCATGTCTCCACGTAAATAGTGTCCATTAAATTCCATATTAATGTCACGGATCTCTTTTTTACCTTCGATATACTCCTCATACATTTCTGAAAGTCTTGCCATGCAACCGTCGCAGCTTGCAGAAATGTTGCCTAAAGATTCTTTTACAATCTGTTTTCTTTCTTCCACAGTTGTGTCTTTTATTAAAATGCTTTTGAATTCCATGATAGTTACCTCTGTTTTTCGTTTAGATTTAATAGCTATTTCTATTAAAAGTATAACATAAAATATGATTAACTGCATAGTTTCTGGAGAATATAAAATGCTATCCCCAAATGCTACAAAAAATATTATAAAAATCCCCCTGTCAATCGACAGAGGGCGGATTATCCTAAAAAGGTATGAAAAGATTTATTCATATTTATCTGCAAAGCAGACACGCTTTAATCCCAGTAACGGTGCTGCTCCGGAAGCGGTTGTCCCGAAGAAGAGTACATCTTTCTCAAGATTTAAATAATCAATGATCGATCCATTACAAAGTGTACTTCCGGTGCAGAGAATCAATTCTGCATAGGAGTCGCGGATTTCTTCTTTCATAGTAGTTCCGTCTTCAACACAGATTCCAAACTTTATCTGTCCGATGTTGTTTGGGTTCAGATCCATTACGCGGACATCGTATTTGCTTTTGGAAAGCATTTCTAACAGAGAAGGCTGAAATCCTACAAGGGCAATCCGTTTGACATCCGGATAATTGTCTTCTAAAAACTTCAACATATCCTGTGCACAAAGTTCAGGCCCTTCGGTACGGCAATGAACAGTTCCACAGCATAAGCCAAGGGATGTCATAACAGCATTTACAGTTGCAATAAAAATTCCCCGATCATGCGGATCGTGTTCAATATCCATCTGTAAAATGTCTTCGAGCATTCCTTCAAAGGAGGATGGCGCATCGGTAAATGCCTGTCCACGGAATCCTTTATATTCAGCCTGGATCATTACATCTTTACCGGTAAGGATTGGATAATCGGTTCGCTTTGTTTTCCCGATTGCTTCTTCCGGAGTTAGTGAACGACAGGAAACAGACAGGTGGTCGTTTTCAATCTGATGTTCTTTTAAAACTTCCTGAAATCGTTCTTTTAAAATATCATACAATTCTTTTTTGGTCATGATGTGCTCTCTTTCCTAAAAAATAATTAACGTCGTCGTCCCAGTTTGATGTAAATAGTTTATCACTATCCACAATCCCTCGTAAACATCCATTGATCAGAATACCGGTGCGGTCTGCAAGATTCTGTGCTTCATAAAAATCATGGGTTACGAATACAATCGTACAGGCATGCCGGGTATTGATTTTCTTAATTAAGCCATACAGTTTTTGCTTTGTGACCGGATCAAGAGAAGAAAACGGTTCATCCAGTAATAAAAGTTCTGGTTCAATGCTCAGAGCTCTTGCTAATGCGACTCTCTGTTGTTCGCCTCCGCTTAATGTGTCAGGATATTGGTCTAGAATGGATGTAATCTCCAATTCCTCAGCAAGTTTTTCTACACGTTCAGTGATTTCCTTCTTGTGATGCTTTTTCATTTTTAATCCATATGCAATGTTTTCTCTTGCGGTCATATGTGGGAAGAGACAGTATTCCTGATATAAATATCCAAGTTTGCGTTCTTGTAAAGAATAATCTTCCAAAGAATGTTCCCGTAGCAGAATCTTACCGGAATCCGGTTTCTGAAATCCTGCAATACTTTCCAGCAAAAGTGTTTTTCCGGAGCCTGTTTTCCCTATGATCGCAAGAATTTCATCTGAATTTACGGAAAAGGAAATATCTTTCAATCGAAAGGTTCCCCTTGTCAGGTTCAGGTTTTGGACGGTCAGTAATTGTCTGTTCGGATTTATATTAATCGTTTCATTCATAACGCTGTTTCCTCCAATCTGTCCTTGTCACCAGATGAGAAATAAATAAGGATAATGCTGCAAGAATCAAGAGCAGAAAAGCACTTGCCAATGCTCCGTCAATCTGATTTGTACTGACGTTTAAGTAAATATTTCCCGGCAGTGTTTCTGTTTTCATTCGTGTTACGCCAACCAGCATCAGAGTTGCTCCAAATTCGCCGAGTGCACGTGACCAGATTAAAATAAAGGAACTGATCAGTGTATTTTTACATAACGGCAATATAATCGTACGAAATTGCTGAAATCTGGAAGCACCCAGCAAACCTGCAACTGCCTCCAGCTTACGGTTCACACCTTGAAAAGCCATTACAGTCAGTTTGATCGCAAAAGGCAGGTTTACAGCCAGCTGCGCCATTATGATACCATTTTGATGGAAAACGAATGGAAGACCGGCGGCCTTCAGTGCTTTCCCGGCAGGTGTTGAGAATAGAATCAGCAGGCTTAGTCCGATTACAATATATGGAAGAGTCATTGTCAGTTCCAGTACAGCTTCCACGCCACCGCGAAATGGAATCGGCATGTGAGTCAATACATATCCTGTGGGGATTGCAACAAAAAAGCATAAAACGGAAGAAATCAGCGCAGTCTTCACACTCATCCAGGTGGCAAAGAGTGTTTCACGATCTTTTATATGATCCGCAAACACAAAGCCACCACGGAAGATAATAATGCATACAATTCCGCCTATAAAGCATAGGACGAAAAGTGTGATAATATAGCAGAAGAGTGTAAATAAATCTATTTTATGTTTTTTCATTTTACCAGTTCATAACCGTAGGATTCCCAGATGTTATGAGCTTCTTCTGTTCCTAAGAATTCAGTAAATGCATCAGCAGCATCTACATTCTCATTAAAAGATAAGCGGGCAGCCGGGATTACTTTCACATAAGCGTCTAAATCGGTAGTATCGCAGATTTCCACACCGTCAGCTTTTGCATTCTCTTTCCAGATGATTGCTGCGTCGGCTTCGCCTAATCCAACTACAGTTGCAAGCTGTGGAGCTGTTGTAGTTGTTGCTGCGATTGTAACTTTTTCTCCAATCTGGAAGTCAGCAAATGCCTTTTTTGCAATCTTACCGATTGGAGTAGATTCCGGATCTCCGATCACTGTGACTACATCTTCACGTGCAAGGTCATTTAATCCCTGAATATTCTTCTCATTTCCTTCTTTTACAACTAATACCGGAATATGTTTTACAAGGTCTTCACTGCTTGTTACGAATTCTTCTACTGGTTTTAATTCTTCTTTTGAGCCGGCAATAAAGAAATCACCTTCCTGGGATTCCTGGATCTGTGTCTGAATCTGTGCTGCATTAGCATATGTTACATTCATCTCACAACCTGTTTCCTCCTGGAATGCGTCGGCAATTTCCTGGAATGGCTGCTGCATGCCTGCACCACAGTAGATAGAAAGAGCTCCGTCAATCTGTACAGTATCTTCTTTCTCATCTGTTTTGTTCTCTGCTTCTGTCTTTGCCTTTTTCGTATCTTCAGTTTTTTCATTACTTCTTGCACATCCAGCCAGGGACAGCATCATTGTTGCTGCTAATACAAGTGCTACATTTCTTTTTTTCATTTCTTTTTCCTCCTGATTTAATCGTATTGTTTTAAAAAACAAATCGAATGATAAGACTATTGTATCTTTCTATTTTAGCTACGTCAAGGACATGTGACATCTTTTGGAAAAATAATGGAATATTCATAACTATTGTGAGCAGTAAGGTTTTCCTGTATAATATGGATATGGAAAAACAGGGAGATTGAGATGAACAGAACAAAACTTGCAATTGTAGATACCTTCTGGCAGCTGTTGGAAGAAAAACCATATAATAAGATCACGGTGCAGGATATCGTAGATCGATGTCATGTGAATCGGAATACATTTTATTATCATTTTCAGGATATTCCGTTTCTTACAGAGTGGTCTGTCGAAACGTGGACAGATGAAGTGATTAAAAACCGTTGGGATTTTGATTCTCTGATACATTGTATTATCTATATGGCTGAAGAATGCACGAAGAGAAAAAGAGCACTTTTACATCTTTATCGCTCTGCAAAGAAAGAATATTTTTTGGAATATCTGAATAAAATGGGATACCATATCATCTGTTCCTATGTGGAAAACAGGACAGGGAATCTGCCCCTTACAGAAACGAAAGCAGAAAGCCTGGTACGGTATTATAAATGTACATTTACGGGGATTATTCTTGATTGGCTGGAGGATGATGCCTCCTACGATCTGGTGGGATTTTGTCAGGAAGTGTGTGATTTGTTTGCCGGATCCGGTGAGAAAGCTCTTCTTAAATGTACAGAAGAATCTTCCACTGATCACCGATTTTTAAAATGACATTAGAAAACAATCTCTAAAATGAAATAAAGCGTCAGATATTAAGACCAGACATTAGACAATTCGTTGTCAAATGTCTGGTTTTTGTATATCTGTGGGTGATTTGTCCATTGTTGGAATACCCGGATTAGATTAAATTAAAGTTAACACTACTGGATATTTACAGGGGAGGGAAAGCTATGAAAATGTTGAAAAAAATAAAGACGGACATGTGGATCAGCGTAGTTATGATGTTTCTGATCGGTGTGTTATTTATTGTCCGACCGCAGGATTCTCTGGAAATAACAGCGATTATCGCGGGTGTGATAATATTTGTAAATGGTATCTATGATCTGGTTTATTATAAGAGAGCCTGGATAGACTTATATTCAAGAGGAACTCTGTTTGAAGGAATTATGAAATGTATCCTTGGAATCTTTATATTTACTCATGCAGGGATCATGACAGTTTTGTTCTCTTATGTGTTCAGTATTTATATCATAATCAATGGTATTATCTGTCTGGAAACAACAGTCTATATGAGACGGCTGTTTCATGTGAGCAGTGTAGGATATGTCATCCTGTCAGTACTTGTGGTTTTGGGAGGAATCATTATGATGTTCTTTTCACCGGATACAGTGAAAGCAGCTGCAATTATGACGGGAATTATTTTCATAACAAATGCGGTGATTGACAGTATAATCTTATATCGCATTCAGAAAATAAGTAAGGAATGTGCAGGACAGCTACAGGAAGCTGTGGATGCGTTGAACGGAAATATAATTGATGTGGATGATGATGGGAGATGAAGGAATAGGACAGGCGAAAAAACCTTGGTTTATAAGGGGCTGGAGCCTGTCTTTTTTAACATAATAAGCTATAAAGGAATTTCAGATAATGAAAAAGAGAGCCACCGAGTGACTCCCCTGTATAGAATCTTACGGCATGGCTCAAGAGTCAGGGTTTGAGAACTTATCCATATATGAATATATGCGAAGCATAGTACGAATGTCAGCCTGTCTACTTTCAGGAAGATTACGATATGCATCTAGAAACCAATTCACGTCAGTTTCGGTAAAACTGGCCGGATATTTATTTTGTTGCAATGCAGAGATATGAGAATGGCAGGCATTTATTATAAGATCGTTCGAATCAATATGATATAATTCGCAAAGTGCGTGGAGTAAAGTATCATCAATACGACGCTGACCGGTTTCAATTCGTCCAAGCATAATGCCAGATACATGCGTTCCATTTTGTTCCAAATTATCAGCTACCTGAGCTAATGTTAATTCTTTCATATTACGTGCTTTTCGTAATTCAGTTCCTAATTCATCGATGATTTCTGTTTTCTTAAAATTCTTATAAGCCATGAATATTTCTCCATTTTAAATATTTTTTTGATAATATCACAAAATTCAAAATATGGCAATTGACAATACAAATAAGGATTATTATAATTGTGATAATTACAAATAGAGAATTAAAAGCGAGATAAAATCGATATGTGTAAGAATATAAAGGGAGAGGAAGTGAATGGAAGATGGATGAGAAAAAAGAACTGCTGGTTATTGATTCAATAATAGTACAGAATCTTATATATACAATTCGAGGCCGGCAGGTAATGTTGGACAGTGATTTGGCGGAATTGTATGGGTACGAGGTGAAGCGGTTAAATGAGCAAGTTAAAAGAAATATAAATAGATTTCCTGAGGATTTTATGTTTCAGTTGACGGAAGAGGAAATACCAGAACGTTTAAAGTCGCAATTTGCGACTTTAAACGAAAATGGCAACAGAAGAGGTTTACACATTAAAAAATTGCCGTATGTGTTTACTGAACAAGGAATATATATGCTAGCGACTGTTTTGCGAGGAGAACTTGCAGAGCAACAGAGTATATATATTATGAGAGCATTTAGAGAAATGCGCCATTTTCTTGCGAATAATAAACTGATGTTTGAGAGAATCAAGAGTATTGAATTAAAACAGTTAGAATATCAGAAGTATTCAGATGAAAAATTTAATGAAATTTTTCACTACATAGCAGATCATGAAGAATCTGAACAAAAAATCTTTTTCAGTGGTCAGATATTTGATGCGTTTAATTTGTTTACTAGTATTATAAGGCAAGCAGAACGAGAAATAGTGCTTATAGATGGTTATGTGGATATTGATACGTTGAATATTCTGTCGAAAAAGAAAGCGGGGGTAAAGACAATAGTTTATACGCTTCCAAGTGCGAAAATTACTAAGAAAGATGTAGAGACATTCAACGCACAATATTCTGAACTTGTTATTCAGAGAACAACTGAATTTCATGATAGATTTCTGATTTTGGATGGAAATATTGGATATCATATCGGAGCTTCTGTAAAGGATGCAGGAAAGAAATGTTTTGGTATCAATAAAATTGAAGATGAAGTTGTAATTAAAGAATTAATTAAACGAACGGGAGGAAAAAGCTCTTTAAAAACGGGTTTAATTACAAGCTGTAATGAGGTACAATAGAAAGAGTTATCATATCAGATTTGAGATTGTTTTCCGTCACCATAAATGGTAAACAACAAATTGGTATTACTGGAAGGAGCCCCATTGTGCAAGTATCGGATAAATTGATAAAACCTTTAACAGAAGTGAAATATTTGAATGCAGATAATGTCAGCCGGTATCGGTGTATTATGCGTATTTTCTTCGAAAATTATGAAAAGCTTAAGTACTGGATGTATCAGGAAGATCTTTATGAAGAAATGATGAAGGATCCTTTTTTCTCAGACTATCGTTTGGAACAGTGTCAGCAGGATCTGAACATGTTGGTAGAATGGAAGAATCTGAATACCATTCAGGATACAAGAAAAGTAGCTTCCATTGAAGAATTTAAGAATAAAAGATACCGTTATCAGATGTCAGAATATAGTGTTGAAATCGAACGACTGGTATTAAGGTTAGAAAATCTGTTTATTGAAGGGGCTTCGCTTGAACCAACGTTATTAGAGCGTATCCGAAGAGAAATTGAACGATTCCCGGAGATGAAAGATCAGGATAAAAATGCAGTTTATACCTGGTGGACAGACCTGAATAATGATTTTGTCCGTTTGAATCAGAATTATCAGGATTATATCCGTGACTTGAATAGCGTAAAAGCAGAAGAGATGATGCATACGAAAGAATTTCTTGTGTTTAAAGATCGATTGATAGAATATTTACGTAATTTTATTAAAGGACTGCAAAGAAATGTCGGAATAATAGAAGAAAATCTGAGTGGGCTTGAGGAAGAAACGCGAGAAATGGTTTTTGGAAAAATCATTGAATATGAACTTCTGATACCGAGAATGGAAGTCGAAATTTCCAGGTCAATGATTGAACAGAAGATACGAGGCAGATTCCAGAGTATTTATGACTGGTTTGTTGGAACAGAAGGTATGGAAAATGAAGCAGGTAAGCTGTTTGATGCAACAAACGAAATCATTCGAAGAATTACAAGATATGCAGCCCAACTTAGTGAAAAGAATGCATTAGGAGCAAACAGGAAAGAAGAATATCGGAAAGTGGCCGAACTTTTTATGCGTTGTCAGGGCATTTCAGAAGCGCATAAGATGTCGGCAATGGTTTTTGGAATGGAACAGCCTTTTCATCTTGCAGGTGACCTGATACGTGAAACTGACAGTATGAATCAGGGAGTATATGAAGAGAATCCATTACATATAAGTCTGAAACCAAGAGTACGTACTTACAGGGAAAAATCGAAACGAAGTGTAATCCGTGAATCAGCAGAGCAGAAGCAAGAGACACGAAGAAAGTTGATCGAGAAACAGAAAGCTGAAATGGAGAAGATCCGTGAATTGGAAAAAGAGGGACGGATTGATTTTGCAGAACTTCCGGTAATTGAGCCACGAATCAGAGAAATCTTGTTAAAATGGCTTTCAGATGCAATGGAGGATGTGGATTTTACAGCTCGAACAGATGATGGAAGACGATATATACTTGACAGGACAAGAATAGCGGAGCAATGCGTAGTGCATTGTGAGGATGGAAATTTTACAATGCCAAGAATGACGATCGTATTTCAGGAGGATGAGTGATGAAGGAATTGGAACTTCTGTTGAATCGCAGATGGATATTGAAGTCAGAAGACAAGGAATTATATTATAAGGTCAGAGATTCCCTGGGAGAGCTGAGAAAATTTGCAACAGAGAAGCTGGGTTGTCAGATTATTGAAAACTCAGTTTTGATCAAAATGGAAAAGATTCCTGTAATACCGGAAAAGTTTATGGGAATCAGTCAGTTCGCATCTAAGGAAGAGTATGTTTATCTATGTGTTCTGCTTATGTTTCTGGAAGATAGAGATGCACAGGAGCAGTTTATATTATCTCAAGTGACGGAATATATCAGTGCAAATATCCCGGGAGACAATACGGATTGGACAGTTTATACGAATCGAAGAAGGCTAATCCGGGTTCTCAGATACGCTGTAGAGCAGGGGCTGATCGGAATTACGGATGGAAATGATGAAAACTTTATGGATGACCGTGAAGGTGAAGTGCTCTATGAAAATACAGGCGCATCCAGATATTTTATGAGGAATTTTTCAAAGGATATCCTGGAGTATACAGAACCAGAGGATTTTCAGGAAAGTGAATGGTTTCAGGTAGATGAAGACAGAGGATTTGCCAGAAGACATCGAGTGTATAAAAGACTGCTTTTTTCACCTGCTATGTACAGAGAAGATGGATCCGAGGAAGACTTTGAATATTTAAAATATTATGGCAGGAGAATGAGTGAAGAACTGGAAAATCTATTTGACTGTCATGTGCATATTCACAAAGGAAGCGCCTACCTGTTATCAGGTGATGGATGTAGAATGGGAAATACATTTCCAGGTAACAATTCTTTATCAGATGTCCTGTTATTGTGTTGTGGAGAAATAAGAGACAAGATAGAATGCGGAGAATGGAAGGCAGATCGAGGAGAAATGTGTTCTGTGAGCCGGATAGAATTTGAAAATCTGTTGCGTGATGTAAAGAAAAAATACGGTGGAGGTTTTTCTAAAAATTTCAGAGAGATGCCAGAAGGCGAATTTATAAAAATGGTGATTGACGAAATGGAACGATGGCTGTTTTTGAAAAAGGAAGATGAGATGCAGCAGATCAAGATTTGTCCGGCGGCAGGAAAATTACAGGGGAAATATCCGGAGAATTACACAGGAGGAAAATCAGATGAACAGTAGATGGCAGGCAAATAAAATAGGATTGATCAACTTCTGGTATTATGATGAGCAGGAGTTTCCATTTGTAAAAGGAAGAATGCTTCTTCGAGGGTCAAATGGATCAGGAAAGTCTGTTACAATGCAAAGTGTTGTACCACTTTTATTAGATGGTAATATGAGTCCGGAACGTCTGGATCCATTTGGCTCCAGAGACAGAAAGATGAGCAGCTATCTTCTGGAAGAGAATGATGAAAGAGAAGAACGTACAGGTTACTTGTATCTTGAATTTAAGAGACAGGATAGTGAGACTTATCTTACGATAGGAATGGGAATCCGTGCAAGAAAAGGAAAACCATTGGATAAATGGTACTTTAGTCTGACGGATGGAAGAAGAGTCGGAAAAGATTTTTTTCTGTATAAAGAGACAGGAGAAAAGATAACATTATCCAAAAAGGAACTGGAAAACAGGATTGGAGATGGTGGGAAAGTCATTGACAGACAGGCAGACTACATGGAGTATGTGAACCGGCAGATCTTTGGATTTGAGACTCCGGAAGAGTATAAAGAGATGATCGATCTGTTGATCCAGTTAAGAACTCCAAAGTTGTCGAAAGATTTTAAGCCATCTGTGATTAATGATATTTTGAGTAGTTCTCTTCAGCCTTTGTCCGATGAAGATCTGCGTCCGATGTCAGAAGCAATTGAAAACATGGATGCGATGAATATGAATTTGAAAAGCCGTCGTGAAGCAAAACAGGCAGCGGAGAAAATCAATTCCGTGTATACAAAATATAATCAGAAGATGTTATACGATAAGGCAGTGAAATCGGAGCTGGCAAGGACGAAGTTAGAAGAAGCAAGAACGGCAGAAATGCAGCATGAGGAGAAAAAGAATCAGTGTCTTCAGGATATTGAAGAGTTAGATGTATGTCTTCAGCAGATGGATGCAAAGCATGAAACGATGGAGAAAGAAAAGGAATCGTTGAACAAAAGTGATGCGCTTGCGTTAAAAAACAGGGAAGCTGTACTGGTTCAGGAAATTGCGGACAGAGAAAAGGATTTGACAGAGAAAAATCTTTTTCTGCAGAAAAAGCAGGAGCAGTATCAAGATACAGAAACTCAGGCCAAAGCGGAAGAAAACCGGAAATATGAAAAAGAAAAAGAACTTGAAAATATCTTAGAAGAGATGGAATCTGAAGCAGATACGATGTCTTTTGAAGAGCACACATTCATGCAGGAAGAACTTCTTAAGAATCAGGAAGAACAGTATAAGTTCGACTTGCATCAGCAACAATTTGAACATGTGAAAGATCAGATCAGTGAGGGTCTGGAGATTTTGTCAGAGACAAAAGAGCTTGAAAAAAGGAAAGATGAATTTGTACAGAGGCGAGATCAGCAGATGCGGAAAATCGATTCTGTACAGAGAAAGATCTCAGAGTTGGAAGGTGTGCTTGTCCAGACAGAAAACGAATGGAAAGAAGCCGTATATCAGTGGAATGGGATGAATCAGGAATTGATCCTGGAGAAGGAATTATTAAGAACGCTGAGTGATTTTGCAGATTCTTATGAGGAGAAATCAGACTTTACACTTGTGCGTCAAAAAGTTGCTGATTGCTGGATCGTTGCAAAGACAAAGATAACAGAAGAAACAGTTCAAAACGTATCCGAGACAGAAAAACTTCACTTAGAGATGGAAGAACTGCAGCGTGAATTACAGGAATGGGAGAATCAGAAAGAACCAGAACCTCCACGCACGGAAGCGGTACTTAAGAATCGTAAACGATTAGATGAAATGAACATCCCATATCAGGAATTTTATAAAGTGATTGAATTCGGACAGGATCTTGATGAGACAAGCTGTGACCGACTGGAAGAAGCTTTGATGAAAATGGGAATTCTAGATGCAATTGTTGTAGATAAACAATACAAAGAACAGGTTCTCCAGTGGGAAGCAGGCTGTGAAGATCGTTATTTGTTTACAGAGAATAAAAGTGTAGATAAAAGCTTACTTGATGTTCTGGAATTGAATGAAGAAATCAATGATATTTTTTCAAATCAAAGACTGACTGGAATTCTGGGAAGTATTTCTTATGGTACAGACGCAGATGTGGCAATCCAAAAAGATGGTACTTACCAGATGGGCATTCTTACAGGAACTGTAACCGGGGAACATAAGGCCGGATTCCTCGGACAAAAAGCAAGGGAAAGACAGCGTCAGGCGAAAATAGAGGCGTGCAGAAAAGGCATTTCTGAATTGGAAGAACAGATTTTACAGTTAGAGAAAGCGAAGGAACTTCTGTTAGAGAGATGTGAGAGACTGCAGAAAGAATATGAATCTCTGCCGACAGACAAGGATATGAGATCAGCCATACAAATGCTGACAGATCAGGAAAAAGAACTGAAATGGCTGCAGGACGAGAATGCAAAGCTGGAAGAAAGCCTGAAAGAAACGTTGGAAGTGTTGAAAGAGAAGAAAAAAGCTGTACTTATAATTGCAGAAGCACTTTATCTGACCTGTTCTTTTGATGTTTTCAAGGAGGCAAAAACCGCAGCAGAAGATTATGGAAAACATTTGGTTGAGCTGAAAGCGATTCATGAAATGTTGCTTCGAAGTATAGAGACTTTAGAGGGACTGAAAAACAGAATGGAAGATCTGGATATAGATCTGGAACAAATCCGCTATGATCTTTCGTCAATTCAAAAAGAACTGATACGGAAAAAAGAAGAAAGAAAATCCATTGAAGAACAGCTGAAACTGACAGATTATAATGATATTAAAGAACGTCTTGAGGAATGTGTTACTTGGCTGAGAAAATATCCAGAAAAGTTACAGGAGAATGTGCGAAGAAAAACGCAGATGCAGGATGAGATAGATCAGTTGACTGCAAAATTGGAGGATGATAAGAAGAAAATCAAGGAGTATCAGGAAAAGAGCGAGTATCTGCTGAAATGTTATGAAGCAGAATATCGTCTGGGATATGTGAGCTTTCCGGAGAAAAGTCCGGGGGATGCCAGATATATCAGGGATTATCTGGAAACAGAAGGAAAAGCACTTAACAAGGATACGATTATCAATAATCTGAATAGCGTTTATTTTGAAAACAGAGGATTTCTCGTAGATTATCAGTTAATGCAGAATGAATTGTTTGAAGATTTGGAAGAAAATAAGATAGACGAATTTACACCAAAAAGACTGGATATTTCTGCTCGCTATCAAGGAACAAACATTTCATTTGCAAGTCTGCTGACGCATCTGGAGGAAGACATTAAAGAATTGGAAAACCTGCTGAAGGATGGAGACCGTGAGCTTTTTGAAGACATTCTTGCCAATACAGTGAGCCGCAAGATCCGAGGAAAAATCAATGCGTCTGTTACCTGGGTCCAGAAAATGAATTCACTGATGAATGCCATGAATACTTCCAGTGGATTAAGACTTAGCCTGAGATGGAGAAGTAAGACAGCAGAGCAGGAAGATCAGTTGGATACGAAAGATCTGGTAGAATTGTTGAAAAAGGATTATCGCCTGATGGGTGAAGAAGAAGCATCACGGCTTTCTGCACATTTTCGTTCTAAAGTAGCAGAGGCGAGAAGAAATGCACAGGACAGTGCTGGAATGTTATCCTTTTATCAGATTATGAAAGATACATTAGATTACCGGAAGTGGTTTGAGTTTCAACTGTTTTGTCAAAAGAACGGTGAACGCCAGAAAGAATTGACAAACAGTGTATTTGGTACATTTAGTGGTGGAGAGAAAGCAATGTCCATGTATGTTCCGCTGTTCTCAGCAGTCGTTGCAAAATACCAGGGTGGCAGAGGAGATGCTCCGCGATTGGTTTCACTTGATGAAGCATTTGCAGGAGTCGATAATAAGAATATTCGTGATATGTTCCGGTTAATGACGGAATTTGAGTTTGACTTTATCATTAATTCCCAGGTGCTTTGGGGAGATTGTGATACACTGGATGCACTTGCGATTTATCAGTTGATCCGTCCGGAAAATGCTAAATTTGTTACAGTTATGCCATATCTTTGGAATGGAAAGAAAAAAGAACTGCTGGAAGATGAGAAACAGGTAGAAAAGCGAGGAATAGAGATTGAACGACCAACAGTTATCTAAGCAAATGGAGGAATGCATCAAATATTTTCAACAAAATTTTATATCTAATTTTCGATTATCCGCATAAACACTATACTTTCAAGTATTTTGAAGTATAGAAAAAACTCATTTTACCACGAATTTACCACGATTGAATGAGCCTTGATATGACCTATAAAATAACACCCAAAAGACATCATTACACCTAAATGGTGTCTTTTTAAAAAGCAGTCAATCCTAAGACTAACTGCTTTGTGTGTATGGATATGAAATTGTCAAACTGGGATTTGTCTTACAACAATTTATATATGCATAAAAAGCAATATATTTATGAAAACACCCTAAATCCAAAATCTACTCAATTCATTTTTCCTTACATAAAATGTTCTCGTATATTTCACTTCCTCACCAAGTGTTTCCCCTATCAAAACTTCAAAATCATTGATATCAAATTCTGGAAAGAATGTATCTCCATCTTCAATATTTAAATCTACTTCTGTGATATACATTTTATCTACTATTTGCAAAGCTTCCTTAAATAGTCCATATCCACCAGATATGTATACATCTCGTCCTTTAGCCAATAATAATGCATCTTCTAATGATTTAACTGAAACTAAATTATCTCCTTGATACTCTGTTGTGGTGGAAACAACAATATTCATTCTATTAGGCAACGGATGACCGATTTCTTCATAAGACTTTCGCCCCATAATAACCACATTACCCGTTGTTAACTCTCTAAATTGCTTTTGTTCTCCCTTTATTTTCCATGGTATATTACCATTCTTGCCTATAACATTATTCTTTGACCTCGCAACAATCAAACCTATCATCTATTTCATCCTCCATAATATGATGTCGTACCTGTGATTCCATCAAGTGCACCACATCTTAACAAACTCAAAATTATCTCGAACTAACCAGCTCGACAAATTCTAGTTTG
>ERZ1034901.74-NODE-74-length-76128-cov-8.313686_pt1 | contig 76128 bp, 68 predicted proteins | sample MGYA00520628_ERZ1034901 | MGnify/ENA primary metagenome ERZ1034901 (study PRJEB33766, sample SAMN09781783) | gut metagenome | biome: gut microbiome | host: Homo sapiens | place: Madagascar | study: EMG produced TPA metagenomics assembly of the PRJNA485056 data set...
TGATTGCAATAATCTCCTCATATTCCTCCTGTTCAACTACAACGCTTGAATTCAATGCTTTCAGATCTTTTTTCAGAATCTGCAATGCTTCCGGAATCGTTCTTGCACGTCCTGTTCTCAGAATCATCTGCATCCTTTCCAGCACGATCGGATGCGCATAATGCGCAGGCACCGGAAAATCCGGATAATCCTTAATATAATCTTCCATCGCACGAATAGAATCTGCAAGATGCTTCTCTATATAGTTGCGGTTATTTCTGGATGTAGGAAGCACATTTGCTCCTGCAAACAGGAAGATTGCCGCCAGACCAAACAACAGGAAATACATTCCGAATCCCGCATGCGTCAGCAACGCCCAGATACCATATGCGAATGCACCGGCACCCATAATAACAACAGCAAGTGCCACCCATTTATATGCCGGATTGCTTCTGTCATAGATTCGCTTCTTCTTAGCAGATTGGCTGAGATCCACATAAATATCAGACTGATTCTTCAGAAACTTTTCTGCCTGTTCCAGTCTGTCAAGACACTTCCTTGTCTCTGCAGTTACATTGACCTCCCGCTGTCTTTCCGCAAGCCTTCGTTCTTTTTCTGCCAGCTTACGCTCTGCCTCTACACTATGCACAGGGATGTCCGGATACGCTTCCTCTATATAAGCAAGGAACCTGTCCACATCTTCTTCGTGTTTGAAATTGCATTGCTTTTCCCGACCATTGCCATATGCAACCACAAGATAGGATAATGTTCCAAATACCCCTTTCCCCGTAAAGCCACCTTTACTCATTGCAACCCTTTTAAAAATCCTCCTTACAGAACGGATCGGTATGTAATATATTCTGTCAATATAAAAACTGTTCAGATATAACGCTTTCTCACCAATTCCACAAGGTCCGATCTTTCTACAGTTCTTCTTATCAATCAGTAATTCGTCATCCGGAATGGATATCTCTCCTAATCTATGTGGTTTAAACATATTATCATCTCGTTTCTATCTTATTCTTATGCCTGTTCTTTCATCGGCTTCTTTGTCGCATGGATAAAAATACCCAGGAACAATACTGCAAATATAATACCTGCCGGATAAGCTACTGCAGTAGATAATCCAAGACACTCTTCTGCACAGGTGAAATAAGTTACAGAAACCGCACTCATAAATGTTGCCGGAACTGCTGTGATCCAGTAATTCTTCTTCTCACGGAACAGATACATGCTGGCTGTCCACAGAACGATCATAGCCAGTGTCTGGTTAGTCCAGCTGAAGTATCTCCATACGATGGAATAATCCAGATGTCCGACAAATGCACCAACAGCAAGAAGCGGTACACACAATACCAGTCGTTTCTGCATCTTACCCTGGTCAATCTTGAACCAGTCTGCAAGTACCAGTCGTGCGCTACGGAACGCTGTATCACCGGAAGTAATCGGACAGGCAATAACACCAACCATGGCAAGTGCAACACCTGCAGTACCCATTGTCTTAATACATACATCATAGATAGCTGCTGACTGTCCATTAGCAAGAATATCATTCAGTCCTGTGCTAAGTCCACCTGTCACTTCGTAGATAGCACATCCTGCTGCTGCCCAGATCAATGCGATCACACCTTCAGCAACCATGGCACCATAGAATACGAAATGTCCCTGCTTCTCAGACTTCATACAACGTGCCATAAGTGGCGACTGTGTTGAATGGAATCCGGAAATAGCTCCACATGCTACTGTGATAAACATAAAGCTCCAGATCGGCTTGCCTGCCGGATGCATATTTGTAAAATGACTCCAGATCTCAGGAATCGTGTAGCTTGGATTTGTAAAGATACCAAAGATAACACCAACTGCCATGATAATCAGGCAGATACCAAAGATCGGATAAATACGACCTATAATCTTATCAATAGAAATAAATGTTGCAATAAAGTAATATGCCAGGATGATCCACAGCCATACTTCCGGATTAGCAAACGCACCGGTAACTCCTTTATTGCCAAGCAGCGTAACGATCAGTCCTGCCGGTCCTACTGCAAACACCGTACCAACCATAACCAGAAGTACTACACTGAATATACGCATGACATTCTTCATTACATTTCCAAGATAAATACCACATACCTCTGAAATGGATGCTCCTTCATTTCTTTCAGAAAGCATACCTGAAAAATAGTCATGTACACCACCGGCAAAGATTGTACCGAATGTAATCCATAAAAATACAACCGGTCCCCACAATGCGCCCTGCATTGCTCCGAAGATTGGTCCCAGTCCTGCGATATTAAGCAGCTGTACCAGGAACAACTTCCACTGTGGCATTACCACATAGTCAACACCATCATTGATCCTGACTGCCGGTGTCTCTCTGTCATCCGGCGCAAATGTGTTTTCTACCACTTTTCCATAAACAAAATAGCCTCCTATAAGAAGCGCTAAGCAAATGATAAAACTAATCATACAAACACCTCCAATGTTCTCTAATTCTTAACATTTCCTTAACTGATTCTTATTATAGGCTTCTTTTATAAAAATTCAAGTAATCTTATAAAATTTTCATTAATTTTCCACAATTTTCTGTATCCTTCTTTGTTACCGTTGCAAACACAAGCACTGTTCCAATAAACGCCATAACAATACCGGCCATAAGCATTGCGCCGACTCCCCAGTTCAACAGCTGACCTCCGGCGAAATTACCTGCCGAGCATCCCAGTGCATAAGCCGCTGTCATAAATGCCTGTCCTTTTATCATATCGTTAACATTCACTTTCTCTTTTGCATAGTATACCTGGGCAGGTGCTAAAAGTGCATAAGACGATATCTGAAGAAACTCCAGTAGATAAACGGTTGCGATATTTCCAACAAAATAAAAGCCGACTGCCTTTATAAGAAAAGAGACTGCCGCAACCTTCAGCAGATTCGTGTCACTCGACAGCTTTCGTATTTTATTGTAAAAGAAAATTGCAGGAGCTGCCACCGCCCCTTCAATAAACAGAGCAATACCTACGTGACTGCTATTGCCGCCCAGTGCATTCATAATCACGATCAGATAGTTTTCTGTCATTGCATGGAACATTCCCAAAAAAGCTATTCCAAGCAAGGATATGCAGTACCAGCGATAATGAATAAAGAACTCATAAACGGAAAGACTTTTCTGTTCTTCTCTGACCAGTGATCTGCTTTGTTCGATCTGTGGGAATCCCACCAGCACAATCACGCTTCCAAGTCTTACCGCCAGCAAAAGTATCAGCATCCAGGTTATACCTAATTTTACGATCACCCATCCCACAATCAGACTCGACACAGCGCTTGCCACTGCCCCGACTCCACGGGCCGCGCCATAATTCACAAAATATCCTGCATCATTGTAAGCAACACTAATCGAATTTAACAGCGGAACCATCGCATCACTGCTCCAGATGCCGACCATATAAAACACTGCCATCAACATCACCGGAATTCCCGGAATCAGTTGCAGAATAAAGCACACGCCGCATAATGCAGACATGACGATCATCATCTGCGTTAATACAAACTTTTCTGTCCGATCCGCAAAAGATGCAAGAACCGGCTGCGTCAGACAGGAACAAATTCCTGCCAACGCCAATAAGACACCCACCACGCCAGAATGGATTCCTTTATCTAACAGATATGTCGTTGCAAAAACCGCAGCTCCCGTCGATGACGCCCAGTGTGTAAACTGGATCGCACTATATCGATAAGTAAGATTCATATAGGTCCTCCTTGATGAAAAAGGGGCCGGCTTTACACCAGGCCCCCTTTTCATGGTTTCTAGATTTAAAAAGTTAAAAGAATTTTTACAATAACAGAATAATGCATTTCTCCCAAAAAATATATACTATTTGTGACTATTTATATCACGATCGTGCCATTCTTTACGATATTGCTTTGGGCTGCAGTTGAAATGTTCCCGAAAGATCTTCCCAAGATAACTGCCGGTTCCAAAACCGCAGTCATTTGCAATCTCCGTAATGGAATCTTCTGTATTTATTAATTTCATACATGCCTTGCGAAGCCTGTATTCTGTTATGTACTCCAGCGGACTCATATGAAGCTTCTCCCGGAACAGCCGAAAACATACCCGTTTACTGATATGCGCCATTTCCGAAAGCTGATTAACTGATATCGTCTCCGCATAATGTTCCTGAATATAGCACATCATTGCTTTCATTTTTTCATCCGTATCTTTATTGCATTTGCCGTTTGGCGTTGTATACTCCATTCTCCCACTTTTAATATAGAATAATTCCACCGCCTGGTGCCAGTGCCACGGCACAACCGGATCAATATATTCATCAAACTCTGCACAGGTAGCAATATAAGGAAAATCCACAAAAAAGTCAGGCAGTAACTCTTCATTGCTTTCCGAACTCAGCTCTATGCCCTGTATTTTTTTCATAGCAGACTCCTCTCACTTCCATTTTCCCTTATTTTATCATATTTCCTTATGATCGTCTTACAGAAATTCGGATGCGATCGTCAACGTTCTGAGCCTGACCTGGTCGCTTTGACTCGCCGCAACATAAAAAAACCTCAGGATAATTCCTGAGGCTTCTCAAGAGGCGCCAACCAGATTTGAACTGGTGATAGAGGTGTTGCAGACCTTTGCCTTACCACTTGGCTATGGCGCCTTACAATATGATGCACTTACGTGCAGTGACTCCACCGGGAATCGAACCCGGGTTACCGCCGTGAAAGGGCGATGTCTTGACCGCTTGACCATGGAGCCATATCGTCACCGCTCAAGCAGTGACCGTTAATTATATTAACATAGCTTTTTATAAAATGCAAGTGTTTTTTATCTTTTTAATTTAAATATTTATACTGGTAGTTTTTTATTCTTCCCACAGATAATACGCTACTACCAGATCTGCCATTCTGCCATAACTCTGTACGCCGTCTTTCTGACCATTTGCCTTGAGGTAATTGTCATTGATCTGCTCAGATACCTCTGCCACAGCGCCGTCCCATTTGTCCCAGAATTCGCTGTTTGCTCTCAGATCTGTGTCTGCTTCCTCTGACAATATCTCCCGAATTTCCGCCCATGCCGCCCGGTCTTCTTCATACAGCACATTCATACAATGAATCCACGCCAGCATACTGCCGCTGTACTGCAGTTCTGCCTCCGGCGCATCCTTACATGCCAGCCATGCGATAAAATTCGCCTCTTCCTCCTGCATAAATCCTCGAAGATGGGATAATTCATGACATGCCGTAAACGGAATGTTATAAGGCGTCATATCCTGATTATAATTCGCCTCTACCGTAAACGGCGAATAAATCCCGGTCAGATTCTGCACTGACAGAAACGCCGAAAAAACAAGCGACTTTGGCTTTGGATAGTAACCTGCCAGCACGTCCCATTTTTCACCCAGACGTTCCATCGCAGCAACTGCTTCTTCCCGCTCATTACCGCTCAGCACCATCACGCCATCCGCATCGCGTTCCACCCGTCCGGCATATGTATTAATCCGTTCTGTCAGATCCACACACACGCCTTTCAACTCATCCACCGTATAAGTGTCTGCTTTTAGTCCGATACTCTCCGCGAAGGAATTCCTGTGATAATTAATCCCACAGTTTGTCATATATAAGGCCGCCAGAATCAGTGCTGTTATGCCAAGCCTCCGTAAATACAGGAGTCCTTCTTTTTTATCTGCTTTCTTCTTTATCAACCGGTATATGATCCGCACTAACGATCCAATAAGCAGCAAAATCCCTGCATACAACAAAAATTCTGCCACGGAAAATGGGAATATACCAAAGAATCTTCCTATCAGCGATACAATCCACGGATAGATATGTTCCGAATACCACTGTGCCATACTCGTCACTCCACCGCTGCCACAGGTTCACATCCGCACACCTGAATAAAGAAGCGGTAAATCTCCGGCTCCTGATTGGATGTAACGAATAAGCTTTTCTCTTCTTCCGCTTCTATCAGCAGATAATTTCCTGTTTTCCCCTGTTCAAACCAGAGTCTGTAATTCACAGGACGATGCTTGCCAAGCTGGTATGGTATCTTCGTAATGGCAAATGTATATGTACCTGTATTTTTCTCAAATGTATATTTGATATTGTCCTCAAACCTCGGATGCTCCAGCAGTTCGACAATCTCACTCGCAGACTTATCAAGGCGGAATACCAGTCTCTTCTTTTCTTTCTTTAAAAACGCCACTTCCGGCACCTCCTTCATCGGATTTGTGCTGCCAATCATTCAGACCTCTCAGTTTCTCCGTCAGTTCCGCATCCGATTTTCTTCATAAATGCAGATACCGTTTCCCGATATCCCTCATAATCTACCATATAGCTCAAGGTATGTCCAGCCTCCGGCACAGTAAAGATCATCTTTTCAGACGCACATGCCTCATAATTTCTCCGGCTCATCTCGCATGGCACCAGACGATCATCCTCGCCATGGATGAATAATACCGGAACCTTACATTTTCGAAGTGCTTCCTCTGTATCTCCGTCTTCCAGATCAAAATGACCAAACAGCTTCGCCCCCAGCCTTGCCAACGGATACATGATCTTCATCGGTAGTCCGCGGTCTCCTGCCACCTTCTGTACAATCTCTTTCGGAGAGGTATATCCACAGTCCGCCAGAATGCCCTTTACCGTATCCGGCAGATCAAGCCCTGCTGCCAACAATACGATAGCTGCTCCCATGGAAATGCCGCCAAGCACAATTTTCGTGTCTTCCCCGAACCGTTCTGTCGCATACTTCGCCCATTCCAGACAATCGTATTGTTCTTTGATACCAAAGCTTAAGACTCTCCCTTCACTTCTTCCGTGTCCGCGCTCATCTACAAGAATCACATTATGACCTGCTTCTCTGGCAAGCCAGAATCCACCACAAAAATCCCGTTCTGCCGCACCATGATAACCATGGAACAATATCTCTAACGGTGCGCCTGGCTTCTGTTCATAATACTTGCCATACAATTTCAATCCATCCTGCGACCGAATACTCACCTCTTCATACGGAAGTTCCCTGATTTTCTCCATCAGTTCCTCTGCCTGCTCTTTATACGGCTGATACTGAGACCCTGACGGAAATTTCACCTGCTCCGGTCGTTTCTTTGGACACACGAATACCTGCCTGTAAATCAACGCTGTCATCATAGCTGCACTTCCTGTCACTCCCGCCAGCACAGCCCAGATACCTTTTCGTGCTTTCATAACATCACTCCTGTCATATATCATTCTATAGAAAGTGGGCGGGATACGCTCTATATCCCGCCCTAATATCTTTACTTTCTATTATATTTTATCCCTTTACACCACCAGCAGTCAATCCACTTGTCAGATTCTTTTCAATTCCCATGAACAGAATTACAACCGGAAGAATTGCAAACAGTGATGCCGCAAATAGATACTGCCACTCAATCATGTTATATCCATTAAAGATATTGATACCGACTGTTAATGGCTTGCTCGTGTCGGTAGAAATCAACGTCAATGCAACCGTATATTCGTTCCAAGCATTGATAAAGATAAAAATCAATGTAGTAACGATACCAGGTGCAGCCACCGGAAGCAGAATACGGATCAATGCCTGGATTCTTGTGCAACCGTCAATCGTTGCCGCCTGCTCCATCTCCGGTGAAATACTCATAAATGTACCGCGCAGCAACCAGATCGTAAACGCCTGATTAAATGCCGCATTTACAAATATCAGTCCGACAATACTATCCGTAAATCCAAGAACTGCCATAACCTTATAGATACCGATTACCAGTACTACCGGCGCAAACATCTGCGATACGATTACGAAACCAAGAAATGCTGTTTTTCCCTTAAATTTCATACGTGACAACGCATATGCCGCCGGAATTCCACAAAGCATTGCAAGCAATGTAGATCCCCCGGCGATCAGCAGTGAATTCATTGCATACTGCGCCAATGGAGCTCTTTTCCAGACATTAATAAAGTTAGACCACATCGGTTCAACAGGTAAGATCGTACCATTAACAGAAAAGATTTCTGCACGGCTCTTCAATGCCGAACAAAACATTGCAAAATATGGATATAATGTAAAAATACATATATCAATCACTACAAAGTAAAGGAGAATCTTTAAGATGATCTGTTTTGTTGTTAATTTCTTTGTATTCATATCTTAATCTTCCTCCTTTCTGAGTACTGATATCATATAAATGCTTGAACATACCAGCAGAATCAGGAAGCCGATTACAGAAACTGCAGCTGCCTCTCCCTTCTTACCATTGTAAAATGCCAGTTTATACAAGTATGTAACAATCGTATCTGTCTTGCTCGCCGGATCTCCCTTAGTCATTGTCCAGATGATCGGGAATGAATTAAATACATAGATAATATTTAAGATCGTACTGATTGTTAACTGAGGTTTTACCAACGGAATCGTGATTTTAAATAACTTCTGCCAATAATTACATCCATCCACTGTTGCTGCTTCATAAAGAGTTGAATCGATGCTCTGCAATCCCGACAAAACCGTAAAACAAACAAATGGAATGGTTACAAAGATACCACAGGCAATCTCCCATGCAAAGTATGCACCTGCCGTTGGCGTCCAGTTTATATTCTTTCCTATAATTCCCAGTGTTTTTAACAGCGTATTCAATGTTCCATAATCAGTATTAATGATAAACTTCCATACCGATGCCTGAATTACAAGTGTTGTAGCCCACGGAAAAACAATAATTGCACGTGCGATCTTACGTCCTTTGAATTTGTTATTCAATATAAGAGCAAGAATGAATCCCAGCAAAGTGGATAATCCTACTACCACAATAGTCCAGACAACCGTATTTTTTAACACCATTGGAAACGCCGATGTATGGATTACTTTCAAAAAGTTATCAAATCCAGTAAATTCTTTTACAATTCCAGCCCTTGTAACCTTGCTTAATGACATTCTCAATATGACAAAAATAGGAATGATAATAAAAATCCCCATCAGGATCATACTCGGTGCCATCCAAATGTATGGTTCCACTTTCCGAAACTTTTTCTCATTCATAGTTATCCCTTCTAACTTTTTCTAGAAAAAATAGGGGAGCAGCAAATTGCTCCCCTATCTACATGTTCATTATGCGTGAATTAAAATTATTCTCCCGCAATAGTTGTCTGAAGTTCATCAAGCAGTGTCTTAACGTCTTCACCATCAAGAGCTCTCTGTTCAACGTCGATAACACCCTTCTTAACATCTGCCCACTCAGCTTTTGCTGTTGGATAGAATTTACAGCTGTCAAGGATAGAAATCCATGATTCCTGTGATGGATCAGCTTCAACCATCGCCTCTGCTCCACTCTGTGTAGCCGGCAGGAATCCTTCCATCAGTACCCACTCAGAATAACGTGCATCATCGTAGAAATAATCGAAGAATGTCTTGATTGCTTCAATCTGCTCATCTGAGTAGTCATGATCGAAGCACATAAATCTGTCCATAACACCTGCAGATACAGATGTACCAGTATTGCTTGGAATAGATGCTACACCATAATTAACTTCATATCCACCATCTGCGCAGTATGTTGGAAGGCTGTTCGGTGCAATTACCATAGCAAGCTTGCCAGCTCCGAACAGATCCTGAAGATCATAACGTGTCTCAGTTGCAGGTTTTTCATTGGTAAGACCATCTTTTACAAGACCGATCTCATACTCAACTGCTTCTACGTTAGCATCAGAATTCAGTGCCCACTCTCCGTCTTCGTCAACGAAGCCGCCGCCGTTATTCCATGTATAGTATGCAAATGCAGCCTGACCTTCGTCAGTTGTCATATCAATACCCCATGGATAAACATCCGGGTTAGTCTCTTTAATCTTCTCACATGCTGCTTTCAGTTCATCCCATGTTGTTGGAACTTCAACGCCTGCTGCATCAAGAATATCTTTGTTGTAATACATCGCACGAGCAGATGCAAGGTCAGGAATTGCCCAAACTGTTCCGTCAATCTCTGACTGTTCCAGGAAAGCCGGATACATCTTGTTGTATGTCTCTTCAGATACCACATCCTGAATTGGAAGCAACAGATCATCTGCCTGATAATCTGCAAATACGTCAATATTCAAAATATCCGGTTCCTTGCCACCAGAAATACGTGTGTCAATTACAGATGAAATATCATTCCATGATACTACTTCTACACTAAGGTCGATATCCGGATTGTCCTTGTTAAAGTCCTTAACAAAATTATCCCACCAATCTGAAGTGTTCTGTCCATACTGAGCTGCTACAACGCTGATAGCTGTCTTTCCATCTTCGGATTTCTTGTCATCTGACTTAGAATTGCCACATGCAACCATTCCGAATGCCATTGACATCACGAGAAGTGATGCAACTAATTTCTTTTTCATAATTCTCTCCTCTTCTTAAAAATAGAAACCTTTCCTCTAGTGACCGCAAGTATTTTATCTTGCATTGTGTATGGGTTCTTGTCAAAGCATTAATTAATTCGAGTTTCCTCTCTCAACTCTATTCCCCGGGCATCTTCAACCTTATCCTTACACCACATTTATTATGTTGCTTTCATTTTCTCACAAATTTGCACAAAAGCCTTTGCACTATCAATCTTTTATTTTGCACGATTGACTACATTTGAAAATATAGAAACTTTTTATCATTCATATTTTTGTGCTATTCTTACAAATTCCTCTCTTTCCACACTTCACCGCGTTGATTTGATAATTTTGATACATTTTTATCAATTATTATACAAAAAAACCGGCTGTCTCCAGCCGGTAAATAATGTTCAATATTGATTACAATTCTTAGTATTCGATTTCTACCGGAACACCCTTTTCAGCAGACTCCAGAATTGCCAGAATTGCAATTGCTGTCTTTCTGGAATCTTCCAGTGTTACACGGAATTCTCTTCCGTCAACCAGTCTGTCTACAAAGTCACGGATACTCTCATAAGAAAGTCCCTTACACTTATCAAACACCATGTTAGATACCAGAACGTCCGGTACGCTTGATGACTCTTCCGTGATCTCTTCGATCATATTGTGAGCAGACAGGTTCAATTTCATCATACCTTCTGTGCACATCACATCACAAAGGAAGTCATTCACATTTCTGTTACCATTTGGTGTAACCCATCCATTCTCCATCTGAGCTACTACACCGTTCTCAAATTCGATTGTAGTCAGATAAATATCCGGAACATCTACTCCTCTTTCTTTCAGAAGTCCTTCTCTCTTCACTGAGTATACTCTCTTAGCTTCAGAATCAACCAACCATCTCAGAGAGTCAAGGCTGTGGCTTCCTAAGAACCAGAGAATAGAAGATTTAGCAGCCCATGAAAGCATGTCTGTAGCCACCCATTTCACATCACTGTGACGAATGTATGCTGTGTACGGTTTGCCAAGCTTACCGGAAGCGATCTCCTGTTTTGCTTTGTTAAATGGCGCATTCCATCTGTTGTGAAGGTCTACCATACAGCGCACACCATTGCGTTCTACTGCTTCACAGATACGGTCAATATCTTCTCTTGTAGTTGCCAGTGGTTTCTCGATCAGAATGTCTTTACCGGCATCAGCCATTGTGCAGGCGATGTCCGCATGCGCAAAGTCTGGTGTAACAATTGCTACTGCATCGATCTCAGGATCTGCTGCCAGCTCCCTATAATCAGTATATACTTTGCGGATTCCGTATTTGTCTGCGATCGCCTGAGCTTTTTCTTTGTTCATATCACAGATAGCAACCGGATCAGCGCAGATATGCTCTGCGTAAATTGACGCATGTGTTGCTCCCCATGTACCAGCTCCAACAATACCCATTCTAATCTGTTTTAATTCCATAATATTTATCCTCTTTTCTTTCAGTCTGTCTGTTTCCTGAATTTTATTATTTACTGTTTTACAGCTCCTGCTGTCATACCGCCTACCAGGTGTTTCTGCAGACACAGGAACAGGATTACAACCGGTATGGTGATCAATACCGAACCTGCCATCAATGTTCCCCAATCCGTCGCATACTGACCTTTGAAACTGGCGATACCTACCGGAAGAGTCCAGTTATCATAGCTCTGCATAAATGAACTTGCAAAGAGATACTCGTTCCAGCCGTTGATAAATGCAAATAATCCTGTAGATACCAGTCCCGGAACCGTCAGCGGAAGTGTTACGGTAAAGAAACAACGGAATGTTCCCGCGCCATCTACTCTCGCCGCCTCTTCCAGAGAGATTGGGATCGAATCAAAGAAGCCCTTCATCATCCAGGTACAGAACGGTACCGTAAATGTAACGTACGCTAACATCAATCCGATCTTGGTATTCAAAAGTCCAAGATTACTCATGATAATATACAGCGGAATCATCAACAGTGATCCCGGAAGCACCTGCGTAGTCAATACGATATAGCTGAGTGCCCCCCGGCCCTTGAACCGGTATCTGGATATTCCATATCCGCCAAGCACAGCTATAACCATGGAAAATATCGTTGTCAGAAATGCTACAAAAATACTGTTTGCAGCCCACTGCTTAAAATTAAATGTAGCAGTCTCTGTCGTAAACATACTGGTATATCCATCCATTGTCGGATTCTTCGGAATGAATGTAGGTGCCGCTGTATAGATCTCCGAATTCGTCTTAAATGAAGTAGAAATCATCCATATAAATGGAAACAGCGCAAATATACATACAATAATTACCAGTATAACAGTTACCGCTTTGCCGCCTTTTTTGGTTTTCATTAGTCGTCCTCCCCTCTGTTAACTGCTCTGAAGTAGAAGAAGGTAAAGACAAGCGATACCAGAAGCATCAGCATACCGGCTGCGGCCGCCTTACCAAAGTCAAATGACTTGAACGCCGTCTGCTGGATAAAGATCGTCATGATCTCTGTCGCTCTGGACGGACCGCCTTTTGCAAGTACATATGCGATCGCATAGTCTTTGATCGTCCAGATAACCAGCAACAGGAATACTACCGTTGATACGGATTTAATTCCCGGTATGATAATGTAACGTACCTTCTGAAGCCATGAGGCGCCATCAATATCAGCAGCTTCAAACAAATCTTCCGAAATGCTCTGCATACCAGCCAGAAGCATGATTGCCACAAATGGAAATCCTTTCCAGATATTAACCACCATTGCCGCCGGTAATGCAACCTTTACGTCCTGCAGGTAAGCAATGTTCTGCGACAGAATACCTGCATTATTCAGCAGGAAGTTGATAATACCATAATCTCGGTCATACATCAGCATCCATACCAGACAAGCTACAACCTCCGGTACTGCCCACGGAATAATTACCAGCGCACGGGCAATTCCTCTTCCTTTAAACTTGGTGTTCAGCAGCAGGGCTGTAAGGAATCCTAACACATATCTTCCAAGCACGGTTACCAGGATATAGATCACTGTTACCTTAACAGAATTATAAAAATTCGAGTCTGAAAGCAAATTCTTATAGTTATCCAATCCCACAAAATAATTACCATCTGCAGATGGTCTTACTATGTAGTAATACTGGAAACTCATGATCGCCGCTTTCACGATCGGTATCAGCAGAAAGACCAGTAATATCACCAGCAAAGGTGCCAGAAAAAGGTATGGTTCCATCTTCTTCTTTAATTGTCTCTTTTTTCCCATATCCATGTTTCTACCACTCCCTGAAGCTTGTCGCTTCAATTTCTTTCTATATGCAAGAATGCCAGGCAGGCTGGCATTCTCGCGTCATTGCGTATTTATTATTTGCTCATTACTTCTTCAATCTTAGACTGTGCATCATCCATCTCAGTCTTAACATCTGCTCCCTGCTCTGAGAACATATGCTGGCATGCATCCAGCATGATCTGAGAGATCTCACCAAGCTGTGGGATGTTAGGGTCAGCGACCAGAGTTGTGTAATTATTCTGCATAAAGTCTACAATCTTGTACTCAAGCTCGTGATTCTTAATGTACTCATCACTTGTAGAGTAATCTGTGTTACTTGGGATCATACCGCAGTCAGCGATAATAGCCTGTGCTTCATCTGTAGTCATCCACTCAAGGAAATCATATGCTTCCTGTGGGTGCTTGCAGTCTTTGTTGATCATAGTAACCAGTGGATAGTTGGTCGGGTTTGGTTTGTATGTCTCGCCATTGTATACGATATCCGGCTGAGCAATGATGCCTGTATCTTCCAGGACATCGTCACTTGTCATACCTACGAACCAAGGTCCGTCCATACAGAATGGAACTTCACCATTCCAGAACATCTCACGCACATCACTCTTATCTGTTACGAGCTTAGCAGCTTTGTCTTTCAGAATAAAATCCTGCCACCACTGAGCAGCCCATACATTGGCATCACTGTTAACATTTACATTGTCTGCTGTGTAAGGCTCGCTCTCTCCATTCGGGAAGTAAAGCCCTCCTGATACCGGTCTTGCAACCAGACGGTTCCACTCACTTACAGTAAATGCGTGTGTTCCAGATACGATACCTGTTGCATATCCTCCGTCCTCTGTGAACTTTAAGCATGCATCTCTGAAGTCATCCAGTGTCTTAATGTCATCCGGGTTGATACCTTTCTCTTCCAGCATAGACTTACGGTAGAAGATACCTGTAGTTCCCCATGCATAACTTGAGATAGCCAGTGTCTGTCCATCTACAGTACACATATCCTGTCCGGTCAGTTTAGATTTCAGATCGTCACTCATGTAATCATCAAGATTAACGAATGTTCCTTCTGGTTTCAGAGCCTGGTAAGTAGAGATATTCTCCGGATATACCTGGATCATGTCACTTGCCGTTCCTGACTGGATCTCATTGGTAATATTATCCCAATATCCATCATAACCAGCTCCCAGAACCTCGATCTCAATATCCGGGTTCTTTTTGTTGTAGGCTTCCAGAAGAGCATCGATTGCTTTCTGATGTGGTTCCTCTACATATACGGATGTAGAGAATGTCAGCTTAATCTTTCCATCCTTTTCGCCTGAGTCCTCTGAATCGTTCTTGCTTCCGCATCCCGCAAGCCCGGCCACCATAGCCGCGCAAAGCAGAACAGAAAGTATACGGTTCCTCTTTTTCATACCTTATCCTCCTTTAGTGCTGAATATAATACGCTATATCCATTTTCTCGCAATCTTGCACAAATTTCTTTGCATTATCAGTTTTTTAATTTGCACAATCCGCTCCTTATTTCGGATCAGGAAATTTTTAAACGTTTATTTTTTGTGCATTTTTGCTTTATTTCATAGCGGACAATGCTGCTTCATCCGCTACTACTACCACGTCATTGTGAAGCTGCAGGACAGATGCCGGCACCTTCGGCGTGATCGGTCCGCACAGTGCTTTTGCTAATGTCTCAGCTTTATCCTCTCCGCTGACCATCAGAAGCACTCTCTTTGCACGCATGATCGTTCCGATACCCATTGTATACGCCTGTTTCGGCACATCGTCTGCAGATGCGAAAAATCTCTTATTTGCCTCAATTGTGCTCTCCTGCAGATCTACGCAGTTGGTCATCTTGGTAAATTCATCACCCGGCTCGTTGAATCCGATATGTCCATTGTGTCCCATGCCAAGAAGCTGGAGATCCACTCCACCCATGCTCTTAATCTGATTCTCATAGCGGATGCATTCTTCCTGTGGATCCTCTGCAATCCCATTTGGCAGGTGAGTATTCGCCGGATCAATATTTACATGATCAAAGAGATGCTTGTGCATAAAATAATAATAGCTCTGATCATTATCTCTGGTCATTCCTCTGTACTCATCCAGGTTCACGCTCTTCACTTCTGAAAAATCAAGATCTCCCTTTTTGTACCATTCCACCAGCTGTGCATACATGCCTTCCGGTGTAGAACCGGTAGCCAGTCCCAGCACACAGTCTGGTTTTGTGATTACCTGTGCCGAAATAATATTTGCTGCCTTTCTGCTCATATCCTGATAATCTTTTGCTTTGTATATTTTCATAATGTCCTCCTTCTCGGCACTTATAACAGTGCACCTTTTTTAATAATTTGCTTTATATTCAGATCCTGATCTAACAGAACCAGATCTGCATACTTTCCTGCAGTTATACTGCCATACTCCTTATCAATACCAAGGCATCTGGCCGGATTAATCGTTGCACATTTCACTGCTGATTCCAATGAAATATCCATCTTCTTCACTACGGTGCGCATACAGTCCATAAGATTCGTCACCGAACCCGCCAGCGCTCCGTCCGATACCAGCGTTGCCCGATTACCATTTACCTGCACATCAAGTCCGCCCAGGGTGTAAACACCGTCCGGCATACCTGTCGCGCGCATGCTGTCACTGATCAGTACAATACGGTCATCACCAAGCATCTTAAACGTGGCTCTTACCGTTGCCGGGTGAATATGAACACCATCACAGATCAGCTCGGCCCACACATGATCACAGTCTGCAACTGCTCCCACCACACCTGGTGCCCGATGTGTAAATGGCGGCATGGCATTATAGAGATGCACCGCATGATCTGCGCCTGCCCGAAATGCTGCAAGCGCTGTATCATAGTCTGCATTCGTATGCGCCAGCGACACATGGACTTCATCCTTTACTTCTTTGATGAACGATACAGCATCTTCACTTTCTTCCGGTGCAATACCGATAAACTTCACCAATCCTTCTGAAGCCTTCAAAAATCTGCGGCAGATATCTACATCACACGGAATGATATTCCTCTCATCCTGCGCGCCTTTCTTTGCCGGACTGATAAACGGTCCTTCCATGTTGACTCCCACAAAATCCGCTCCCGGTGCAGGATTCTTCTGATACTCAGCAGCATTTGCAAGAATCTGCTCCAGTTCCGCTGTCGGAAGTGTCATAGTTGCAGGCGCAATCGCTGTAACACCCACCGAAGCCTCATATGAACTGATTTTTTCCAGGGCTTCCCTGGATCCGTCACAGAAGTCTGCACCAATGCATCCGTGGAAATGCAGATCGATGAGACCAGGAAGGGCATATGCACCTTCACCATCGATCACTGGCTCCGAAGCATCTTCTGCGACAGATCCGGCAAACCGTTCTCCCTCTATGTATATTTCTGCGTCTTCAAAGTTACAATTTTCGGTATATTTCTTAACATTCTTAATGATCATAATACTTTGCTGTGATCTCCTTCATCTGATCCCATTTTTCTTCCATATCTTTTACCAGTTTGAACTGCGTTCTGCAACGATCCAGATTATGACCTTCCCGGTGTACCTTAAAGTAATGATCTCCCTCCAGATAATCTGTCAGGAAACGCATACCACACTCGTAAGTCATCGTCTTTGCTCCCATTGGCAGAAGTTCCATCTCACGGGCAGTAAGTTTGCCGTCACACCCTTCAACAAATCCCTTTGTATAGGCTTCAAAGTATTCCATACTGCAGGATACTTTGTCCAGATCTTTCTCATCTTCTGCTGCTGTACTTGCACCAAAGCGGATAGAATCGCCAAAATCATTCACGGAAAGTCCCGGCATTACCGTATCCAGATCAATCACACACAATCCCTTTCCTGTCACATTATCAATCATAACATTATTCAGCTTGGTATCGTTATGTGTTACACGGAGCGGAATCTCGCCATTAGCCAGACAGTCACACAGATAATTGGCCACATCTTCACGATCCAGCACAAACCGGATCTCTTCCTGCACATCCTTTGCACGTCCCATCACATCCGCTTCGACTGCTTTCTTGAAGACTTCCAGTCTGGCTTTGGTATCATGAAATCCCTTGATCACCTCGAACAATGTATCTGCCGGATAATCTGCCAGCATTCTCTGGAAATTACCAAATGCTACGCCACTCTGATAAAACTGCTCCGGTCTCTCTACCTGGTCAAAGCTGGTCGCGTCCGTGATAAAGATATAGGATCTCCAATAATCACCAAACGAATCTTTATAATATGGCTTACCATCTAATGCCGGGATCACGCTCAATGTCTCACGCGTCGGATCACCTCCGGCCGCTGCTATCTTCTCACGCAGAAAATCAGTCACACCCAGAATATTCTCCATCAACTGAACCGGTTCCTCAAATATCGAATTGTTCATCCGCTGAAGAATCGCTTTCATCCGTCCCATCTTATTCATTTCGAACGTCAGCAGAAAAGTATCGTTGATATGTCCATTTCCAAAAGGTTCGTCCTTGATCAGTCGTCCCTCATACTGAAAATGTGCGATCGCTTCACTCTTCTGCACCTTCATCACCCGTGCCATAATTTTCCTCCTTTTATCCAAACCACCAGTTTGCTTGTATTGTACTTCACAATTGCACAAAAAGCTTTAGCTGATTCTTCGCTATTTTTGCACAATCGTCCTCTTTTTTTTGCATTTTTTCAAGTTATACGTTAAAATATTTGTATAAAAGTTACTATTCACAGCCGATATACAGATACTGATAAGAGCGTCGTGCTTGCACGTAAGCGATTGTCAGCATCTATATATCGAGCCTGTGAAGCAGGAACTCCACCCACATAAGCAGTCTTAACTCCGTCAGGAGTGAAACTGGAGCCTCGAAAGAGGCGACGAGTGCGCATGTGCGTGGAGGACTGTGAATAGTACCGTACAACACAGAGGTGACTTACATGGCATATATTGGCAACGAATTAAACACAGTATTCACTGTAGGAAAACTCTACAGTATTCACTATTTTGAATACATGAGCACATTTGCATTCGAAGGGGAATCCCATAATTTCTGGGAGTTCGTATACGTAGACAAGGGTGAGGTAAATATCACTGCAGGCACGCGCAATATTGTATTAAAGAAAGGGGAAGTTATATTTCACGAACCGAATGAATTTCACAACGTTAAGGCAACCGGTGATATTGCCCCTAATCTGGTCGTTGTCGCATTTGAATGCACCAGTGAAGCCATGCAGTTTTTCCGGCGCAGGATTCTAAAGTTAGATGATATGGAACGCACACTGCTTGCCAACATCATTGTAGAAGCAAGACATTGTTTCGACTGCCGACTGGATAATCCTTATCTTCAAAATATGCCAAAGAAAGAACAGGAAGACTTCACCGGCTCTGAGCAGCTCATTCGTCTTTATCTGGAACAGTTTCTGATCTTTTTGACCAGACACCAGCTGAGCATGACTCCGGCTGACACAGTCTCTGATTCCCGTGCCATCAAAGCCACCAAAATCCGCAATGATCTGGAGATTTTCCGCCGGGTCATTGAATATATGGAAGCAAATCTTTCCGAAAAACTGACGATCCAGAAGATCTGTCGGGATAATCTGGTCAGCAGATCCCAGCTTCAGAAGCTTATTATGCAGCAGACCGGAATGGGCATTATCGAATATTTTTCCCATTTAAAAATCCGTGCAGCCAAGGAAATGATTCGCACGCAGAAGATGAATTTTACCCAGATTTCGGATACACTTGGGTATTCATCTATCCATTATTTCTCCAGACAGTTCAAAAAAATAACCGGCATGACTCCGTCAGACTATACCTCTTCTATCAAGGCAATGTCTGACCCGGAGACAGCCGGCAAATAATATTTCTATTATAGTTATTGTACATGAGCATGCTCCTGCGACGTCACAGATACGCGCTTCGGCATGCTTTTTCCAGAAATCGGAAGCTCCATATTCATCACCGCAATTGATCCCAGAACCAATACAATTCCTGCAAGATTACCCAAGCCTACCTTTTCATGGAAAACCATCACACCTACGATTACCGCCACAACATTCTCTACAGATGCAACCACCGGAACTTTACTGCTTTCTTCGATCTTGCTCACCCCATTAAAATATATGATATAGCAGATTCCTGTCGGAATCAGTGCATACACGAAGCCATACGCAAGAATCTTGAGATCCATCGGATCTGCCACTGTCGTCCATGGATGTCCGAACAAACCAAGGAAAATTGTTCCAAACAGGAAATTGTAAGTTGCCACAACAAACGGAGAAGATTCTCCGGATGCCAATCTTCCAAAAATACCTACCAGCGAATAGCATGCCGCAGATGCCAGACCAAACAGCAATCCTGAAGTTGCAAATGACATTCCCTTCAGGCTTCCACCAGTCACTGTCAGCACACATCCTGCCAGATTCAGGATCATCGCCAGATATTTATTCGGTCCGAATTTCTCGCGGAACAAAAAATACGATATTACACTTGCAAATGCAGGTGCCATATAAGTCATGACGCATGCAAAAGATACGCCCAGACTGTTGATAGCAGAACTATATACGTAATTGTACAACGCCTGGCAGACCAACCCTAACAACGCGCAGGAAATCAATGTATTTTTACTGATCTTAAAAGCTTTCGGTCCCTCTTTCACCAACGTGATCGCCGTCAATATCAGCAGGCTCAATGCGATCCGCACAAATCCGGTATACGCCGATGTAGACCCTGCTCCCTGCATCAGTTTTACGAAAAGTCCATTGGTTCCCCACAGACATCCTGCCACAAATATACATCCATAACTCTTCCAGGCACTGTTCATTTTCTAATTCCCTCACTTCATAGAATCGCGTACATTTTTTACGCTCTATAAGAGAATCTAGCACCAGAAGACTTCCGCTGTCAATAACCTATTTTCACCAAAATGCTTATATGATTATTAGCATCCCTTATCTTATAAATTTCTCACGCCCTGATTATTTCTTATTCTCAGATAATTACCAAGATTTGTCACACACATCAGCGTCGCCACGAGAAATGCACCCGGTATCAGGATGATCCACCATGCTCCATTTAGCAGCGCCTGATCCGCTAACGACAACATACTGCCCCAGGATACCACCTCCAACGGCAGACCAATTCCCATGAAACCCAAGGTCGATTCTGCCACGATCGCTCCGCGGACATTCATAACTACCATAAACATGATCGATGAGATAAAATTCGGTGTCAGATGGCGGATTAATATATAGAAGAAACTCCCTCCCATACTGCGTGCCGCCAGCACATATTCGCTGTTCTTTAGCTGAATCACTTCTGTCCGCACAATCTTCGCAATGCCGGTCCAGCTCGTAATTCCAATTACAAATGCCAGCGACCAAATCGTTGCTTTTCCAATTACTGCCTGCAGTAAAATAATGATCAGAAGTTCCGGCACACTTAAAAATATCTCCGTCAGTCTCATCAATATCTCATCCAGCCATTTCGGTGCATAACCACTGACTGCGCCGAACACAATTGCGATCGCCGTTGAAATCGCCGTCGCAAGGAATCCTATCGACAGAGAAATCCGTCCGCCATACCAGATCATGGAAAAAATATCACGCCCCATGGTATCCGTTCCAAACAAAAATTCACCATTCGGCGCGTGACTGTAATTAGCCAGATCCATATATGTAGGATCTTTGGTCATGATGAACCGACACCCGATACAGCCAAGGATGATCAGCCCCAACAACACAGAAGAGATTATCGGCTTTTTCTGCTTCATCGCATGATCACCTCCGCATTCTCTGTCAGATCCGTGCCTTTCATCCGCGGATCAATTTGTTCATTAATCGTCTGCGCGATCATATTGCACAGGATCACAAGCGCCCCTGATAACAAGCAGATTACCATCAACAGGTTATAGTCCTGATATCTCGCACTCTCATAAGACAATGTACCGATTCCCGGATAGGAAAATACTGTTTCTATAATATAAGTACCACCCAGAATATGCGGTACTGATATTGCCATAATACTCAGATATGTAGGGATGATATTGCGCACACAATGACGAAACATAACACTTTTCCCGGTAACACCCTTAGATTTGGCAAGAAGCACATAATCTGTGCGCACCTCTTCCAGCAGTTTGTTGCGGATCAAGTACGCGTAATACCAGAGATGTCCCAGCACCACGACCGTCATCGGCAGAATCAGATGCAGGATACGGTCACCCAGATCATTCTCTTTTCCTATTGTATAGGCTCCGCTGCTTGGAAGTACTTTGAGTTCCACTGCAAAGATCAGAATCAGCACCAGCGACAGCCAGAATTCCGGAATACAACTGGTCACCGTTCCAATCTTGCAGATCGCACGGTCAATCAGGCGTTCCTCGTTCCACGCGCACCAGATTCCAAGAAGCAGTGCCAACACAAAGATCAGCACGAATCCCACTCCGCCAAGCAGCAGTGTATTCCCGACTCTGCCTTCGATCACTTCCAGCACATCCATTTTATACTTATAAGAAATGCCAAACTCTCCACGTACTGCCCGCCCCAGCCATTTACCATACTGTACAGTGATGGATTCATGCAGACCAAGCTTCTCTTCTGCCCATGCACGCTCTCCGGCGGTCATTTTCTCTGCCCGGTCACCGTAATAAGATACCAGTGGATCGCCCGGTGCAAGCCTTGCTATATAGAATACAATTACCGACAAAAGAAAGATACTGACCACAAATATAAGCAGCTTTTTACCATAATAAATCCATGGATTTTTCCGCATTCTTATGCTCTCCTCTCTTCTTTTCTTCCCGGTTCCGGTATTGGGATAGATTCCATCAACCGCTTTGTATAAGAATGTTTCGGCTGTGCGAATACATCTTCTGTAAGTCCGACTTCTACTAATTTCCCATGATACATAACCCCTACACGGTCACACAAATATTCCACCATAGACAGATCATGTGCAATAAACAGAAACGTAAAACCATGCTCTTCCTGCAGATGCCGGAACAGATTCACGATCTGTGCCTGGATCGACACATCCAAAGATGCGATCGGCTCATCCGCGATTAACAGCTCCGGCTCCATGATAACCGCACGGGCAATTGCCACCCGCTGCCGTTGTCCGCCGGAAAGTTCCCCCGGATACTTGTCCATAAAGCTTTCATCCAGTCCCACATATTTCATCTGAAATGCTGCTTCTTCCCGATAAGTTCCGCGCTTTGGTCGGATACGATTGATCACGAGAGGTTCTGTGATAATATCTTTCACTTTCATCCGCGGATTCAGACTGGATGTCGAATCCTGGAAAATAATCTGTATATTCTGCCGAATCTGCCTGCGCATCTTCCGGTATGCCTTTCTGTCATGCAGCGGTATTCCCTTATAATACACTTCTCCGGAACCATTATGATATAAATTCATGATACATCTGGCCACTGTAGATTTACCGGAACCAGACTCTCCCACCAGTCCAAATATTTCTCCTTTTCTAAGCTGAAATGACACATCATCCACTGCTTTTACCGCAAGCTTTCTACTCAATGGAAATGCATGATTCAGATGTCGTACATCCAACAGGACTTCTGCATCCTTCCACTCCTGATGTATTACTCTCTTTTTTCCATTTTCCCGTCCAAATATAATCTTCGGCGCATCTTCCGCCAACAGCCATGTAGCCGCATAATGGGTATCACTCACCCGAAACATCGGCGGTTCTTCCTCATAATCTCTGGCAACTGCGTAAGGATTCCTGCACGCAAACGCATCTCCCTTCGGTGGATGTGCCAGGTTCGGCGGCATTCCCGGTATGGTAAAGAGTTCTGCTTTTCCTTTTGACATAGCTGGGAGCGACTGCAGCAGTGCCCATGTATACGGATGTTTCGGCTGATAAAAGATCTCTTCTGTTGTACCGATCTCCACAATCTTCCCCGCATACATGACCGCCACCCGGTCTGCCACTCCAGCAACCACACTTAGGTCATGAGATACCAGAACTGTGGCTGTCCTGAACTTCTTCTGTATATTGCGGAACAGTTCCAGAATCTGGGACTGGATCGTCACATCCAGTGCTGTCGTCGGTTCATCTGCAAAAAGAATACGTGGATTCGATGCCAGTGCGATTGCCAGCACACATCTCTGACGCATACCGCCTGACATCTGCCCGGGATACTGCTGCATCCTTTCTTTTGCACGATCAATACCTACAAGCCCCAGAAGTTCCAAAACTCTTCCATCCAGTTCTGCTTTTCGGATCTTTGGTTCATGCACACGCACTGCTTCTGCGATCTGCATCCCGATCTTCATCGTCGGATTGAGTGAAGTCATCGGATCCTGAAACACCATTGAGAATACATTTCCCCGAAGCTTCTCCATCTCCCGTTCCCGGTAATCGGTAATATCCGCGCCATCTACAAGGATACGTCCGCCCGCAATATGAGCCGTCTGTGGGAGCAGCTTCATTACGCTCTTACAAAGCACGCTCTTACCACATCCTGACTCGCCCACGATTGCCAGTACTTCGCCTTCCTGCACTTCCAGACTGACGCCGCGCACCGCCTGCACGATCTCTTTTCCTGTATGAAATTGTACAGATAAGTCCTGTAATTCCAGTACTGCTGCCATCTAACGTTCCTCTTTATCCCTGCTTATTCTATCGTCCAGTCTGCTACATTCCAGAAGATACCCACACCATGATGTCCCATAACAGTATCCGGCTCAATTCCTTTGATCGATGACTTTGCCACATAATTAGCATCAATATAGCAGATAAATGTATACGGCGGATCCTGCGTAAGCTCTTGCAGGAATCCTGCATAAGCCGCCTTTCGCACCTCCGGATCTGCTGACTGACGCGCTTCTGTCAGATACTGATCTACTTTCTCGTTAGAATAGCTGGAATAATTCGCACCTTTTCCGGTTCCAAATACTTTATAGGTATGGTCATCTGCATCAAACGGACTTCCCCATCCGATCAGATATGCCATCTGTCCTTCCCAATCTACCTGTGCCGGTACTTCCACCGTCACGTCAATACCGATTGCTTTCAACTGCTGTGCTGCGGCCTGCGCAATATCCACACGAACCTGATCGCCGGCACCCACACAGATTACAAATCCAAGCTTCTCGCCATTTCTGTAGTAATAACCATCATCCTTCTTCTCACAACCAACAGACTGCAGAATCTCTTCTGCCTTCTCCGGATTGTAATCAAAATGTTCCATATTTTCATCATTATACACATTGCGCTGGATCGGGCTATACGCTGTCATTCCTTCTCCCAGCAGTACCGCATCCACGATTGCCTGCCGGTCAATTCCATAATTTATCGCCGGAATAATGTCTTTATTCTCCTGCCAGTACTCATTTGCAAAATTATAAAGAATCCCCCGGTAATCGGAAGTCTTCATATCATAACAGGTGTACCCTTCCTTATCTGCAAATTCCCTTGCATCCTTTGGAGTCAAAAGTGCCAGATCCAGATCACCCGACTTCATCTGCATTGCTTTGGCATTATCATCTGTCACGATCTTGAATATGATCTTGTCAATGTTCGGTGCACCTTTAAAATAGTCCTCATTTTTTACCAGTGTAATCGCCTGTCCTTCGTCCCAGCTGTCCAGCTTATAAGGCCCTGTTCCAATCGGATGCCGAAAGAACTCAGACTCTTGCATATCCTCTCCTTCCAGGAGATGCTTTGGCAGAATCGCCATTGTCATATAATCCAAAAATGCTACATTCGGCGCATCCAGCTTGAATGTAATTGTATAATCATCCACCACATTGATTTTCTGCACATCTTCATAATTCGGTGCATTTTCCGAACCGTTATCCGGATCCATAATAGACTCAATGGTAAATTTCACATCATCAGCCGTAAAATCTTCCCCGTCATGCCACTTTACACCCTCTTCCAGATGAAATGTATATGTGTATGTTGATTCATCAAACTCCCAACTCTTGGCAAGTCCCGGTACAACCTCATTATTACCGTCATGCGCTGTCAATCCATTAAACAGCAGGATATTGATCTCTCCATGTTCATCCATCGCCGGATTGATCCTCGTATAATCATTACTTCCATAAACTAATGTGTTACTTTCCTTTGCCGCATCCTCACTTTTTCCTTTTTCCGATGATGCCCCACAGCCTGCTAATCCCACCGCCATGCTGAGCACTAACACTCCTGCAAACAATCTCTTCATCCTTTTACTCTCCTGTCCGTTATTAATCTGATGATATTCCAGATTTTATGATATTAATTTATCAAAATTTAAAGACCTGAGACAAGCCCCCCTTAGGGTTAAGGAGGCAGGTTTACCTTATAATACAAAAATTTTTACCTTAATAGGTATTTTCTCGCCTTGCGCTCACCTTTTCCAATCAAAATTTTATCTTCTACCATCTTTTTCAATAATCTTTTTGCTGTTGAATCTGCAATCCCCAATAATTCTCTCGTTTCTTTATTGCTTATTGAACCACGCTCCTTTATATATTCTATAATTTGTGTATACCTTTCATTTCTTATCGGCTTTTATCAGCTTTTTATCGGCTTTTATCGGCTTATCTTCATTTTTTTCATTTGTATACCGATAAAAACAAACAACAAACCTGGTCTTCTTTTTCTGAAATTCATATCGAACTCCAGCATTATCACAAGCATTTGCTATGCGTCTTAATCCTGTTCCAAAACTCTCTATATCTTTTGAGTAATACAACATTCTAGCTATTTTAGGATTTCTCCGAATCGGACGTTCTGCTCGTTCAATATAATCACGCGGTTCTAATCCTTCCGGAAATGCGCCTGGATTATATATTTCAATACGATCTTTATAAATTGCCACTTCATTACTCTCTCCCGAAGAATAATCCTTATGACAAAACGAATTCACTAACGCTTCAATTGTTTTATTTGATGTTAAATTTTCCCATCGATTGCCATCGTCTCCGGTTTTCAAAAGAAAACTGGTTATTTCTTCTCTCGACATAACTAAATCTTCATCTGCGACTCTAATTCTCGCCACATTGTATGCAAAATAAGGTACCTGTTTACCCGAAAACTTTACATGAATACAATCCCTTCCTCCTAATACCACTTTGCTTATTTCTGGATAAATTCTTGGTTCAATAAAATTTTTAATCTTCTGACTTACTTCTCGTAATGATTCTTCCGTCACAACTTGTCCAATTACTGTTCCATCTGTTTTTACACCAAAGTAAAGTTCTCCGCATTGATGCTTATTCAATATCGCACAAATAGAATGTACCGCTTCTTTTAATTCACCTGTTGATCTTTTAAATTCTAAAGTCTCCGTTTCGATTCCCAAATTCATACCATCACTCTCTTTCATATATTCTGCCCGTATATATAGATATTTTTTTTGATACTTAAATAGTCATTAAAAGGTTATATTTCATCACAAAAACTCACATTTTTATCATCTTGTTCTTTTCTGATTATTGTGGAGATTCCCATCAGACGTCTTTGATCATCATTTACTCGAATGAGTTATTACAAGTCCTTGTATAGATTACATATGATATTAGTACCTTTCATTCTATACGTCAACCTTTTTAGATGTTTTTTATATCTTTTCAATCATGCAAACGAAAAGTTGGACTGTGCAATGTCTGATATGTTATGAGGTACCCACAAGAGCAACTATCGACAGCGCTTGCATTGTTAAACACGACGAGAGCACTTGATCAAGTAAGCGTTGCCTTATTAAAAACAATCCTGTAAAATTAGTGACAGAAGAAATCAAATACACCCTTTCCTTGACATGGGACTACTATGAATTAAATTAACACTTGACGGACTTAATCCTCTAGATCCGTAGAAAGCGTATATGCATAGCGGTCTTAAAAATGTCCGCATATCCTTTTTTCAAACTTCTATAATATTTTCATAAAAAATAAGGAGGCACCATTTATGAACCCAACCGCAACACTATACATGACCAATGGCTCTCAGATTATCATCGAGCTTCTTCCCGAATATGCTCCTAACACTGTAAACAGCTTTATCTATGCTGCTTCTCACAAAGTTTTTGATCAGCATCCTATTGAACGGATCGTTCCGGGCAACTGGATTGACATGAGTTATACAGGCTTCCGCAAGGCGGAAGGTCAATATCTGATTCCTTATGAGAGCAACCTGCATCCGGAGATCTCTCCACTGGATTCTGATGTTGGATGTGTATGCATGGGCGGTTACGGTGATCTTGGGCAAGCCGGTTGCGAATTCTTCTTTCCATTGCGCGCATGCCCGGAACATAAAGGTCTTTATCCGGTCTTCGGCAAAGTAATTTCCGGTCTTGATGAGATTCTCCGTCTTGAGCATATACCAACCCGTCCGGTGGAAGATTTTCCAATCCCCGGTATAGAGGTAAATACGCCTGTAACGCCAGAAATTATTGACCACGTAGAATTAAATCTTCACGGCGTTTCATATCCGGATCCTATCCGGATCAATGAAGGTGTTTTAACCCCTTCCTGGCAGCAGTTCCGGGCATCCAGGTAATCAACTGCATAATAACAGGCTGTGACAGATTCATATGTTCATCTGTCACAGCCTGCTATATATCTTATATATCTACATCAGAAATTTTTTCTAAGCTTCGGATCCATTAAATCTCTTAATCCATCACCCACAAAATTAGCTCCTACTGCCATTGTAAAAATCGCTAATCCCGGAAATCCTGCAACCCAGAATTTGTTAAAATACGATACGCCATCCGATACCATCATGCCCCATTCCGGTGTCGGCGGTGGATTACCAAGTCCAAGGAAACTCAATGTTGCAAACAGCAGGATCTGATTCCCGATATCGGTAGTCGCCATAACAATTACCGATGTCATACTGTTGGGAATAATTTCAGAAAACAGAACTCTGGCTTTTCCTGTGCCAAGTGCTCTGGCCGCTTCTACATATTCATTTTCTTTCACAGACAGCACTACGCTTCTCATCAGTCGTGCATAATTCGGCCATCCCACAATAATCATTGCAAGCACGGTGTTGAACATACTGGATCCAAGTGCCGCTGAGATAACAATCGCCAATATGATCGTAGGAAATGCCTGGATCATTTCTGAGATTCGCATCATCACGTTATCCAGTACCCCGCCTACATATCCGGCTATAGCACCATAAATGCTGCCAAATATTCCGGCCAACAGAACCGTCAGCATACCTGCCAACAATGAATACCGTCCGCCATACAGCACCCTGCTCAGGATATCTCGCCCAAAATTGTCGGTTCCAAACCAATGTGCTGCACTGGGTGCCTGCAATTTAGCTGACAATTCCTGTGCAATCGGATCATATGGTGCCAATACCGGAGCCAGAAGTGAGGCAAGTATCCAGAATACACAAATAATAATTCCGAATGTGAATAAAAAATTAGATGTAAATATTCTTTTTAATTTTTTCTTCATAACCTACTTACTCCTTACTCTTGGATCGATCACACCATACAAGATATCAATCAACGTATTAATCACACCATAATTAAATGCAATCAGGATCGCCACTCCGATAATTCCCGGTGAATCCAATTTCAATACCGACTCGTACGCAAACTGTCCGACTCCGGGCCATGTAAATATAGTTTCTACTAATACCGTTCCACCTAACAGGTTACCAAGACCAAGACCAATAACTGTTAATACAGGAATGAGCGCATTTCCCATTGCATGATGTAATATCAATCGAACTCTTGCCATTCCTTTTGCTTTTGCCGTCCGTATGTAATCTGTTGACATTACCTCCAGAAGATTGGATCTGGTTGTTCTTGTAATCAATCCCATAGTAAAACTTCCAAGTACGATTCCCGGCAATACCAGATGCCCCAGACAGTCTATCGCCTTATAAATGTTTCCTTCAATAAGGGCATCTATGACATAAAGTCCTGTCACTGTTTCCGGCGGTTTGAAATACGAACTGATTCTGCCTGTGCCGGGTGCAATACCAAGTTTATAATAAAACAGATATAGCAACAGCAATGCCAGCCAGAATGTCGGCACGCTAACACCTGCCACAGATACTCCACGCACAATCTGATCAATAACACTGTTTCTCTTTAATGCAGATATTACGCCAAAGAGAATCCCGACTACGGAGGCAAATATAATGGCAAATATGGATAATTCCAATGTCGCCGGGAAGCAGCGCTTCAATTCAGACAGCACTGGCTTGCCGGTACGGATTGACGTTCCGAAGTCCAGCTGCAGAAGCCCTTTTAAATAGATAAGGTACTGCTGCCACACCGGTTTATCCAGTCCCCATTTGGCTCTAAAGGCATTTACCATCTCTTCATTGTTCAAATTACGCTGGCTCAAATTAGCCGCAACCGGATCCGTCGGCACGAGACGTGTCAATACAAATACTATTGTCGCTACTCCAAGCAGCAATATTAATAGATAGAAAATCCTTTTTATGATAAATTTTAAAGTGTCCATGCGTTTACCTCCGCAATCTATTTTTCCTATAATCACACTTATTTATAAGCGATTGCTCTGATATCCACGCGATAGTTGTCTGAAAAATCAGTTCCTGTAAGTGCATCTGATGATCCAATATATTTTGGATACTGCACGATCGGAATAATCGGGCCTGAATCAGCAGTACTTTCCTGCATTTCTTTCAAAAGTTCTACACGTGTATCCTGATCTGTCTCTGCAACAATCTTATCCTTCATAGCCGCAAGTTCCGGATCCATCTCTGCTGTCCATCCTGCTCTCAATCCAACAATGCCACCCGGCAGGAACTCAAGCTGAGCATTTGGATCGGTATAATCCGGTGACCAATACATCAGACTCATTCCTAATGTGCCATTACGATAATCGTCTGCATATCCTCCATTCCAATCCTGTGTTACAATATTTAACTTAATTCCAATCTTTTCCAGATCACTCGCTACTTTCTGTGCAAGATCTGTAAGAGGGATTCCTTCCGGTGCCAGAGTACAGCATGGGAAGTCAATCTCAAATCCATCTTCATAGCCTGCTTCTTTCATCAGTTCCTTTGCTTTGTCAACATCTGTGTAAGAGGTATCTCTTGCATCCAGAGCTCCAAGCAGACCAACCTGAATATAAGATGTAGGTGTCAGTGAGCCATCACCAACAATATCCTGAATTCCCTTGTAATCCAATGCCAGTCGAACTGCCTGCTGTACCAACGGATCAGATACAGGTCCTCCAATACTTTCGTCCATATTCATATACACAAATCCCATAGTCATCGTTGAATATGAATTCACCTCTACTCCGTCAGCTCCTTCCAGTTCTCCGACTGTATCCTGATTAAGTCCCATTGCCACCTGAATATCATTCTGTTTCAAAGACATCATCTGGGTATTAGCATCATCCATCTCTTTGATCTTCACTTTAGAAAATGCCACATCACCATCATAATATTTATCATTTTTAGCAAGTACAAATTCTTCATCCGGAGTCCAGCTTTCCAATGTGTACGGTCCGGAGCCAAGGCTTGCGCCTGCATCAAAATAATCTTTTGCTGTATCCGTTGTGGCTGCATCTGCATCACAAGTTGCTCCCTGTTCTTTAGCAGCTTCTGAATCAATAATACTTAACGCACTGTAACAAAGCTTTGCTGTAAATGCGCTGTCCGGTGTGTTCAGATTAAACTGTACTGTATAATCGTCAACCACATCAATGCTGTCAATTCCATCACAGATAAAAGACGGATTATCTTTCAGATTCTTGCATCGCATAATAGAAAACTGTACATCTTTTGCTGTTACCGGATTACCAGAAGCAAATACTGCATCATCACGAAGTGTAACCGTTACGGTAAGTCCATCATCGGAATACTGAATATCTTTCGCCAAAAGAGGCTGCGGCTCTTCTGATCCAGTCGGCATATCAAACAATGTATCATAGCATGCTCTCATCAAAGTATTTGCATAGGTTTCATAGCAACGTCCGGGATCCAGTGTAACCACATCTGTCTCGGCTCCGATAATCAGCTGATCTGAACCTTTTGATTCTGATGAATTTGATGAGCTGCTATCTGCATCTCCATGTTTCGCAGCATTACCGCACCCTGCCAGTGTCAGTGCTGTAACAAGTAATGTTGCAAGGACTCGTGTTCTTAATTTCATAAGCTTCCTCCTTCTCTCTTTTAACTTTCCTTCAAGTTATCTATTTCAACTTTCAAATATTTCAATTTGATGAACTATTTGAAAAGTGAAATACGCGTTCCTGTGTCAAATGACATGCCGCATAATGTTCTTCACCTACGCATACCAAATCCGGCTTAATCTCTGTACATTTTTCCATGCAGTGAGGACATCTCGTATGAAAACAACATCCTTTCGGTGGATTTGATGGGCTCGGCACTTCACCTTGCAGTATGATTCTTTCCTTAACTTTATGCGAATCCACCTGCGGAATAGCTGACAGCAACGCTTCCGTATAAGGATGCATCTGCGAATCATACAATTCATCTGCTGTTGCAATTTCAACCATTTTCCCAAGATACATAACACCGATCCGATCACTGATATGATGAACCACATTCAAGTTATGCGAAATAAAAATATATGTAAGCCCCAGCTTTTTCTGCAGCTCATCTAACAGATTAATAACCTGTGCCTGAACAGATACATCCAATGCTGATACTGCCTCATCACAAACAATCAACTCCGGATTCAGAGCTAACGCTCTTGCAATTCCGATTCTTTGTTTCTGACCTCCTGATAATTCATGCGGATATCTTGATAAATGATAATCTGCCAGGCCTACCAGCTCTACTAATTCCTGAATTCTGTTTTCCACAAACTCCTTATCTTTTATGCCATGCACCTGAAAAGGTTCCATGAGAATCTGCTTCATCGTTCTTCTGGGATTCAGACAGGCTGACGGATCCTGAAATATGATTTGGATTTTCTTCCGAAGCTCCTTCATTTCTTTATCACTCATTGTGCTCATATCCCGACCGTCATAAAACACTTTTCCCCCAGTAGGTTCTATCAGCCGTAGTATTCCTCTTCCAAGAGTACTTTTCCCGCAACCACTTTCACCTACAATTCCAAATGTCTCTCCCTTTCGGATGGAAAATGTGATTCCATCCACAGCCTTCACAACCTTACCGCCCTTTTGCTGAAAGTGTATTTTCATATCTTTTACTTCTATCAGATTTTTACTCTCTTCCATTCACTACACCTCCTCCGCATATAACCAGCATCGAACTTTTCGTCCATTTACCAATATCATCGGCGGTTCTTTACTTTTGCATATGTCTTTTGCCTTATCACACCTCGGGCAGAAACTGCAGCCAATGATTTCTTCCATTGGATCTGGCACAACACCCGGTATTGTAGAAAGACTTCTTTTCTCCTTCTCGATCTTCGGTATCGCATTCAGCAATCCTATCGTATATGGATGCAGCGGATTGGTAAATAATTCCTCTGTCGAGGCTTCCTCCATAACCCTTCCTGTATACATCACAATAATTTTCTGACACAATTCATTCACTACGCCAAGATCATGTGTGATCATAATTACTGCCGTATCCGATTCTTCATTTAGCGAACGGATCAGATCCAAAATCTGTGCCTGAATTGTCACATCCAATGCCGTTGTCGGTTCATCAGCAATCAAGATCTTTGGTTTACAGGCTAACGCCATAGCAATCATAACTCTCTGCCTCATACCACCTGACATCTGATGTGGATATTGCTTTGCCCTCAATTTCGGATTAGCAATCCCAACCTGTTTCATCATATCCACAGCAGCTTTCCTTGCCTCTTTCTTCTTCATTCCTTTATGAAGCATCAACACTTCTGCAATTTGATCACCACAACTGATAATTGGATTTAATGAAGTCATTGGTTCCTGAAAAATCATGGAGATATCGTTTCCGCGAATACGTTCCATTTCTTTTTCAGACTTATCGAGCAGATTTTCTCCCTCATATATAATCTTTCCACCGGTTACTTTGCCAGGTGGATTGGGAATTAATTGTATTGCAGCTAAAGAAGATACGCTCTTTCCGCTTCCGCTCTCGCCTACAATTCCTAACGCTTCCCCTTCACGAAGTTCATAGTCCAGATGATTTACCGCATGTACAATACCCTCTGCTGTTCGGAATTCCACGGATAAGTCCTGCACCTGCAACAACATTTTTCTTTCTTCCATAACTACCTCCTGCGTCTCATCCAAAATATGCAAAAAGACGCCTGGAATATTCCAGACGTCTTTGTCCACAAATAAAAAAAAAGCATCCAAAAAATAACTTTGGACACCTTTGCCATGTATATAACGTTTTCTTATGAAAGGATTATAGTTGCTTGTCTAAGGTTTGTCAACAACTTTTAAGATGTTACAAAAAATTCCAGAAGAAAAAAGACCTGTAAAGTTATACTTTACAGGTCTTAAACTCCCCGAGTTGGGCTCGAACCAACAACCCCACGGTTAACAGCCGTGTGCTCTACCATTGAGCTATCGAGGAATACGTGATTCATATCACTCGTTTAATATAACCCCTTGCGCGAAAAAATGCAAGGGGTTTTTGCAAATTTTTTTAATTTTTTCTACAATTGTTGTTTTTGATCCAGTCAGCTATCAATCCCAGGAATTTTTCATGAATCCGGTTATCTGCATCCAGTTCCGGGTGAAATGACAAGCCGATCTGCGCGCCGTACTGCACTGCCACGATTCTGTCGTCTACATGGGCGAGCACCTGAACCTGCTCGTCTGCTGTCTCAATATAAGGTGCTCTGATAAATGTCATCGGCACTTCTCCAATGCCTTTCACTTCTGCATCTGTATGAAAGCTTCCCAGCTGTCTCCCATAAGCATTTCGCCGCACAGTGACAGGCAGTGTACCAAAGTACACGTGCTCGTCATTGCTTAAATGTTCTGCCAAAAGGATCAGTCCGGCACAGGTTGCCAGAACTGGCATCCCGCTTTCAATCTTTTCTTTCAAGGAATCGTACATCTCAAGTTCTCGCAAAAGTTTTCCCTGTACGGTACTCTCACCTCCCGGAAGTATCAGGCCGTCAAATGGCTGTTCCAGATCTTCTTTTTTCCGAAGTTCAATACATTCTGCGCCAAGTGATTCCAGCTTTTTCCGGTGTTCGATGAATGCGCCCTGTACTGCAAGTATCGCTACTCTCACTTTATTTGCCCCTCTCTGCCATCAGAAGTTTGATCTCCTGTTCGTTGATTCCGACCATTGCTTCTCCAAGGTCTTCTGAAAGTTCTGCCAGCATCTTCTGATCTTTGTAATTCGTAACTGCTTTTACGATCGCTGCTGCACGTTTCTTCGGATCACCGGACTTAAAGATACCAGAACCTACAAATACACCTTCTGCGCCAAGCTGCATCATAAGTGCCGCATCAGCCGGAGTTGCCACACCGCCTGCTGCAAAGTTTACAACCGGAAGTTTTCCATTACTATGTACATATTCCACCAACTCATATGGCACCTGAAGCGTCTTAGCCGCCTCAAACAGTTCATCGTCTCTCATTGACACAAGCTGCGCGATCTGCTGATTCATCTTTCGCATATGTGTCACTGCCTGAACCACATCTCCGGTTCCAGGTTCTCCTTTGGTACGGATCATGGATGCACCTTCATTGATTCTTCTGAGTGCTTCACCGAGATCCTTTGCTCCGCATACAAACGGAACCTTGAACTGGCGCTTATCAATATGGTACACATTATCTGCCGGTGACAACACTTCACTTTCATCTATGTAGTCAATCTCGATAGCCTCTAAAATCTGCGCTTCTACGAAATGTCCGATTCTGCATTTCGCCATAACCGGGATGGAAACAGCTTCCTGGATCCCTTTGATCATTTTCGGATCACTCATACGCGATACACCGCCTGCAGCACGGATATCTGCCGGAATCCTCTCCAGCGCCATGACTGCACATGCACCTGCTTCTTCTGCGATCTTTGCCTGCTCCGGTGTCGTAACATCCATGATGACGCCACCCTTCAACATCTGCGCCAACTGTTTATTTAATTCATATCTTTCTGTACTCATTTTCAGAGCCCTCCTGCTTTTTATCATTTATTATCGTTTATCGTTATTTACCTATAGGATTAGTATGAATCTTACTCCATGTGTGGACTGTTTTGAATATCCAGTTTTTATGTTTTTAACCATACCAGTTTTTCATTGCAATGTCATCTCGCATAGCTGGTTATTGCACAAAAAAAGAATGCTTCGAAAATTCAAAGCATTCCTTTCACATTTTCATCTATTCCTTATACTTTTCCAGAAATCATTTCCATCAGTACATCCACAACGCCACCGCATACCATACCTTCATCTTCCGCATCTGCTCCCGTCAAATCTACATGACAAATCCTGGCTCCGCTCTCTCCGTTCCGGATCATCTGCAATGCTTTCTGTAGTATATTCGACTCCATGCAACCGCCTCCGATCGTTCCAATACAGGTGCCATCTGCAAGTACCAGCATCTTCACGCCAATTCCCTGCGGAGCTGATCCTTTTCTGGTAATAATCGTTGCCATTACTTTCGCATCCGGATACTTTTCCTCATCACAAATGACGCGGATCATATCTTTAGAATATCCGAATGTACGCTTCTTTTTATTCTTCACTTCGATGATCTCAGCCATGATCGCCACACCAATTTCTACCGGTGTCTCTGCGCCAATATCCAGTCCGATCGGCGTATACACTTCATCCAGCACTGCCTGATCACATCCATTTTCCACTAACAATCTCTTAACCAATGCCACTCTTCTGCGGCTTCCGATCATACCGATATACGCATGTTCTTTCTGCGTAATCTTTTCCAGACATACCTGATCATATCGATGTCCCCTGGTCACAATGACAAAATACGTATCTGAACTTCCCAAAATCTGATCGAGTGCTTCTGCAAATGGTTCACAGATTACCTGATCGGCACCTGCCCTTCTGGCATTATCTGCGAATTTCGGTCGGTCTTCCAACACAGTTACTTTCATTCCCATCATGATCCCGATCTTGATCACAGGTATCGACACATGTCCGCCGCCGCAAACTACCAGATGCTTTTCCTGACCTAAGGTATCACAAAACACCTTACATCCATCAACCGTCTCGATTCCGCTTTCTTGCAACTGACTGACAGCCTCTTCTCGTCCGTCAAAGAAACTTTTCGCACTACTTTTCCAGACTATCTGACCATTAGAGATCAGTACTTTCTCCCCCAGATATTCTGGTTCCAGTGCTGTCACTGCTATATTCACACTGCCCAGTTCGCAACGTTCCACAGCCTCAAATAATTCTATCATTGGTTTTTGTCCCCATCATATTCCATAACATATTTTACAACTTCATGGATGTCGCCAGCTTCAACACCGGATTGTACTCATAAATCGTTTTGAGAAATTCATTTTCCTGGATCATAGCAATCATGCTTTTTCCGATTCCGGTTGTGTACAACATTGTAATCACAAGAAATACCAGCCACACGACTACCAGTACCATCAACATACCAAGCACACCGCCTGCCAGACGATTCACCAGTCCGACTACCGGAAGCTCCGACACCACATTAAGCGAGAAAATAATCGCCCGAAGTATGATTGAAACAACTATAAATGTCAGCAGAAATGCTGCTACATTGATGATCAGTTTTGCCATATAAGTAGCTACATAGCTCACAAATCCGGTCACACCAAGCTTATCGTAGATCTCACTGTTATTGTTCGTCAGAAGCAGATTTTTAAATACCGATGGCATGTCCGCATTCTCAATTGCTGATATCTGCATATCTCGCGGAATTTCGGTATTTTCCAGTGTCTCAGTCACATTATCTGTACTCTGCTGATTAATTCCATCCAGGATATTCCGCGAAATTCCCATTTCTGCCAGATCATTCTTGCTGATACTACCGTTCGCAATATCTTCTACGGTAATGCCAAGTTCATTTAGTCTGTCTTCGTCTACGCCCGCTGCTTTCAGCGCACTCCGAATCTGGTCTTCTTTGTTCGTTCCGCCTTCTTCGCTGTCTCCCATGACCATCCCGGCAATTGTAGACTCTATCTTTGTCTCCAGAACATCCTGTGCAGGTGTCATCTTTGTAATTCCTTTACTCACATACGGTGTCAAAAAGAAGACCAGCACAAATGTCACGATTGTTGCCAGAAGTGATACTGTGATTTTAATCGCCCCTCTTGCAATACCTATGATCAGACCGAGCAAAAAAGCTCCTGCCACAACGGCCACTAACCAGTTATCCATATATTTCTCCTTACTTTACAAACCGGACAACTTCCATCCCATTTGCACTCATCACTATATATTTGTTCACTCCGAATGTAGGGAATATCTCCAGAATAACATCATCCACTTCACCCTGATATTTATGAATGCCGTTACGGGTATAAACACTACATTTTTTACCATCGTACATCAATACCTGACTGCCACTGATCTTCACATTGGCATAATCACCGGTAAAGTCTTCCGAAAGGATCTTCTTGCCCGACTTATTATACAGGCACAGTTCGTATCCGCCTTTTCCTTCATTTTTTAAAACCAGACCGATATATTTGTCACTGTGAAATGCACTCTTGATCTTTTTATTTATTGTAATATTCTTGGAAAGCTTCGGCTTCTCTGCACCCTTGTAAATGAGCAGACTGTTATCTGTCACTACTGCTGATGTATCCGCATCCATATAATATGCTGATGCAGCCACAACTCCAGGATACTCGTCCGATGTCACTTCATAATCCTGGCTCTTCTCCTTGGTTCCATCAAAGCTATAATATACTACTTTGGTCAGAATCTGACCTTTCTGCACACTGAGATAGGATACCAGAAGCATCTTGCCGTCCTCCGACAGACTGACATCCATTGGATATCCCGTACCAGAGAGAGAGGTGGTAAGCTCTACAAGCACATTACCTTCCGCATCATAGCAGACCAGCTTCGGTGAGGCATTGGTCGTAAGTACTGCACAGACAATCCCCTGTGAAGACACGGATACCCGTTCTACCGGAAGTGCCGTCTGCATCTCGCCTTTCAGACCTTTTTTATCCATAACCATGATCGTATTGCCACCTTTGTCGGCTACAACCACCGCTTCATCTTGCCATGTATTTACAATGGGATTCTTGATCTGATAAGGTTGATTCCACTCTTCATCGCCCTTGCGGTTCACCAGCGCGATACCATCCTTACTATATTTCAACACTCCATTGCCAAATTCCAGATAGCTTACATTCCCTTCTGCATTGATCTCATAAGTCGTACTGACTCTGGATGTCGTATAGGTTCTCAGATTGATCACCAGTGCCATTGCTACAACTACGACGATAATCAGAACTGCTGCGATAATCCTCTTTGTCTTCTGACTCTTCCTATGCTTACGCACCTGTTCGTCAATCTCCTCCTGCACTCCGTCTTCTTCCCGGAGCTCCTTCAGCACTTCATCAATCAGTGCATCGGTCTCATCCTCATGACTCTCTACTATATGTATATCTGGTTTCTTCTTTCGTCTCATTATTATCCCCTTTTACTCTACAGTAACGGTTTTATTCAACATTCCGTTTACCGCCTACTTGGACTTCCTTATCATACCACACTTTTATGGCAATAACAATTTCTGTCCGATGAATATCAGATTGCCATCTTTTAATCCATTCATCCTGCAGATTGCATCCGTTTCTGAAGTTGTCCCATAGAGCTTTTTACTGATCAGATCCAGGGTATCTCCCTTCTGTACCACATAATACTCCTCAGATGCGCCCTGCAGTTCCTCCTGAATCGTAGACGGATCCGGTGTAGTTCCTCCATTCGTCTCCTGCGATGCTTCATCAGTTCCGCCCGCACTCTCTCCCTGGTCACCCTGCCCGGTCTGTTCTGCGATCTGCTGATCACTCTGCTCATCTGAATTCTGCGCATCCTGGCTCTGCGCTTCCTGTGTATCCCGATCATTCTGCGCATCTTGCTGCGTATTTTTTCCGGATGATCCGTTTGCTCCCATATTCGAAGACAACGTTTCGATCGAATTCTGCACGGAATTCATTTTATCATAATTATTCATAGTTGAGATACCGATTGCAAGCACTATTACAACTAACAGGACACTTGTCAGATATACGTATCTGGATTCCCGCCTCTGCTCTCTGACTTCCATCCGCCCTTTTATGGTGCTGCGAAAATCCTTTGCAGCTCGATCCTCAACCACTTCGCTGGGTGTCACGCCAATCTGCCTGCGTTCCCGGATCATGTAACTCTGCATGTCCGGATTCTTTTCATAAAATATATAATGCCCGCCAATCTCCATCAGTTCTTTGAATTTATAGGCAAAATACAGCTCTTCTTCCTGTCCTTTCAAGATCAATAAACTGTTCTTTTCCGGCAATAATTTTTCGTGCGCTTTCGCCATTTCCCGGCTTAACGCAAGCGGTCTGTCCGGTACAGTCTGAAACCATCCTATAATGTCCATTTCATGAAAATATTCCCGGCTCTCCACCTTTGCCGTTTCCAGTTCTTCTTTCGTGATCACTGGATTTATTTCCTCCGAAATACTATCCTTCACCTGCAAGGCACCGGTCACAAAGATACATTCTTCTCCCTCAATCTGTACCTTTTCTCCCAGCAAAAATGCCGTTATCGTCACTTCTCTTCCCTGTTCTTCCAATTGATTCAGAAATGTCTCCACATAATCTTCCACGTAAATGCGCGGACTGTCACTGACATTTCCGATCTGTTTTACATTTTTTGGAAATTGTCTCTCCATTTATACTCACCTCACCCAATATTTGCGCCTATCATAGCACGTGATCTGCGCGTATTTTAGCAATCGGTGAGATCTGTTTTCACAAAGTTTCCTCTTTTTCTCCTGTGATATACGAAAAAGCGTCCCGGCAATTGCCGCAGGCGCTTCTCTTCTGTCGTTATTCTATTGATGATGTCGAAATACTTCTTATATCTCTATAACTGTTCAGAGCACCCGAAAATCTGCTCAGCTCTGAACAGTTACAAACTGACTGTTATACAGATTTGCATAGAAGCCGTCTGCTGCCAGCAGCTCTTTGTGATTGCCCTGTTCAATAATACTTCCGTCCTTCATGACCAGAATCACATCTGCCTCTCGGATCGTTGAGAGTCTGTGGGCCACGATAAAGCTGGTACGTCCCTTCATCATTTTTGCAAAAGCGGACTGGATCTTCATTTCCGTACGTGTATCAATGGAAGATGTTGCTTCATCCAGAATCAGCATCATTGGCAGACACAGCATGGCTCTCGCAATACACAACAGCTGTCTCTGTCCGGCTGACAGATTACCGCCGCCACCTGTGATTATGGTGTCATATCCCTTCGGAAGTCTGCGGATAAAGGAATCTGCATGAGCCGCCTTCGCCGCTTCTATAATCTCTTCCTCCGTGGCATCTGGCTTGCCATAGGCGATATTTTCCCGAACTGTTCCGGTGCAGAGCCAGGTATCCTGAAGCACCATCCCATATCTTCCCCTCAGATCATGTCTCGTCATATCCCGGATATCTGCGCCATCTACACGGATCTCACCGGAATTCACATCATAGAATCTCATCAGCAGATTGATGATCGTTGTCTTCCCACACCCGGTCGGTCCGACAATCGCCACACGCTCACCAGGCTTTACCTTCAGATTCAGATCTCTGATCAGTGGTCTGTCCGGCACATACCGGAATGCTACGTGGTCAAGTTCCACCTCACCTTTACACTCCGGACTGATTGCCGGATCTTTTTCCGGCACCTGATCTGCTTCTTCCAGAATATCAAAAATACGTTCCGCACAGGAAATCGCATTCTGCAACTCTGTTACCACACTGCTGATCTCATTAAATGGCTTCGCATACTGACTGGCATAATTCAGGAACACGCTCAACTGCCCGATGGTAATACCGCCGGATACTGTAAAAAATGCTCCGATCAATGTAATCACCGCATACACGATATTATTCACCAGACGGGTACTGGGATTGGTCAGACTGGAGAAGAATGTTGCCTTCATCGCCACCTGTTGTAATTTATCATTTACCTCATCGAATTCTGCAAGTTTCTCCTCTTCCAGACCAAATGCTTTGACTACGCGCTGTCCTTCTACCAGCTCATTGATCATAGCAGTCTGCTCACCACGGATTGCTGCCTGTGCCTCAAAAAACTTATGAGTTGCGGAAGCAATAAATCTTGCAACCAGGATAGACAGCGGTGTCAATATCAGCACCGTCAGTGCAATCAGTGTATTCAGATACAGCATGATTCCAAGAATCGCTACAATCGTAATCACACCGGAAAACAACTGGGTAAATCCCATCAGAAGACCGTCCGCAAAGGTATCCACATCCGCTACCATACGACTGACCAGATCTCCGGTCGGATGATTATCCAGATAAGCAAGTGGCAGACTGTGCATTTTCCTGCTGACCTTATCACGCATATCTCTGCACACCCGGTACGTAACCCGGTTATTAAATGTCGCCATAATATACTGCGCTGCTGCCGCGATCACAGCTACCACTCCAAGGATGAGCAGATAATGATCGCGGTCGCCATGCGCTGCTGCTCCTTCTGCAAAGGTATCGATCACATTTCCCGTAAACACCGGGATCAGCAGACTCGCCGTTACGCTGAGCAGTGCACACAGCAGGCTGCACAGCACATATAACTTATAAGGTCGGATCAGAAATAATATCTTTTTCCATGTACGTTTTTCTTTCATGATCTCGCCTCCGTTTTCTTTTCAAACTGACTTTCATAAATTTCCCGGTATATCTGGCAGGATGCAAGCAGTTCCTCGTGGGTGCCGATGCCTGCCATCTGTCCGTCATCCAGTACCAGAATCTGATCTGCATGAGCGATCGTTCCTGCACGCTGACTGACGATAAACACAGTTGTTTCTTCCGGCAATGTTTTTAACGCTTTCCGAAGTGCCGCATCGGTCGCATAATCCAGCGCCGATGAGCTGTCATCTAATATCAGGATATCTGCCTGGGCGATCAACGCTCTTGCAATGGTAAGACGCTGTTTCTGTCCGCCGGAGAAATTAGCGCCGCCCTGTTCTACCGGCTCATCCAGTCCGCCAGCCTTTCCGCGGACTACTTCAGCCGCCTGGGCAATCTCCAACGCTCTCCACATCTCATCCTCTGTAGCATCCGCTTTACCCATTAGCAGATTACTGCGGATTGTTCCGGTAAACAGCTGTGCCTTCTGTGGCACGATTGCAATCTTCTCCCGCAGAGCCTCCTGACTCCAGTTCTGGATCGGCTCACCATTCAAATAGACAGTCCCCTTCGCCGCATCATAAAATCGCAGAATCAATTGTACCAGCGAGGACTTACCACTTCCCGTACCTCCGATGATGCCGATAGTCTGTCCTTTCTTTGCCGTAAATGTAATATCTGTCAGGGAATCGGCTCCCGCACCTGCATAGCGCATATCTACATGTTCAAACCGAACTGCCTCTGCCGTCTCAGTTCCTTTTGCATTTCCATCAAAAGTCATTGAACTTTCCATATCCAGTACCTGACCGACACGTCCCATACTTGCAAGTGACTTGCTGATGATAACGATCAGATTAGCAAGCTTCACAAGTTCCACCAGAATCTGATTAATATAATTGATCAGCGCAATGATGTCTCCGGAAAAGAGCACACCACCCTCTACCATACCGGAACCAAACCATAGAACTGCAATGATAACTGCATTGATCGTCACATAAGTCAGTGGATTCATGATTGCCGACATATCTCCCACATGAATCTGTGCGTGCAGCAGCTTACTGTTGCGTTCTGCAAAGTTCTTAATCTGTGTCTCTTCTCTTCCAAATGCACGAATCACACGTACACCTGTCAGATCTTCCCGTGTCGCCTCGGTGATCTTATCCAGCTTCTGCTGTGTATGTCTATATAACGGAGCCGTCAGCTTCATCACACCAAACACGATGATGAATAATACGATAATTGCTGCAACAAACAGCAATGCCATCTTCGCATTGATCGTAAATGCCATGATCATCGCGCCAAATACAATGAACGGGCTTCTCATGAAAAGACGCAATGTCATATTCAGTCCATTCTGCACCTGATTCACATCGCTGGTCATACGTGTGATCAGCGTTGCCGCTCCTGTCTGATCAAATTCCGTAAGGCTGAGACTCTGGATTTTGTCCAGCAGTTCATGCCGAAGTCCTGCGGATGTTCCCGTTGCTGCTCTTGCCGCAAAATACTGCGCGGTAAAACTGCAGGTAAGTCCAAGCAGTGCCATCATAAGCAGTAATCCGAAATGTGTCAGTATATAATGTGTATCCCTGCCCGCAATTCCCACATCGATCAGATCTGCCACGATCAGTGGCACAATCAGGTCAAAGCATGCTTCCAGCATCTTAAACAGCGGCGCAAGTATACTTTCTTTTTTGTATTTTTTCAAATACGGTATCAGATATTTCACGTTCTCATTCTCCTGTCATCCTGTAACCGTTCTATACAGTTACCTGCATTTTATTTGCTATAACTTCATAACATTTCCAGTATATTACAGATACGCCCGGACTTCAAATCTTTCTCCTGTTTAATTTTCTAACTTTTCCCATATTTATGCACGTTTAAGAAAATAAAAACTGGAAAAACTATCTGGCATATGATCAATACCAATCAAGGAGGAACTATCTATGGATTACAACATGTTCTGTTATCAATGTCAGGAAACTGCCGGAGGCTCCGGCTGTACACGCGTCGGTGTCTGCGGCAAACGGCCTTCCGTATCGAATCTGCAGGATCTCTTAGTGTATGGCACAAAAGGACTATCCGCAGTTACAACCAGACTCCGTGAGGAAGGAATGCCCATCTCCGGTAATGTCAACCATCTTGTTACATTCAATCTGTTTGTAACAATCACCAATGCCAACTTCGACGAAGACTTCATTACTGATCGCATCATTAAAACTCTCGAACAGACGCAGCTTCTTCTACGTCAGTTAAAGGATACTTCTGATCTTCCGGACGCTTCGACCTGGTATGGGGCTGTCGATACCTTTGCCGAAAAAGCTGCAGAATCTGGCATCTTATCCAGCGATGATGACGATATCAACTCGCTTCGGGCTCTGATTACGTACGGACTCAAAGGATTGTCCGCTTACACAAAGCACGCCAACGCCCTGCTTCAGGACAGTGAAAAACTGGATGCATTTATCCAACGGGCATTAGCAGATACTTTAGATGACACGCTCACTGTCCCTGAATTGATTGAATTAACTCTTGAAGTCGGCAAGCGCGGTGTCGAAGGCATGGCTCTGCTAGACAAAGCCAATACGGATGCTTACGGCAATCCTGAAATCACCAATGTCCGCATTGATGTTGGAACGCGCCCGGGCATCTTGGTATCTGGCCACGACCTGCGGGATCTGGAAATGCTCTTAGAACAGTCAAAAGACAGTGGCATCGACATTTATACCCACTCCGAAATGCTTCCTGCCAACTCTTATCCTGCATTCAAGAAATACCATCATTTCTATGGCAACTACGGTGGCTCCTGGTGGAAACAGAAAGAAGAATTCGAAACATTTCACGGCCCGATTCTCATGACCACCAACTGCCTCGTACCGCCAAATTCCAGTTATCAGGATCGCATCTATAATACCGGTCCTGTTGGCTATCCTGGCTGTCATTACATTCCGGGCGGCATCGGAGAAGAAAAAGACTTCTCAGCGATCATTGAACACGCAAAGAAATGTCCTCCTCCGGAGCAGTTGGAAAGCGGTACCATTGTTGGCGGATTCGCCCACGCGCAGGTATTTGCACTCGCCGACCAGATCGTCGAAGCTGTCCACTCCGGTGCCATCCGCAAATTCGTTGTCATGGCAGGATGCGACGGACGCTTCAACAGTCGCAAATACTATACGGAATTTTCCAAAGCACTCCCGGACGATACCATCATCCTGACCGCCGGATGTGCCAAATATCGCTACAATAAGTTAAATCTCGGCGATATTAACGGTATCCCGCGCGTACTGGATGCCGGACAGTGTAACGACTCTTATTCCATTGCCGTCATTGCACTGAAGCTGCAGGAAATCTTCGGTCTGGATGACATCAACGATCTTCCGATCATTTACAATATCGCCTGGTATGAACAGAAAGCCGTGCTGGTGCTGCTGGCGCTGTTGTCTCTCGGAATCAAGAATATCCATCTCGGTCCGACGCTGCCCGCATTCTTAAGTCCGAATGTTGCCAAGGTGCTGGTTGAGAACTTTGGGATTGCAGGCATTACCAATGTAGTGGAAGATATGGATCTCTTTTTTGGTAATTAGATTATAAACAAAACGGATGTGTCAAAATCTGCTTTTGATTCTGCACATCCGTTTATTTATTTGTTCGTCTTTACACTCACCCTTTTCCCGGAAAATGCAATTCCAAACTTCAATATATCTTTCATTCCATCGTTCTTCATATCAGCATCATATCTTCTATCATCAATCTGATCCAATGCTTCATCCGCAAGCACATCTAAAGATTCTATATCCATGTCTTTCTGCCATTTAAGTTCCATGATAATTCCCGGATATCTCGCTTCTCTCGGAAACATACTGATATCATATCTTCCATCTCCGGATTCCCGGTTTGATGTTATCTTATACTGATTATCCATCAATGCGATCAGTCCCAATACCAGACCGTGATAGAATCCTTCTGCCCCGACATCATAAAAACTGATGGATTTATCCATGTACTCACCAATTGCCTTTTGAAGCTTACTGTGATCATTTGCAAAAAGACTTTCCGCGATCTTATTGGCTGTGGTTCTTGTAATAGCTCCGATCTGCAGCAAGTGTGACAGAATCTCCGTCTTATAGACTGCTGCAATCTCTCTGTTAGGAATCGATACCTCACACAGATACGAACCGTCCATCTGCAGTTCCTTTTTTGGTGTCTTCAAGTATCCAGCTACTAACAGCAGACTGTAAATATTAGCCGGATCTTCTGCAATCGATCTGTAGACTACATTCTGATCAATCCTCGCAACTACTTTTTCGCCTTGCAGGAGCGAATATAACTTCTCGGTTATATCGTCTGTGGCAATCTTTAATACATCTTCAAGGATCTCATTCTTCCCGGTGTTCACCCAATATGCCTGTGGAATACATCCTCTGGAAATATAATTAATTACCGACCATGGATTATAAATATCTTCGTTACCAAATAAATATCCGTCATACCATTCCCGCAGTTCCTTTTTCTTCTCAGACACTTTATAATATTCCAACATCGCCTGTACTTCCGTTTCAGTAAAGCCAAAATAATTATCATATTCCTCGTCCATCACAGAATTAACCGTAAGATTATTAAGACCGCTGAAAATACTTTCCTGTGCTATCCGAAGGATGCCAGTCAGAAAGCCATACGAAAGATTCTTATTATCCTTAAACGCTCCCGAGAAGAAATTGCGCATAAATCCTATAATCTCTTCATAGAAATCCTTAGAATACCCCTCCTGAATCGGTGTGTCACACTCATCGATAATAATGATCGGTGCTCTGTTATAATAAGTACAAAGCATCTTGGACAGTCTTTCAAGAGATGCTGTCAGTTCTACTTCCCCCGCACTACCATTGAGAATCTTTAAAAAATATTCCTTTTCATATTCCACAAGTCTGTCACTGGTAAGCAGTTCCCGATGTCTTCCATATTCTTCCTGCAAGAGACCGCGGATCTTATCAAGCGTTGCTTCCCATGTGTCGAACTTCACATCCTTAAATGTAAGAAATATAACCGGATACTTCCCCTGATGCGCGCGATATTCCGCACCACATCTCCATATCTTTTTATCTACGAAATATTTTGCTGTATTCTCCTCTGAGATCTCAAAAAATACTCGGAGCATATCCATATTCAGAGTCTTGCCAAATCTCCTTGGTCGTGTGAACAATGACACTAACGGCTTCTGATCCAGAAATTCCTTAATCATCAATGTCTTATCAACATAGTAATATTCTGATTGCGCACGCACATAATCCGAGATACCCCATTCTAATGCTTTCTCTTTACAGGTTTTCATGTCGGGCACCTCCCCACGCTTATATCGATAAGTATATTACTTTCTTCGAATATTGTACTCCGCAATCCGCCGCAGTGTGCATCCTCGCGGAGCGGTTTTTACTTTACAGGAAAGCAATTTCCTGTAAAGTAAAAAAACGCCCCGGCTATTGCCGGGACGCCTGTCCTGCATATCATATATCTCTTATACGAATGCTTTTACTTTCTCATAAATGCTGTCTGCATCTAAGCCATATTTCTTAACCAGTTCCGCTGCCGGACCAGACTCGCCGAATACATCGTTGATTCCGATTCTAAGCTGCTTTGTAGGCGCTTTCTCAGCAAGAACTTCTGCTACTGCTCCACCAAGTCCACCGATTACAGAGTGCTCTTCTGCTGTAACAACCTTACCGGTCTTCTGAGCTGATGCAACGATCAGATCAGCATCGATAGGTTTGATTGTGTGGATGTTGATTACTTCTGCATCAATTCCATCTGCCGCAAGCTTCTCAGCCGCTTCCAGACAGTTAGCTACCAGGATACCTGTTGCGATGATTGTAACGTCTTTACCTTCTCTGAGGGTAACTCCTTTACCAATCTCGAACTTGTAATCCGGCTTGTCATTGATTACCGGAACTGCTGCACGACCAAATCTCATGTAAACAGGTCCCTCATATTCATATGCTGCGAATACAGCTGCTCTTGCCTCAACATCATCTGATGGGCAGATAACTGTCATTCCCGGAATTGTTCTCATAAGAGCAAGATCCTCATTACACTGATGTGTAGCACCGTCTTCACCTACTGTGATACCAGCATGTGTCGCACCGATCTTAACATTCAGGTGTGGATATCCGATGGAGTTACGTACCTGCTCAAATGCACGTCCTGCTGCGAACATTGCAAATGTACTTGCGAATGGTACTTTACCTGTAGTAGCAAGTCCTGCTGCCACACCCATCATATTAGCTTCTGCGATACCACAGTCGATATGACGCTCCGGGAAAGCTTTCATAAATACAGCTGTCTTCGTAGCGCCGGCAAGATCAGCGTCCAGTACTACAACGTCTGCATGCTCTTTACCAAGTTCTGCTAATGCATTACCGTAACTTTCTCTTGTTGCAATCTTCTTTACTTCTGACATATCGCTTCACCTACTTTCTTCAAATCTTCCATAGCGATAGCATACTGCTCATCGTTCGGAGCTGAGCCATGCCATTTAGCCTGATTCTCCATAAAGGATACGCCCTTACCTTTTACAGTCTTGGCGATAATTGCTGTCGGCTGTCCTTTTGTCTCTCTTGCTTCCTTAAATGCAGCAGCAAGCTGATCAAAGTCATGTCCGTCTACATTAATTACATGGAAGTTAAATGACTCAAACTTCTTATCGATCGGATATGGAGAATTAACCTTTGTGATCTCTCCATCGATCTGCAGATTATTATTATCAACGATCACTACCAGGTTGTCCAGTTTCTTATGAGCTGCAAGCATAGATGCCTCCCATACCTGTCCTTCCTGAATCTCTCCGTCTCCAAGGAGTGTGTATACACGATAGTCCTCTCCAGACAGCTTAGCTGAAAGAGCCATGCCGACTGCAACTGAGATTCCCTGTCCCAGAGAACCTGAAGACATATCTACACCTGGAGTGTGCTGCATACATGGATGTCCCTGCAGGTAAGATCCTACATGACGGAATGTCTTAAGATCTTCTACCGGAAAATATCCTCTCTGTGCCAGTACAGAATAGTAACCTGGAGTTGTGTGTCCTTTGGACAATACAAAACGGTCTCTGTCTGCTTTCTTAGGATCTTTTGGATCTACATTCATTTCTTCAAAATACAGATATGTGTAAATATCTGCTGCTGATAATGAACCACCCGGATGTCCGGATTTTGCGCTATGTACGGCCTCAATGATGCCTTTGCGTACTTCATTAGCAGTCTTCATCAATTCAACTTTGTTCATGAAAATTGCCTCCTATTATGTTTGCTTCCTTCTTAGTAACCCAAGTATTTTTATTATATCCACAAAAATAATATCGGTCAATAGATGTTCCAAAATCACCACATTTTATACAAATGTTCAGAACACATTTGCGTTTTATTTCACTTAGAGTTCTGTTCTGCCTTCCAGCGCGCGAAGCAATGTCACTTCATCGATATACTCCAGATCGCCTCCGACCGGCACCCCACTCGCGATCCTGCTGACCTTGATCCCGGTCGGCTTGATCAGCTTACTGATATACATCGCTGTTGTCTCGCCTTCCAGGCTGGAATTAGTTGCAATGATCACTTCGTTCACATCTTCCTGCAGACGCTGCATCAGTTCTTTCAACTTAATGTCTCCGGGACCGATACCAAGCATCGGCGAGATAGCTCCGTGAAGCACATGATAGACTCCTTCGTATTTGCCCGTCTTTTCATAAGCCGCCAGATCTCTGGTCGTCTCTACCACCATAATGGTCTTATGATCACGCTTGCTGTTACGACAGATCGGGCAGAGTTCCTGATCCGTAAGTGTGTAACAGCAGCTGCAATATCTTACATTCTCTCTGGCGTCAACCATAGAATCTGCAAGCTCTTTCACCTGCTCTTTAGGCATATGGATCAGGTGAAATGCCAGACGCTGCGCAGACTTCGGACCAATCCCCGGAAGTCTGGACAGTTCTTCGATCAGTTTCGAAATCTGACTACTATAATAATCCATAATTAGAACATTCCCGGCATATTCATGCCGCCTGTCAGCTTAGACATACTTCCTGCTGCAGCCTGATCCACCTGTGTCAGCGCTTCATTGACAGCAGCTACGATCAGATCTTCTAACATCTCAACATCATCCGGATCTACTACTTCTTCGTCAAGCTTTACAGACAGAAGCTGCTTCTTACCGGATACCTTCACCTCTACTGCACCGCCTCCGGCTGTAGCCGTGTACTCTTTCGCTTCCATTTCTTTTGCCTGTTCTTCCATCTGGCGCTGCATCTTCTGCGCCTGTTTCATAAGATTTGCCATATTTCCAGGCATTGCTCCGCCTGGGAATCCACCACGTTTTGCCATGGTCTGTATCCTCCTTTAATCTCTGTTAGTCTTCAATGGTAATATCCATGTGAACCATTTTTTGTATATCCACAAAACTATCTTCAAAATGTCTGCCTTCTTCCACATGGCGGACATCTATCTCCATAGTCTTGCCGATTTTTTCTTCAATGAGATGTATGATCTCTTCCTTGTGCTCCGGCTTCGCCACGAATCCGGCACTTACTTCATCCGGCAACACGATCAGCAGCCTGTCATTCTCACCTGCGCTGAGTCTTGCCTGTTTCAGATACTGCTTCAACATCATCGACGCATTATCTGCGATACTGCGGAAGTTCTTTGCCACATTCCGAATATCTTCGGATAATGCCTTCGGAAGCTCCGGCTTCGGTCCGGCCGGCTTCTCTTCCACTGCTTCCCGGTACACAACCCGTTCTGCCTGCGGCGCAGAAAGTCCTTTTTCCACTTCTGCTTCCAGTGCCCTTATTCTGGATAATAATGCGTCTGGCCCACTCTCCATCTGCGGTCTGCACAGCTTGATAAATGTCACTTCCAGCAGCACTCTCTTTTGCGATGAGAACTTCAACTGATTCGTCAGATCTGAGAAAATGCGGATATAGCGGATCAATTCATCCATCTCAATTAATTCCGCCTCTTCCTTCATCCTTACCAGATTCTCTGTCGAAACATCCAGCACATCTTCCATATTCTCCGAACTCTTCAACAGCAGAAGATTACGCAGATACCAGGTAAAGTCAGCCGCAAGCTGCGACAGCTCCCGTCCCTGCATGATCAGCTCATCCAGTGTCTCAATCACGCCTTTTACATCTCTTGCCACAAGCTCTTTAAAAATGCGGCTGAACACATCCACATCTACCGCGCCAAGCACTTCCAGTACCCGGTCATAGGTCAGACGCTCTCCGATATAAAACGCCACACACTGATCCAGCAGACTCAGCGCATCACGCATGCCTCCGTCTGCCATTCTTGCAATGTAGCGGACTGCTTTGTCTTCTACATCCAGACCTTCTTTCTCAATCAGTTCGTTCAATCTGTCACAGATGGTTTCAATCGAGATTCTCTTAAAATCATATCGCTGACACCGGCTCAGAATCGTAACCGGAATCTTATGTGCCTCTGTAGTCGCAAGTATAAAAATAACATACTCAGGCGGTTCTTCCAGCGTCTTCAGCAACGCATTAAATGCTCCCGCCGACAGCATATGCACCTCATCGATAATATAGACCTTATATCGGCCTTCCGTCGGACGATATGCTACCTCTTCACGGATCTCACGGATATTATCCACACCGTTATTAGACGCCGCATCGATCTCGATCACATTCATCGATGTGCCTGCTGCGATTGCCTTACACATCTCGCATTCTCCGCAAGGACTTCCGTCCACCGGATGCTCACAGTTCACCGCTTTGGCAAATATCTTGGCAACCGTCGTCTTGCCGGTGCCTCTTGTTCCACAGAACAGATATGCATGGCTGATCCTGCCTGTCCTGATCTGATTCTTTAATGTCTTAACAACCGCATCCTGTCCCTTCACATCCTCGAATTCAGTCGGCCGGAACTTGCGGTATAATGCTGTATAACCCATGTATCTAACTCCCTGTTGTAACCGTTCTGCTCCCCTGCACATATTCGCAAAACCGCACAATTTCGTGCTTTCTCGCTGCTTCGCAGCTAATTTTGCTCATGTGTGTTTGGGAACTCTATTCGAGTTCCCCTGAAATATGAAAAGCGGCTTCTTACCTGCAAGCACGACGCACCAGCTTTTCATATTTCAAAGGGGAGCTGAATCAGTTACTCCTTAATTTATAACATTTTATCAATGTCTGCCAAAAGCAAATCTATTATAGCATACCCCCCGGAATTGTGCTACAATAAACGATAGCGAGAATGGTAAAGGAGATGGACATATCCATGGATAGATTAGATATTAAGCTTTGGAATCTTGCATCCAAAGGACAGATCGTACCGGACAGAAGTTTACTCAAGACACCGGAACAGATCGCTGAGATCAGAAAGAGTGCAGATCTGAACACTGCTGTTCTTGATCACGTAGCAGCACACATCAAAGCAGGCATATCAACTGCCGAGATTGACAAATTAGTATATGACTTTACAACCGAGCACGGCGGCATTCCGGCTCCACTGAACTATGAAGGATTTCCGAAGAGCGTATGCACTTCTATTAATAATGTAATCTGCCATGGTATTCCAAGCGTAGACGAGATTCTCCAGGACGGTGATATCATCAATGTAGATGTTTCCACTATATTAAATGGCTATTATTCGGATGCATCACGTATGTTCGCTATCGGTAATCTTGACGAACGCAGCGAGAAGATCATGCGTGTCACAAAAGAATGCGTAGAACTGGGATTAAAAGCAGCTAAGCCTTGGGGGCACCTGGGCGACATTGCTCATGCGATCAATTCCCATGCACAGGCGAATGGCTATTCTGTAGTAGAAGAGATCGGCGGACACGGTATCGGGCTGGAATTCCACGAAGAACCTTTCGTCAGCTACGTTACCAAGAAAGGCACTGAGATGGTACTGGTACCGGGCATGATGTTCACCATCGAGCCGATGATCAACGAAGGTACACCAGAGTTCTTCGTAGATGAAGACAATGGCTGGACTGTATATACCTTGGATGACGGTTTATCCGCACAGATTGAATACATGGTACTGGTAACCGAAAAAGGTGTAGAAGTACTGACCAAGTAAATACTGCCAATAAAAGGGGACGGAATCATTGTTCCACCCCCTTTTATTGGCAGTAATTATTCAAAAAGTAACTATTCAGACAGCAATTTTATCATCTGATTTGTCGCTTCTTCAACGGTATTCATCTCTGCTTCGCGGGAACGTGAAGCAATATGTGCTGTCAGGACAAAATGATCCATCTTCAGCAGTTCTTCTACCCATGGTTCACGGCTGGCCATAGGCGGTTCACTTGTAAATACATCTGATGCCACCGCATGAACTTCGTTGTTCTTTAAAGCTTCATAGATTGCGTGTTCATTGACGATTCCGCCACGCGCTGCATTGATCACAACTGCGGTTGACTTCATCTTCTTAAATTCTTCGGTGGAGATCATATCTCTTGTGGAATCAAGAAGCGGTACATGAACCGTAATAAAATCACAGTGTTCAATAATCGTATCCTTATCCGTCTGGACTGCATCATATTCTTTCAGTGTCTGCTCTGGAATATCAAATACATCGTATGCCATAACCTTCATTCCGATGCCATGCGCCATTCTGGCTACATGCTTGCCGATATTGCCAAATCCAAGGATACCCACTGTCTTTCCCTTGAGTTCAAATCCTGTTGGCTTGGACCAGCCACCATTTTTTACCTCCATCGCATTGCTTACCAGATCTCTTGCAGTCGCAAACATCATACCAACTGTCAATTCTGCGACTGCATTGGAATTGGTTCCAATGCATCGGCCAACTTTGATGCTTTTTTCTTCACAAGTCGGCAAATCGATATTATCCACACCGATTCCAAATTTGACTACTGCCTTCAGATTCTTACACTCTCGCGCTAATTCAGCGTCCAGTTCGTCTACACCGATGATGATACCTGTTGCTTCTTTTGCTTTTTCCACAAATACTTCCCGCGGTACCGGCTTGCCCGTATCATTGATATCCATCGTATACCCCAGCTCTTCGAGACGCTTTCTGGCTTCCTGTCCATATCTGGCATATCCTCTGGGTGTAACTAAGATTGTTTTTTCCATGACTTATTTGTCCTTTCTCGCAGCAACCAGGGCTTCTCTGAGCATTCTGGCATTTTTTGTAATATCTGCTGTGCTTCCCTTTGTAAGCAGTCCGCCTACTCCAAGTACATCTGCGCCATTTTTCACCCATGTAGCTACATTATCTGCATTGACACCGCCACTTGCAAGGATTGGGATCTGTGGGCATGGCACCTTAAACACCTTGGCAAGATCCGGTCCGTAGTAATTGGAAATCGGGAATGCTTTGATATAAGATGCACCGGCCTTCAGTGCTTCCAGCATTTCCGTATATGTAGAACATCCCGGTCCATATGGAACCTGATACAGGTTTGCCATAATCTGGACATCTTTATCAAAGTTCGGTGCCACAAAGAATTCTGCGCCGTTCATAACTGCAAGACGCGCTGTTGTAGCATCCAGCACTGTTCCTGCACCCACGCAGATCTGATCACCGTATTTCTCCTTGATTGCCTTGATCACTTCTCCGGCGTTTGCATTGGTATAACTGATCTCCATAACATCTACGCCACCATCTACGCATCCCTGTGCAATCTCAAGACCTCTTTCAACAGTCTCTACTCTCACAACTGCCATGATGCCGGTTTCTTTCATTCTGCATACTGTTTCTGCCTTATTCATCTAAATCTCCTTCCACGATCATTCTGTTTCTCTGTTACATTTCACTGGTTACTCCTGCCTTAGAACCAGTCTTCTACTGTTATTAAGAATTCTTTGATTCCATTTTCATTGTTGGTTCTGGATGTCGTATAATCTGCGATATCACGGATTTCTTTAATTCCATTCTTCATGGCCACCGATACTCCCGCCTCTTCCAGCATTCGTCTGTCATTGCCGCTGTCTCCAAAAGCAATGACCTGTTCCAGTGTATCTCCCTGTCGGGATACGTATCTCTCGATTCCACGCGCTTTGGATACACCTTCGCGCACCAGATCATAGATATCCATGTCCGACTGGAACGCCTGGACCCCATCCGGGAACTCTGTAGCTTCTACCACAGCTCTCACTTCTGGATATCTCTCTTCCTCGAACAACAAAGAGACTCTGGCTACCGAATCATATCCTCCATCGTAAATGGAATGATACTGCGACTGGTCATAGTGGTTAATGCGCAGCACCCGGTCAATGCGCCTGGTTTTCTCCATGCCATACAATTCGTTTCTGCTGTGGACGATCACATTGAGTATATCTTTATACGATTCCATCATGTGTACAATTTTCTGAACGGTTGTCACCGGGATCAAGTGATTTTGCTCTGTTTCGTTCCTTGCCACGTCATAGACATCTACACCGTTATTAGCCACGATCACATCGCAGACATCCAGTATCTCCATCTCCTTTGCCAGTGGGATAAGAGAATTCAGCGTCCGTCCGGACGCAAATCCAAAACGAACGCCTTTTCTTTTTTTCAATTCTCTTATATAGGATACCTGTTCAGGAGAAATCACCTTGTCATCATTTAGTAATGTGCCATCCAAATCACAGAATATATATTTCAGTTTTTTCACTTTAAGTATCCTCTTGATGCTCCTGCTATGCCCGGAGATAACGGATCACATATCTGACACCCATAACTACGGAAACGATACCGCCGACAATCGCCATGGCGTATTCCATATCCCCATCCGTCTGTCCCAGCGGAATGCAAAGGAACAGGCCGATTCCTACTGCCAGAAATCCAAGTGCGAATAACAGCATTTTCCCTTTGGACTCCGGCTGCGCTGTCTGTCTCATGTTCTGTCTGTTTACCATCATGGTTGTTTCCTCCCACTTATATCTCCATCGCTTTTCTCAGATCTACGATTGATTCCTTTGCCACCTGTTCGATATCTGCCTTCAGCTCATCCAGGCTCATTGTTTCGCAATTGGTCAGTGCCTCCATCAGAAGTGGCATATTGACACCTGTAAAGCACTGGATCTTATGATTATTTTTCAGTTCATCGATTGCAAGAGCCGCCATGTTGAATGGAGAACCGCCAAAGATATCTACAAAGATCATGACTCCATCTCCATCATCAATTTTATTTACCGCCTCAGCAATCCTGTCTTTCAGTTCTTCAGGACCATCTGTCGGAAATAACCCGAGAGTGGTCAGATCATCTGCCATAGCTCCAAAAAACATTGCAGAACTTTCTTTTAACGCCTGTGCCAGCGGTCCATGTGTTACTATCAGAATGTGTACCATTATTTTATCTCCTTATCTATTCCTTAGCCTAAGAATCCAACTGCTCCTCCGATAAATCCGATTACAAACAGTACCAGCAATACCGTTGTTACCTTCTTTCCCTTTACCTGTAGTCTGTAGGAAAGCAAGGTCATTGCAAGCGGTACGAAAGATGGTACGATCTTGTTCAGGATCTCACCGAAGTCCAGTGTGGTGGTTGTCATCTCAAGCTTCATGACTGCCGATATACTTACATACTTGACGATCATGGCACCCAGACAGAACATTCCGACAATTCCGATTGCTGTTGTAACAGTTTTTACAAATCCACCCTCAAGAAATTTGTCTACAGATTCTGCACCGAGCTTGTATCCTCGTGTAAACATATAATATGTAAGTCCAAGGTCAAGGCAGAAAAAGATCAGGAAATATGCCCATGCACCAGCTACATATCCCTGCATAGCCCATGCAAGTGTGATACTTAAGATAATCGGTTTGATCAGACCTGACCATACCGTATCTCCGATACCAGCCATAGGTCCCATCAATGCCGTCTTGATCTCTGTAATCAGACTTCCGTCCACTCCGCCTTCCGGATCCTTGGCATACGCTTCTTCCAGTGCTACGGTCATACCAGGTATGATCGCACCGACACGCGGCTCGGTATTAAAATACAGCATCTGTCTTTCGCATCCCTCTTTTACCTTTTCCGGATTATTCGGATATAATTTTTCAAAAACAGGTCCCATCACCGTAGCCATTGCACCAGCCTGAAGTCTCTGGTAGTTATATGACAGATGTGAAGTAATGTGCCATGTCAAAGCTGCTTTTTGAATATCTTTTTTTGTCAGAATCTTCTTTTCTTCCATCGTTGTCTTTTCTTCCATTATTATGCTGCTCCTTTCTCATCACTGCAGAATCCCATTTTAATCAGAATAGCAGCCAGGCATACTCCCACACATGCAAACATCAGAAGGTCTGTCATACCTGTATATGCTGCAATTACAAATCCCAAAGCAAAGAACGGCAAAAGCTCTTTCTTAAACATAAACTTAAGCAGCATACTCATTCCGAGTGCCGGAAGCAGTTTTCCTACCGCTGCAAGTCCATTCATTGCCCATACCGGCAGTGCATCGATGAACACCTGGATCAAATCGCCGCCAAACAGTGCGATAAAGAATACCGGTAATGCCCGTAGCAGCAGAACCAGAGCCGGTCCTCCCAGAACCTGTAGCTTCCGGATACCTTTCCAATTACCCTTTGCTGCCAGCTGATCCATTTTGGTCGGCCACACGGATGCCAGTGTCATGTATGCCACATGTACATAATTTCCGAGCAAACCAATCGGAACTGCAAATGCTACTGCTGTCTCCAGTGACATTCCTCCTTTGATGGCTACGAAAGTACCAAGCAGACCTGCCCAGTACAGATCGGATGCATTTGCACCTCCCGCACTGATCCATCCCAGATAAGAAACATTAATCGTCGCACCAATGATCGTCCCCTGTACCGGATTACCATAAATCAGTCCTACCCAGAAACCAGCCATAACTGGCTCTCGGAACATATACCAGTTCAGCGGACCCTGTATACCATTCAACAGTGCTAATAAAGCCATTAACAACGCCTGTACCATAATTTTGTCCTCCTTTTCTCATTTCCTCTTGTGGTACGTTTATATGAACAGTTTCCTGTTACTCACCTCTGTTCCCTTAGAATTTCTTTAAAGCATCTTCCAATGAATACTCTGCATCCTCCGGGATCGGCTGGAAGAATACATTCACACCGGCATCCCCCAGTTCTCTTAACTGAGCAGCTTCCGCATCAGACATCACTACATTCTTATACACGTTCTTTTTATCTCCGGATCCTTCAATGCCTCCGATCTGAAGTGACGGATAAGTAACTCCTGCCTGATAAGCTCTGAGTGCTGTATCTGTATCTTTAAAAAGTACGATCAGACTTTCCGTCGGAAACTGTCCATCTTTCCACTTGGCAGCTGCGCTTTCAACAGATTCAACCCATACATTAATACCTGCCGGTGCTGCTCCTAACAGAATCTTCTTCAATAACATATTCGATGCAGATCTGTCATCGATAACTACGACTGCCTTGGTGTCATACTTCTTAGCCCATCTGGTCATGACCTGACCATGAATCAGTCTGAAATCAACTCTTGTCAATTTTAAGTTTTCCATACATTTGTTCTCCTTTTCCCTTTTCTGCATTTTTTCTGCGTTTCAACGATGCCATTTTATGCAAAGTCTATTTGTTTTGTCAAACCACTCGCGAAACACCATTTGTGCAACACTTTATCCCTCTGTTTTTTCATGGCCGCACACTTTTTTCTGCAAAATGTGTTGTTTTTCGTGCGTTTTGTGGGTATAATTTATATAGTGTGTTGTCTAGACACTCTATTTTTCGCATTAGTGTGTTATTCAGACACTCTAAAACACACGAAATAATCAGGAGATTTTTTATGAATAACAGAAAAACGTCTATTGGGGAGAAAATCGCAGACTATACCCGGGAATCGATCGTCGATAATTCCTATTCCTTTGAACATTGTAACGCCCACGATATTGCCATTGAATTAAATATTGACCGGAGCAATGTCTCAAGAATCCTGAATCAGCTTTTTAACGAATACAAACTAATCAAGATAACCGGACGACCAACCACTTATCTTTCACGTGATGTGATTGTCCAGGAATTCCGCTATGCGAAAGCACCGCATATTCTGGACAGCAAAGATGACCTAAAAGAGCAGTTGATTCACAATGCCCCCATCACACAGAAGGTGACTGAGAAGTTCCAGATTACAGGAAGTAACTCCGGAGAATCACTCTGCGAGCTTATCGAGCAGATACTACCACGCTTCCTCTTTCCTCAGAGCTCACCACTCTTGATTGTCCTGCACGGCGAAGCCGGCAGCGGAAAGAAATATTTCTGCAAACAGATGCTACAATACGCGATCCAGAAGAAGGCCTTTCCCAGACACAGCACTGCTCTGTCTGTCATCTATAATCCGGACGCCACAGACACCGCTTATATTCTCAATCAGATTCAGCTTGAACACACTGCTCTGATCATGATCGAATTTTTTCATCCTGTCAGCGAGAAAATGGCGTATTGTATCCAGGCAGATATCCGGAATCTGTACGATAATCATGACAAACATCAGCCACTCCTGGTGTTCGTGCTGGAGGGCAACATCAATGAAGCCTCAAAATTCTGCACACTAACTCCCTGTATTGCATATTTCCCGAGCTTCTCCCAGCGGACACTGTCAGAACGTATCAAGCTGCTCCTCTCTCTGATGCAGGATGCTTCCGACCGAAACCAGATCCACCTTCGCTTTAACCGGGATATCCTGACCATGCTCCTCTTGTCGCACTATAAATATAACGTATATCAGCTACAAAACGAGATTACATATGCGGTTTCCAGCAGTCTCTATTTTTCAAGAGACAATTCAGCGACTCTGCTTCCTCACTTTCTGTCCGGCGAGATTCGCAAAAGCCAAAGCGAAAACTCCAATTATATACAGGAAATCACCGGATTTGTAGAAAGCACACTGCCAGACTTTATTGATCTCTATCCTGACACACCATGCGCATTGTCAGATTTACTTTCCCCTGAAAGCAACGTCAATCTTCGTCTGCCGAAAGTGCAGAAGAGTTTTCATGAAAATGTACTGGACGATGTCCTGCGGACAGATGTCCTTCTCAGTGAAAGGCCGGACAACGAATCATTGCACAATGTACTGCGATCCTGTTTTTCGCAGACACGTATAGAGAACGACATCCCTCTGCTCAATCATTTATACGCCATCATCCAGAAAATGCTGGACGGAACATTTGTCATGGCCTATATAGAAGAGAGTGAACTTCCGGAATTCAGCAAAACAACCGTAAAACTATCAACCGGAATATTTGAAAAACTGCTGATCGTAAAGCAGACATCACTCAGCAAGCCTAACCGGGATTACATCCGCCTTTTTATAGAATCTTCCCTGGCTGCTCTAAGCAAGAGTTCTCTCTCGTATGTAATTGTGACACATACCAGACAGATTGCACAGAATTATGCTTCTTATATGAACTATATCACCGCCTCACGTACTTACTACGCGATTGATTTTCCTCTGGAAGATCAGGCACATTACTCCCGGTTCCTGAAAAGAGTACAATCGCTTTTAAAAACACTGGATCAGTCTCGCGAGATCATTCTGATCAGCGACAAGGCACCCCTTGTCAACCTCCCGACTCTTTTGGTCGGCAAACTGCGCCACGCTGTATTATCATTGTCACCGCTCACACTTCCTATTTTAATGAAGACAGCCAAAATGATGAAGGAAGAGGATCTGCATGGCATGACCACTGTCCGTAATGTCATCTACGCCAAGAAAGAGATCATGCAGGTCTATAACCGTAAGACCAACAGCTTTCCGAGCGAGTATATCGCGCAAAACATCAGCCAGTATTTTGAGCTCTATTTTGAAGGCACAAATACTTCACTTGCCAACAATGTCTTTTATAACATTACAAAAAATGTGTTTCAGCATTTTAACTGTGACCTGACTAACGGTCTGATACTCGAAGTGTTACTGCACTGCAATTTTATTCTTTCCCGAAGTACAGCGCGCCAGGAAATTATGTTGGACAGCCCTGATACCTTTATTGCGGAATACCTGCCACTCTACCAATACGTAAAAAAGCAGTTCGCTGATGCACGCGAACTGCTCAATTACAATATCAAAGAAAACGAGCTCATTGTACTCTGTGAGTTGTTTATCAATCATATGGATCCGGTCTGATCAGCCGGATCCATATGTTCTTTTTACTCAATCCCTTCCGGATTGCTAAAACTCCATATTTTTCAATACGAGTGCCGAGTACGCTCCCAGATTCACAACGACTTCTCCATCCTGGATCAGATATTCTTCGTGTTCTGTCGTATACCCATTTTCATAGCTGTAGATCAATCTCCGCATACTGCCTTTCTGCGGCAATTCTGCCTGCCACACCGGGATACACACCTGCTGCAGTTCATCACTGTTGTTCACCACTGTAACGATCTGCGCCTGGTCATCAAATCTGGCATACGTCAGCACATTATCTCCAGCAAGCAAAAGCTTGATCGATCCGGTACGAAGTGTCGGATACTTACGGTGGATTGCGATCATGTCTCTGTGAAACGCGATCATCTCCTGATCTTCATGTCCCCACGGATAGGTTCTTCTGCTGTCCGGATCGGTAAATCCACACACACCGGCTTCATCACCATAATATACGGTCGGCGCACCCACCCAGGTCATCTGGATCGCAACTGCTTCCCGCATAACCGCCGGGTTCACATTCTGCTCAGCATCTTCCGGCCGGAAAGCTCCGATTCGTCCCACCACATGATTGGTTCTGGTAAGGAATCTGGAATGATCGTGATTAGACAATTCATTCATCGCCACTTGCATGGACGAGTTCAGATAACTTGCCATGTTGTGCGCTACTGAATGACTGAATGCATATCCATTACCTCTAAGGTCAGCACGTTCTTCATCGCTGTGCTTCTCCATACCGGTCAGAAACCAGGTCACCGGCTCCATAAATGCATCGTAATTCATAACCGAATCCCACTCTTCACCATCCAGCCATTCTGCCGGATCGCCATAATGCTCTGCAAGAATCAGCGCATCAGGATTCGCTTCCTTCACTGTCTTACGGAACTTCTTCCAGAATTCATGGTTATATTCGTTGCTGTGTCCCAGGTCTGCTGCCACATCCAATCTCCAGCCATCTACATTATACGGCTCAGATACCCATTTTCTGGCAATATGCAGAATATACTTTTCCAAAGCTTCGGAATGTTCATAGTCTAATTTCGGCAGTGTATCATGTCCCCACCATCCGTCATAATTACCGTTATACGGCCAGTGCTCCGGACCTGCACCCCGAAAATCAAAGAATGTATGATATGGGCTGTCCACAGACACATAAGCGCCCGGCTGATAGCCATCCTTCCCTTCGTAGATTTGTTCTCTGTCCATCCATTTATTAAAAGAACCACAATGATTAAACACGCCGTCCAGGATTACCTTCATACCTCTGCGATGGATCTCTGCAACTAATTGTGCAAAGAATTCATTGCTTGCTTCCAGATTCTCCCAGTTGGTTACACGGCTCTGGTAGCGGGTTGCGTGTCTGTTATCCAGATCACCTTCCGCCAGCACATCACCTGCGTCCTCCCTGATCACTCCAAAATGCGGATCAATATAATCATAATCCTGTATATCATATTTGTGATTAGACGGAGAGACAAAAAGCGGATTAAAATAAATAACTTCTACTCCCAGATCCTGCAGATAATCTAACTTATCCCAGACTCCCTGCAGATCACCTCCATAAAAATTACGTACATCCATAGCTTCCGGATAATGATTCCAGTCATCGACCTTTCTTACCGGCTCGTGAATATAGGAATATTCCTGATCCAACACATCATTGGACGGATCACCGTTACAGAATCGGTCTGTAAAGATCTGATACATAACGGCACCTTTCGCCCAGTTCGGCGTTGTAAATCCTGGAGTAATCCGAAAGTCATACATCTCAATCCATTTATCGGTTACACCAAAACGATTGAAATATGCCACTTCATCTCCGGAAGTCACCCGGAAAGAATACTTCATCATATCCGTTCCGAGCTTCCAGCTGATCCGGTAATAATCGAATACAGATACCGTATCTGTCTTCTTCATTTCATAATAATTGCCGTCCGTATACAGTTCCACACAATCCACATCCGATGCCGCAGTACGGAAGAGCAAATCTATCATTTCTTCCTTATTCGGCTCCGGAGGGATAACGTAGCTTCCTGTTCCGTCACTAAACAATGCATCTCTGTTCATAATATCTCTCGCCACACAATTCTAATCTTCTGATATCTCCACACCCTCAAACAGTGCTTCAAATTCTTCTCTTGTAATCTTCTCTTTTTCTATAAGAAGCTTCGCACATGCATCCAATTCATCATGATACTTACGAATAATGTGCTGTCCACGCTGATAACAGGTATCGATAATACTCCGGATCTCTCTGTCAATCTCACCAGCCACTTCTTCACCGTAACCTCTGCCAGTATGTGCCAGATCACGTCCGATAAATACTTCATCACCGTCATTATCGTAATTGATCAGGCCAAGCTTCTCAGACATACCAAACTTCGTCACCATAGATTTGGCTGTTGCGGTCGCCTGTTTAATATCCTGTGATGCACCGGTTGTAATGTCTCCGAAGATTTCTTCTTCTGCGATACGTCCGCCAAGTGCAACCGTAATATCCTGAAGCATAGTGCCACGCGTCTCAAACATATTATCCTGATCCGGCAGCGGCATCGTATAGCCGGCCGCACCCATTCCCGTAGGAATAATGGATACGCTGTATACCGGTCCCACATCCGGCAGCACGTGGAACAGGATCGCATGCCCTGCTTCATGATATGCAGTAATCTTCTTTTCTTTCTCAGAGATTACTTTACTCTTCTTCTCCGCTCCAATACCCACTTTGACAAATGCCTGGCGGATATCTGTCTGACGGATATACATACGATTCTCTTTTGCTGCTGTAATCGCAGCTTCATTCATCAGATTCTCCAAATCCGCTCCGGTAAATCCTGCTGTCGTCTGTGCGATCTGCGTCAGATCCACATCATCACCAAGCGGCTTGCCCTTGGCATGCACCTTCAGGATCTCTTCTCTTCCCTTTACATCCGGACGTCCAACGCCCACTTTACGGTCAAATCTTCCCGGTCGCAGAATTGCAGGATCCAGAATATCCACACGGTTGGTCGCAGACATTACGATAATACCTTCGTTCACACCGAATCCGTCCATCTCCACCAGCAACTGGTTCAGTGTCTGTTCACGTTCATCATGACCGCCGCCCATACCGGTACCACGTCGTCTTGCCACCGCATCAATCTCATCAATAAAAATGATACAAGGTGCATTCTTCTTGGCTTCTTCAAACAGATCTCTCACTCGTGAAGCACCGACACCGACAAACATTTCCACAAAATCAGATCCGGAAATGCTGAAGAACGGTACCCCCGCCTCACCTGCGACTGCCTTGGCAAGAAGCGTCTTACCTGTTCCCGGAGGTCCTACTAGCAGGACACCCTTTGGGATACGAGCTCCCACCTGGATATATTTCTTCGGATTCTTTAAGAAATCTACGATCTCTTCCAATTCTTCTTTTTCTTCCTGAAGTCCCGCAACATTTTCAAATGTCACACTTTTTCCGCCTGTATGAAGCTTTGCTCTGCTTCTGCCGAAGTTCATTGCTTTATTATTGGCTCCATTCTGACGGTTCATCATGTAGAACAACAGCAGAATACCACCAATCATAATGACCGATGGAAGCAGAGACGTCACCATCCAGTTCTCTTCCGGCACATCTTCCAACTGATATTCCACATTCTGTTCATCCAGATAATTACAGATTTCTTTGACATCTGCTACATTTAACTGCCATTCATTACCGGAATCATCACCTTTTTTGTTCAATTCTACATGTCCGGTCGGAACATCCCGGTTCTGCACGACCGTCACGTCCACTGCATTGCCCTCTTCCACCAGAGAACGGAATTCGCTGTAACTCAGTTCCCGTTCCTTCTGTTCTATCTGATTGGTAAACCAGAGCGCACCAAAGAGGATCACAATCAACATCAGAAATGTGATACCACCCGCTCCACGTCTTTTATTATTCTCCAAATCTGTATATTCCTCCTACTCTACACCTTCCACAACACCGATAAATGGAAGATTTCTATATTTCTGTGCATAATCCAGACCATATCCTACTACAAATTCGTCCGGAATGTTAAATCCTGTGTAGTCCACGTCCACCATCTTGACACGTCTGTCCGGCTTATCCAACAGTGTACACAGACGCATGCTCGCCGGCTTTCTCTCCTGTAATACTTTCATCAGGTAAGATAATGTTCTTCCTGAATCAATGATATCCTCTACGATCAGTACGTCTTTGCCTTCCAGCGGTTCATCCAGATCCTTTGCAATTCGTACCACACCGCTCGACTTCGTATCATCGCCATAGCTTGACACACTCATAAAGTCCATGCTGACTGGAACGGTAATTCTCTTTGCCAGTTCACACATAAAAAATACTCCGCCCTTCAGCACACAGATCATATGCACTTCTTTCCCTTCATAATCTTTGCTGATCTGCTCGCCGAGTTCTCTGATTCTTTTATCTACTTCTTCTTCAGATACTAATACTTTAATATGCTCTGCCATCTTCTTTTCCTCCGTAATCTTCTACTTGAATCTCCAGAATCCTCTTTGTACGTTCTGTCACCTGGTATTTCTGATTCTGTCTGTATCCTATGATCCACAGGATCTCCTGTCCCGCTGCGATCAGCGGTATCTGGTCTCGCTGCCCCTTTGGAATCTTTGCATTGATCAGATAGTTCTTCAGCTTCTGCGTATGTCCCTGCGCATCAATCTGCAGATAATCTCCTGGTCTGCGTCCTCGTAAGACAACGTTACTCTGTATTATATCATAATCAAACCATTTCGTGTAGAGTCGTTCCTCAAATGCATCCGGGATTTTTTCGCAGGTAAATACCCGCAGGTGCACGCCTTTCTCCGTCTGACGGTCAAATGCCTCCTTGCCAGGCCTGCAGAGCAGCACTTCTGACAACTTTTCTTCGCATTCTTTTACTCCATTTTTCCCATTTCCCCATCGTTCCATTTCTGACTTCTTTTTTCGGATCCATATCGTATCATATTCCCGCACGGCTTCCAGTCCGTAAGGGAGCATCACACGCCTTCCGCTCTGTCTGTCACAGAGTTCTGCCACATTTTTCACATGAACAGACTCAATATCCTTCTCTCTTCCTGCCGCTGCTGCGATCACCCGGCGAATCAGGTATGGGTGCAGTGCCTTGTCCTCTTCCTGAAATGGTTCCAGCGCGATCTGATATCCTATATCCGAATCTTTCACACACGCATTCCACAGCTTATCCGTCTGACGGTCCAGATAGTCTGCTGCCTGTTCCATCTGCTCTGCATATTCCTGCATATGCTCGACCGTTTTCCGGTTCACGTGACTCTCCAGATATGGAATCACATGATTCCTGATACGGTTACGGGTATACGCATCCTCCAGATTCGTACTGTCTGTCTGATATCCTATATGCTGTTTCCGAAGATATTCCTCAATCTCACTTCTGCGCACGGCAAGAAGCGGTCGGATATAGTTGCTATTGACCGGTCGGATTCCTGCCATGCCTTTCATGCCGGTACCTCGTGCCAGGTTCAAGAGCATCGTCTCTGCATTATCATCCATATGATGAGCAAGTGCGATCTTCGTGCCGTTATAAGCGTCCATTGCCTGACAATACGCTGCCCGGCGCACCTCACGTCCGGCTTCTTCCTCCGACAGTCTATACTGCCCTGCATAGGCTTTCACATCTTCCCGCACACACAGGATCGGGATATCCATTTTTTCACAGAGATTCCGTACAAATATTTCATCCGCATCCGCATCCTTGCCCCTCAGGCAGTGATTCACATGCACAACTGCCAGTCCAAAGTCCCATTCTTTTTTCAGCTTTTCCAGAAGCAGAAGAAGGCATATCGAGTCAGCTCCTCCGGATACGCCTGCTATCACCACATCTTCTTTTTCTATCATGTTATATCTACGTATATACGTTTTTATCTTCTCATACATAACTTTCCCTTTCCATAACAGCATTATTTTATCATGCTTATATGGAAAAATATAGGATAACCTCCGATTCTGCTACATTTCCCAGATTCCGATCACTATGACCGTCATATCATCCATCGGCAATTCCCCGGTACTCTCCAGTACCCGCTCCAACACATGATGCGCCATTTCTTTCGGATTCTGACTGCTCAGTTCGCACAGATATCCGCCAATCTGTGCTTCCTGTTCTCCCACCGGCAGCGCATCCATCACACCATCTGTGACCATGACTACAAAGTCCCCATCCGATAATTTTCTGGTCACGCAGTCAATCTCTATATCCTGCATCACTCCCACAGGCAGAGTAGTCGAAGTAATCTTCTCCACCTGTCCGCCATGGCGGATAAATGTCGTCGATGCCCCCGCCTTTAAGAATTCGCAGCTTCCCTCATAGAGATTGAACACACACATGTCCACCGTCGAGAAACACACTTCCTCACGTCCCATAACCAGTGCAGTATTCAAAAGCTGAATTGCCATCTTCTCAGGAAAACCTGCTACCAGCAGTTCCTCCGCCATTTCTACCACCATGGCACTCTCCCGGAATGCTTCTTCCCCGGATCCCATTCCATCCGATAGCATCACACTCTCCCTGCCGCCAGGCAGATACGTCATCAGAAATGTATCCCCCGAGATCTGTTCGCAGCCTTTTCCAATCTTTGCCACGCCCTGCAGTGTATGATATCTTGCCACTTCCCGCAGAATAATGGTTGTGTATTCTTCCCAGATAATGGGCTGTTCTCTCGCTTCCGGATACATGGATCTGCCCACACAATTACTGACTATTTTCGCCATTTCTTTCGTAGCCACACAGTGTCCTTTTGCCGCTTTCAGCGTAAGATGCACCTCACATTTTCCCGCTTTTGTCATATAAAATACACTGCTGATCACCCGTATCCCGACCTTTTTCAGTTGATTGACAATCTTCTTTTCCAACCGTTCGTCCGAATAAATCCCGGCTCCGAGCTCCCGCGCTGCCTGACTGATCGTATCCGCAAATGAGATCAGCGACCTGGCACAGCCTTCCCGATTCTGCACGATCCGGTTATTCCACAGAAGCTTTTGTTTGGCATCCCCAAAGACCTCCAGCGTCTCTCTTAGAAACCTTGGCGCACGATCACATTTTTTCTGCAGTTTCCGTTTTATCTCCACATTCAGTTCCGCGCCAAACTCCTCTGCTGTACACAGAATCTCACAGACCATCTGGCAGGTCTGAATGCGGTTCTCACACAGACACCAGTTCCGCTTCTCGCAATTCGTACAGACACGTTCCGATACTCGCCGGAACATCTCTTCAATCTCATCTTTCGTGAAACTCCCTTTATAATCCTCCAAATACAAGAATGTCTCTGACAGATGCTTCAGAGACTCTGCAAAACGATCCATCTGTATAATGTATGGATTAGAAAATAATTCCCGGTCCTTCACATACTCCATACCATTTCTCCTTTTCTGTCAAAAAAGAGAATGTGCTTTCACACATTCTCTTTTGCCTGATTCTTTATTCTTTTATCATTTCTTTTTAAATATGATCTCGTTCTCATGCACAAGATTCAACTTATCTTTAGCAGTCTGTTCAATGTACTCGTCTGTTCCTACATACTCTTCTAAGCTGTCAATCTCCTTGGATCTTTCTTCCTCTGCGTCAATCTGCTCCTGCAGCTCCTGTTCCTGAGCAATGTATGCCTTATTCTTTGCCCGCAGTGACATACTGCTGACGGTAACAACGGCTACCAGCAAAAGCAATACTCCGCTGACTGCCAATACGCTTGCCTTATGTCTGCGAAGCCGATCCTTCTTCCGCCTCGCCTGACTCTTTTGTTTAATCTTATTCATTTATATACTCACCCTGTTCCGATACCCCTATCGGATTACCCCTTATCATAATGTTATATTTATCTTATCTTTTTTTATAGTCGATTTCAATAGTTTTCAGGGAATTCTTTTTCTTTTTTTGACGTATCTGTTTACCCTGTTTCGGATCCTTTTTTCTACTGTATAAAATACAGCAGCTCCCACGATAATTCCAACCACAAAATACCACCGGATCACGCCATTACTCACATGATAAATCTGTTCAAACAGATACCATGCCATACAGATCCAATATACTGCATCTTCCACATTTACCAATATTCTGGAGTGTCGGAATACCTTTCTCAGGTTTCTGATACATGCATACGCACATACCATCGTCATCCCACTGAGTACCGCTGTCACCAAACCGCTTAATTCGGTTCCAAGCTCCTGCATACCGACCCCCTAACGGAACAGCTTACCAAACAGAGACTCTCCGTTTTTCCCTCTGCTTCCAGCCTCCGAATACGCCACACTGTCAATATTCCCCGACAGATCTACTTCACCTTTTTCCAGATTCAGGCGGTTCACGTGCAGATCCATTCCTTTTACCATCAACATCCCCTGCTCCGTCTCCAGCAGTACCTCATTCAGATCAAATGACAATACATCCAGTACCCCTGTCACCAGACTTGTCTGCCGGTTGTTGATCACCAGCTTGTGCGGACCATGTACCTGCTTCTCTTCCATATTCTTCACAACCTTTCCCCTTCTCACTCTGCCTTATCGTTGTCCTGTAAATAAGGTTATGAACAGCTGTGAAGATTTATTACTGTTTATTCATTCGTCGGCAGTAACATCTGACTTACAGATAACGGAACAGATCCTTTGCCTCTTCTTTCTTTGTCGTATCACGGATATCAAGTACTTCCGCTTTTACCGACTTTGTGCCAAATTGAATTTCAATAATATCTCCCGCCTTTACCTTTGCAGACGCCTTGGCAACTGCTCCGTTGACCAAAACTCTTCCTGCATCACAGGCTTCATTAGCCACGGTTCTTCTCTTGATCAACCGGGATATCTTTAAAAATTTGTCCAGTCTCATATCATTCTCCTCATTTATTGACTCGTCGCACTAATCGAGCAGGCTGACACCTGCTCGACGTGCAATCAATGTCATCTCGCCTATCAGCTCGATGAACATTGGCCGCCATATAGAAATTCGTGCGAGCACGATTTCTGCATAGCGGCTTATTGCACAAAAAGGCACCGGGATAATCCCGATGCCATCATATACACATTCTTCAAAACACTATTAAGCGTTAACAGCATCCTTCAGAGCCTTACCAGCTTTGAACTTCGGAGCCTTGCAAGCACTGATCTTCATTGTCTCGCCTGTCTGAGGATTTCTTCCCTCTCTTGCGGATCTTTCAGAAACTTCGAAAGTACCAAATCCAACTAACTGAATCTTCTCACCTTTTTTCAATTCTTCTGCTACTACATCTACAAATGCTTTCAAAGCTTTTTCTGAATCTTTTTTTGACAGCTCAGCTCTCTCTGCGATTGCTGCTACTAATTCTGTTTTATTCATGTATATTTCCTCCTCTTGTCTCTTGGCATCATTATGCTCTAGTCTTATTATACAGTTTTCCATATCCTTGTCAAGGAAATAAAGTCTGAAATCCCTTATTTTATGGGATTTATCGGGGTTTTCCACTACCTGTGGAAGCCAAATATTTCTTCCAGTAGTTTTTCCTTTTCTTTCATTTGTGATACGGACATCTGAAACTTTTCTACATTCTTTACAGATGTCCATGCTTTGTTGGATCCGTAATATGATCCTGCGATCTTCCAGAATTTTTCCGGATAAATAAACCGGACTTTCAGATATTCCATTTCCCGGTCAGTTACTGGACAGATTGCACTATATGCATTCATCATATGATCAAATAATCTTGCGTCCCATTCATGCTTTTCCATCGTCTTCCTGAGAAAATAATAAAAATCTTCCATCTGCACATGAATGCGGAATTTTTCAAAATTTGTTGTCGCGATTCCATCTGTGCAGATCAGAATATTGTGATAATTATATTCTCCGTGAACCATTACCCTCGCGCGCAGGCTGTCTTGATACAGTTCCTCACACCGGGATTCAAGCAACACCTCCATAGCAATCTCTGCCCACTGATACAAGCCCTCATATTCCTGAAGAAACCGGAGTTCGAACTCATCCTTCGTCCTGCGGCTGCGCACAAAACTTCTCACCTTCCGCAGCTCTCTGTTATGACGTTCATATATCTGTTTCAGGCTTTCATCCTGCATGGTCACACCATCTGTCGGTTTACGCATTAAAAGATGAAGTCTTGCAAGATTCTTTGCTCCCATCATAAGTTCTCTGGTCCTTCTGGCATCACATTCTCTGGCTAAGAACCACCGCTTCACAAGATAGCGTCCACCTTCTTCTGAGACGGTGACCAGTCCGCCTTCCACATTCGGCTCCAACTGATCGATTCCCCGATATCCGGCTGCGATCAACATTTCCCCTAATTTATATAATGCGTCTGCCCGCTTTTCGGATATTCCTGCCTCTTTAAGCAGGAACAGTCCCTCCTCTGCCTCGCAAAAAAATGCACCCCTGACTCTCCGGGTGCTTTTCACATTCAAAGCATAGCGATCCAGTATTTTCAGTTCATATTCCTGCATAACAATCCCCCCGCACCTCACAATCCATTCTTTTCAATGTATGAGGGCAGGGGGATTATTATGACCTTATACTTATAACTCTATCCGCTTCAAAAGCTCTTCTTTCTGATTAAGTTCCGGATGTTCCAGCACCAGATCCAGAAAATGTTCCAGCATCTGACCAATCTCTTTTCCCGGTTTCATTCCGGCAGCGATCAGGTCTTTACCTGTCACTGCCAGCATCTTTAACGACACGCATTCATTTCTCTCCATGATCTCATGATAGAGCTTTTCCACGCCGTCAATATCAGCAACTTTTTCCTCGCGCTGATACATACTCTGTGCCGACACATCCGCACGGCGCACCTCCAGATAAAGCGGGAACAGATCTTCTCCAATCTCATGAATCGCACGGCGCACATGTGCGGGAGTCACAGGCATCCTGTGATCATGATAACGCACCAGTTTCGTCACCTTGCGGATCGTATCATTATCGAATTTCAGCCGATGCAGAATCTCATTTGCAAGCTCACTGCTCTTCTCTGGATGTCCTTTAAAATGTGCGACTCCATCTGCATCCATCGTCTTCATATACGGCTTACCTATATCATGGAGCAGCATCGTCAGACGTAAGATCCGATCCGCTCTTACCCCCAGCAATGTATGCAGGATATGCTCGCCCACCGTATACATATGATGAACAGTCTCCTGCGTTGTCTCCATGGCGAGGTCAAATTCCGGCAAAAATTCTTTTGTAATGCCAAGCTTCCATGCCTCCCGCAGCAGATCCGGTCTTAACGAAGTCAATGTCTTCACCAGTTCTACCTGGATCCGTTCTGCACTGATCTTCCTGAGCGTCGGTGCCAGTAGCCGCATACCTTCTCTGGTCTCATCTTCCAGTTCAAACCCAAGTTGCGCCGCGAAACGGATCCCCCGCAAGATACGAAGTGCATCTTCTGAAAATCTCGCCTGCGCATTGCCTACACATCGGATGATACCTGCTTTCAGATCATCCATACCGCCAAAGATATCTACAAGCCCCTCTTTTTCATTGTACGCCATCGCATTAATAGTAAAATCCCGGCGCAGCAGATCCTCTTTCAGATTGCGGACAAATATAACCTCTTTCGGATGACGGCTGTCTTCGTACTTGCCATCCACACGATAGGTTGTCACTTCAAAGCCTTCGTGATCGAGAAGCACCGTGATTGTTCCATGCTCGATCCCTGTATCAAATGTATGTGGGAATAATGCCTTTGTTTCCTCCGGCATCGCAGATGTCGTGATATCCCAATCCATTGGTTCCCTTCCGAGAAACGAATCCCTCACGCACCCACCTACCGCATACGCTTCATAACCATGTTCCTGAAGTGTATGAATGATCTTATTTACTTTTTCAGGGATCTGTATTTCAACCATGTAACTTTTCCTCTCATTTCATCATGTTTATTTCATTATAAAAGAAAAAGACTGTTTTTTCAAACAGCCCTTTTCCCATAACATATCTTTGCATACGTTTTAGTATGATTTGCCCCAGTATGCCATGTGTTTCGCCGGCTTACCACACCAGATACATTTGTCAGATACAAATTCTTCGTCTTCGATCAGACATCTTGTAGCTGCTCCGCCAGTTACATACTTCACTTCGCCTTCACATTCCGGATCTCCACACCAGCATGCTTTTACGAATCCACGCTTCTTAGTGAATTCTTCCTTCATCTCATCCAGAGTTGTTGCTGTGTAAATATGGCTCTCAAGGAACTCTTTTGCTCTGTCATACATATCACTCTGGATTGTCTCAAGGATCTCACGCAGTTTCACTGCGATCTCATCCATAGATACCACGATCTTCTCACGATTATCACGACGAACAACGACAACCTGATTCTTCTCGATATCCTTCGGTCCGATCTCGATACGTGTCGGGATACCAAGCATCTCCTGCTCAGAGAATTTCCATCCCGGACTCTTCTCAGAATCATCAATCTTCACTCTGTATCCAGCTTTCTTAAGTTCAGCAAACAGCTCATTTGCCTTATCAAGCACGCCTTCCTTGTGCTGAGCAATCGGGATCACGCGGCATTCTACCGGTGCAAGGTGTGGTGGCAATACCAGACCATCATCATCACCATGTACCATGATCAGAGCTCCGATACTTCTGGTAGATAATCCCCATGAAGTCTCGTATACGCTGTGCAGCTGGTTGTTCTTGTCTACGTATTTGATATCAAATGCATCCGGGAATCCATTTCCAAAGAAGTGACTGGTAGCAGACTGCAGTGCCTTACCATCATGCATCAGTGCTTCTACTGTATACGTATCCTGTGCTCCGGCAAATTTCTCATGCTCTGCTTTTCTTCCTGATACATAAGGAATAGCCATAGTCTCTTTATAGAAATCCTCATATACATGCCACATCTGGATGGTACGCTCTTCTGCTTCTTCATATGTTGCATGAATGGTATGTCCTTCCTGCCACAGGAACTCTCTGGAACGAAGGAATGGTCTTGTAGTCTTTTCCCAACGAAGAACGGAATTCCACTGATTCCATACCTTTGGAAGATCTCTGTAAGACTTTACAGTTCTTGCCCACAGATCGCAGAACAGCGTCTCTGATGTAGGACGAATACAAAGTCTCTCCTGAAGTCTCTCCATTCCACCGTGAGTTACCCATGCTACTTCCGGTGCAAATCCTTCGATATGATCTGCTTCTTTCTCCAACAGTGATTCCGGGATCAGCATTGGCAGTGCTACGTTCTCTACACCTGTCTCTTTGAAACGTCTGTCAAGGTCTGACTGGATCAGTTCCCAGATTGCATATCCATTTGGCAAATAATTCAGACATCCTTTTACGCTGGAGTAATCGCAAAGCTGTGCTTCACGTACTACATCTGTGTACCACTGTGCAAAATCTTCATCTCTTGAGGTAATGCTTTTTACCATTTTTTCCTTAGCCATATCTCTTCTCCTTTTCTTTCTTCGCAGAGCCCTTGCTCCACTGCTTGTTGAGGGGGATTCCTTCGTGTTATACAAAAAACGCCGAACACTTCTGTCCCCGCTAAGGGACCGAAATATTCGGCGGTACCACCCTAATTAACTGCATATGTAATTGCAGTTCTCTCTTCACATCGTTAACGCCAATGTATACGCTGTACTTTCATACAGAGGCTCCAAGGCAGGTTCACCGTCTCTCGGTTCGGAGATCTCTCAGCTAACGATCTCTTCTCTGTGGAACGTCCTCACGATTACTAGTCCTTTTCAACACCAACTCTGCTTTCTGTAACTATCATTACCGGCAGATATTTTCGTTAAACGTAATTTTAATAGAAAGACAGTGGTTTGTCAAGGGTGAGGTGGAGATTAAATTCCAAGTTCCGCATATAAACTATAGCGATATTCTTCATTCACTAATGCCTTTAACGCATCTTCTTTACGATTTTCTGCAAGTAATATTTTACCAAGTTCTGTAACACGATCCTCTGCTCGTTCCGTTCCTTGTTCGATATACCAATCCAATACTTCACACATCCTATGCACCTCATCTTTTGCATTTTCATGTGGATACGCTTCATATCTGTGATCTCCTGTCATTACAGATAGTAATTTCAAAACCTCATCCACATGCCTTATTACCGTTTCATCTTGTATACTATTTATCCTTTTTCGCTTATTTGAAAAGAACCTGGCTACCACCTTAAAATCACTCTGAAAAAGTTCTATCTGCTCATCTGACAGCCATGCCACATTAACCACATGAATTCTGTAGTCATTCACATATGGTTCTAACTCTTTCGGAATGTCTAACAATGCTTTTATATTCTTTTTCCCATACCATCTATATTCTGTGCCAAAATAAAGTACAAATGTTACCACTGGAGATATCTTTTCTTTATCTCCCAACAGCTGACTGCGATATGTTGCTCCATCATATCCAATAACACGAAATGGCATCCATTTTTCTACCCGCGTCTGATTCTCTACTCCAAAGAATCCAATTTCCACATTACCGCGCCGCCATTTCTTCATAACATCTCGCTCAAGTTCGTGAATTTTATCGTCTTCCGCTTTGTACTGTGAGTGTACCTGTATGTCTTCCAATTCTTCTGGTTGCACAAATCTCTCCGTTAAAAAGTAACACATTAACAAGATCCGCGAAAACATCATTGTAATCTTCCAGAATTTTCTCTGTAATATCCTTCTCTGGCATGTTTTTACTTGTTCTCTATGCCTTAACTCTATATAATATCCCTTGTTCTTTTCAAAAGCATATCAC
>ERZ1034901.76-NODE-76-length-74729-cov-31.836396_pt1 | contig 74729 bp, 61 predicted proteins | sample MGYA00520628_ERZ1034901 | MGnify/ENA primary metagenome ERZ1034901 (study PRJEB33766, sample SAMN09781783) | gut metagenome | biome: gut microbiome | host: Homo sapiens | place: Madagascar | study: EMG produced TPA metagenomics assembly of the PRJNA485056 data set...
ATTTTTGCGTTCAAGAACAGGTGGATTTCATGCCAAGACCCCATTCGGCTGCATAGTTGCATCGTCTTTAAATCAAATTGCGTTTTTACTTCTATCTCAAGTAAATAGTAAAAAAAGTTTTTTCTGGATTCTATGCATTCCAACAATCATTATTATTTTTTCTTTATCACCTGCAAATAATGCAAATCTGCATTTATCTTCCCATGAATTTCTATCGCTGAAGCCTAAGATTTATTACCGAGTCATAATTACAGCATCATTTGCCGTATTGATGTCTTATATTGACATTCAAATTTCAGCTTGTATTACGGCAGCAATGATTTCTGATGCACTGCTTTTGTCCTTAGCACATCTAGGATTTGGGCAGCAATAAAGTAAACTTACGATTGTAAAGGAATACAAATGATACATCAAAATGAAAGCCACATCAAGAGTCTAACAAGGGATATTATTCAGAAAATGCTTTGTTCTGAATATCTTACTTGGCCACCCACGACGCCGTTTGGTATATACCAGCCTCACCGACCGGAACAGCTTCCCGAATCCATAGAAAAAAGCAAAAACAAGCAATAAGTTTTTCTGCTATAAAAGAGCCGCATTTAAGGTACAGCCTTTTTTTATTCCTTATATTTCCATGAAGCTGGACGAAAACGAGCGCAGCACCCAGACCCGCCTGATGAAGGTGAAGGATATGATGCTGGAGCAGACCCACCATTACCGCGAGAAAAACGAAGAAAAATACGCCGCCGGGTGATCCCCTGCGGGGCGTGCAGCAGGTGCTTTTGGCCAAAAAGCACCTGCTGTTTTTATATTTTCGGTCATTTTAAGACGAATCCTTCTTCAGTAAAAATCACTGTACTTGTATATATTTAACAGTAGCATCGGCCTATTTTATTGCCTCCGCTTACATTTTATGCTATATTGATAACAATCAATATTTTTCGAGAGGTAAGGTACAAATCACTATGTTCTGTATAAAATCTTTTGATAAGAAAAAACTTATTCAATGCCTTCTGTTTACCTTTGTGATTGGCCTGATCACACACGGTTATGCTTTTTTAAACTTCCAGCCTTCACATGACTCTTTGTCTGAAGTCGTTTCTGATGCCTCCTATCATCAGTGGAAGATTCAGCTTGGGCGTTATCTGAAACCCGTTTACGACACTGTTTTGGGAAGTTTCACCAGTCTCCCCTGGACAAATGGCCTGCTTAGCCTTTTGTGGATCTCCCTTGCCGCTTTTTTGATCGTGGATGCCCTGAAAATCAACCATGCTTGGATCATCGCCATCTTTTGCGGCATTCTGACAGCCAACATCACCGTGACTTCTCTTACCGCCACTTATGCGCCGGATCTTGGTTCCGATATGCTGGCTCTTTTTTTGGCTGTTTCCGGTTGGTGGCTCTTTTGCAGATTTTTTAACCGTTCTCCCCTGATATGTCCCCCCCCCGTACCGGGTGTCCGGCATTAGGGATACATAACACCCGTGTAAAGCTCCTTTTATTTTTTGCTGCAATATCCGCCTGCCTTGCAGCTTCGCTGGCATTATATCAATCCTATATCTGTGTTTTTATCACTCTGGTGATTATTTTTTCTATTCTGCAGCTGCTTACCGCTTCGCAAAGCGTCTGGCGCAATGTCTTTTATGCCGATCTGTTCGCTGCCGCTGCCACCGCAGCAGGCGGGCTGCTGTATTTCGCAGGGCTGTGGTTTGTATGCCATATCACGGGAGTTTCTCTTAATACCAGCAATTACAACAGCCTTTCCAACGCTTGGACAAACTCGGAATCTTTTGATATTCGCCTCATAAGCTGTTTTTGCCAATTTCGGGATACTTTTTTCAAAACACCCGGCTATGTCTTTCCCTCGCGTTTCCCCCAAGCCGTCAACATATTGTTGCTGCTGCTCGGCATTATCTGCCTGCTCGGCATCGGGTATCGGCTGTTGAAGCAGCACGACTGTGCTGGAAACATTGCTTACGCCGTCTTACTCCTGCCCGCTCTGCCATTTTCCATGAACGCGATGCGACTCTTCAATTCCGTTGTTCATAATCTGATGATCTATGCATTCTGGCTGATCTATCTTTTTATCTTTCTGCTCGCTTTCTGTTTTTCGAAAATTCTGAAAAACACTTTCCCCCAAAAAATCGCTGCACTTTTGCTTTCCTGTATTCTTTTGTTCCAGATTCAAACGGCCAATGCCGCTTATGTAAAAAAAGCCACTGAGCAGCAGGCCACTCTTTCCGTTATGACCCGCATTGTGGACAGGATTGAAGGGCTGGACGACTATGAGCCGGGCGTTACCCCGGTGGCTTTTATCGGCACTCCTTGCTCTTATTCAAAGGAATTTCCGGAATTTTATGAACTTTCGTCCATCACTGGCCTTAGGGATACTTCTCCCATTACATACCAAGAAGCTTTTTCCCGATATATCAGTATGATCTTGCACATTGATATGAATTTGGCCGACGAAGCTGTGTGGCTCGATCGTGTTGGTGTTGACGCAATTCGTGCCATGCCGGTGTTTCCACACTCCGGCAGCATTCAGGAAATCAACGGCATTGTAATTGTAAAATTTGATGAATCCATTCTTTCTTGATGGCGTGCTGCGCCAGCTAAATTTGTGCTTTCTCACTCTTTTTCAAGAAGATTGCTATTCTGCCGGAAAGTATCTTCGTGCGTTCCAATTTAAATCTATTGTTCATATTTTTGAACAAATTTTCTCAAAGTAAGATTTTTGTGTCAAAAGCGGGCATTGCTGCAAAAGCGTGTCCGCTTTACCTTTTTTCCACATACTCTTGACGAATCTGCAATTAGGGTTTAAAATTCAAATATTGAATATTCTCACTGTTTTTTGAACACAAAACCCAAACAGGAGGTTAAGTATATGGAATTTCCCAGCATCAAGCGGAACATCCTTTTGAACCCCGGCCCCTCCACCACCACCGACACGGTAAAATACGCTCAGGTGGTGCCGGACATCTGCCCCCGCGAAAAGGAATTTGCGGGCTTAATGAAGGGCCTGCGCGAAGATCTTGTTCGCATTGTACACGGTGATACGCAAAAATACACCAGTGTTTTGTTTTGCGGCTCGGGCACGCTGAATATCGATGTGTGCCTGAATTCGCTTTTGCCCGCCGGCAAAAAGATCCTTGTGGTGAACAACGGTGCCTACAGCACCCGCGCCGTAGAAATCTGCGAGCACTACGGTATGCCCCACATTGACCTGAAATTCCCGGTGGATCAGCAGCCCGATCTGGCCCTTGTGGAAAAAACGCTGCGCGATAACCCGGACATTGCCCTGGTGCACACCACCCACAACGAAACCGGCACCGGCATTTTGAACCCCATTCGTGAGATCGGCGCTCTGGCCCACCGCTACGGCGCTGTGTTCACGGTGGATACCACCTCCACCTATGCCATGCGCCCCATTGACATTGAGGCCGACAACATTGATTTTTGCATGGCCTCGGCCCAAAAGGGCTTAATGGCCATGACCGGCCTTTCGTTTGTGGTGGGCAATCGCGCCCTGATCGAGGCCTCGGCCGCCTATCCCACACGCTCGTATTACTGCAATTTGTTCCTGCAGTACGACTACTTTGAAAAAACCGGCGAGATGCACTTCACCCCGCCCGTGCAGACCATTTACGCCGCCCTGCAGGCCCTGAAGGAATACTGGGCCGAGGGCGAAGAGGCCAAGTGGGCCCGCCACACCCGCGTGTTCAACGCCATTCATGCCGGGCTGGACGAACTGGGCTTCCGCGATGCCGTGCGCCGGGAGTGGCAGTCCGGGCTGGTGGTTTCGGTGGTATACCCCGACGACCCCAACTGGAACTTTGAAAAGGTCCACGACTACTGCTATGAGCGTGGCTTTACCATTTACCCGGGAAAAATTTCCACCACCAACACCTTCCGTCTGTGCGCACTGGGTGCCATTGACGAGGCCGATATCCGCGATTTCTTTGTGGTGTTCCGCGCAGCCCTGAAGGAACTGGGCGTGCAGACCCCTGCCCTTTATAACAACTGAGTGAGGTTTTCTGACAAGATGAAGAGAGTTTATACCTGTTTTTGCACCGATGTGATCCACGAGGGCCACATGAACATTCTGCGCGAGGCCCGCAAATACGGCGATGTGACCGTGGGCGTGCTGAGCGATGCCGCCATGATCCGCTTTAACCGTTTTCCCACCATCAGCTTTGAAGAGCGCGTGCAGCTGGTGCGCGACATTCCCGAAGTAAGCAATGTGGTGGTGCAGGACGATGTGTTCTACGACAAGATCATTCACGAGCTGAAGCCGGATTATGTGATCCACGGCGACAACTGGCTTTCCGGCCCCACCAAGGCCATTCGTGACAATGTGGCGGGCCTTTTGGCTGAATACGGCGGCCAGATCGTGGATGTGCCCTACACCTACAACGAAAGCGTGAAAAACATTGATGCCCGCATCAAGGCCAAGCTGGCCATGCCCGAATACCGCCGCAAGCGCCTGCGCCAGCTGCTGGAGATTCGCCCCATCGTGAAGGCGCTGGAGGTTCACAGCGGTTTGACCGGCCTGATCGCCGAAAAAACCATTGTGGAGCACAATGGTGAGCTGGACCAGTTTGACGCCATGTGGATCAGCTCGCTGTGCGATTCCACGGCCAAGGGCAAGCCCGACATTGAGCTGGTGGATATGACCAGCCGCTTCCGCACCATCGACGATGTGACCGAGGTGACCACCAAGCCCATCGTGTTTGACGGCGACACCGGCGGACTGACCGAGCACTTTGTATATACCGTGCGCACGCTGGAAAAAATGGGCGTTTCCGCTGTGATCATCGAGGACAAAACGGGCCTGAAAAAGAACTCTCTGTTCGGCACCGAAGTGGCGCAAACGCAGGACACCATCGAGAATTTCAGCGCCAAGATTGCTGCCGGTAAAAAGGCACAGCTGACCGATGACTTTATGATCATTGCCCGCATTGAAAGCCTGATCCTTGAAAAGGGCGTTGAGGATGCTTTGGCCCGTGCCCACGCCTTTGTGGCCGCCGGTGCCGACGGTATTATGATCCACAGCCGCAAAAAGACCCCCGACGAGATCTTTGAATTCTGCGATAAATTCCGCGCCGAGAACACCACCACCCCCATTATAGTGGTGCCCACCTCCTACAACGCCACCACCGAAGCCGAGCTGGCAGCCCACGGCATCAATCTGGTGATCTACGCCAACCAGCTTACCCGCAGCGCTTTCCCCGCCATGCAGAAGACTGCCGAGGATATTCTGCGCTATCACCGCGCCAAGGAAGTGGATGACCGCCTGATGCCCATCAAGCAGATCATCACCCTGATCGACGAGCTGTAAGGAGGGCCACCCATGCAAGCAGAAAAACTGATGGAGATCTTGGGCGCCGATTTTTACACCGGCGTGCCGGATTCGCAGCTGAAGGCACTGTGCAACTGCCTGATGAACACCTACGGCATTGACCCGCAGCATCATATCATTGCCGCCAACGAGGGCAACTGCGCCGCGCTGGCTGCCGGTTATCACCTGGCCACCGGCAAGGTGCCCGTGGTGTATATGCAGAACAGCGGCGAGGGCAACATCATCAACCCCGCTGCCTCGCTGCTGAACGATAAGGTTTACGCCATTCCCATGATCTTTGTCATCGGCTGGCGCGGCGAGCCCGGCATCCACGATGAGCCCCAGCACATTTATCAGGGCGAAGTGACCCTGAAGCTGCTGGAGGATATGGGCATTGCCAGCTTTGTGATCGGCAAGGAAACCACCGATGCCCAGCTGGCCGAGGCCATGCAGCGTTTCCGCCCGCTGCTGGAAAAGGGGCTGGATGTGGCCTTTGTGGTGCGCAAGGGCGCACTGAGCTATGACGGCAAGGTAAAATATCAAAACAATTACCCCTTAAAGCGCGAGGAGATCATTCGCCGCATCACCGCTGTTTCGGGCAATGACCCCATTGTGAGCACCACCGGCAAGGCCAGCCGCGAATTGTTTGAGATTCGCACGGCTGCAGGCGAAACCCATGCCCGTGACTTTTTGACCGTAGGCTCCATGGGCCACAGCAGCAGCATTGCCCTTGGCGTGGCCCTGCAGAAGCCCGAAGCCAAGGTGTGGTGCATCGATGGCGACGGCGCTGTGCTGATGCACATGGGCGCCATGGCCATTCTGGGCAGTCAGAAGCCCAAAAACCTGATCCACATCGTGATCAACAACGGCGCACACGAAACCGTGGGCGGTATGCCCACCGCTGCCGCCAACATGGATCTGCCCGCCATTGCCCGCGCCTGCGGCTATGCCTATGCCGCCAGCGTTTGCGATGCCGATGCGCTGGACAAAGAGCTGGCCGCCGCCCGTGAGCGCGGTGCTCTGAGCCTGATCGAAGTAAAATGCGCCATCGGTGCGCGTGACGATCTGGGCCGCCCCACCACCACCGCACTGGAAAACAAGCAGAATTTCATGCAGTATCTGCGCACGCTGTAACGGCTGCTTAAAAAATTACAAACAAAAATTCCCCCTGCACCAAACTGGATCGGTGCAGGGGGATCTTTATTTTCAGGGGGTTATTTTTCAGCCCTTGCTCTGTGCTTCCAAAGCGGCCTGATAGTGTTCATCGTTGTGCAAAAGATCGTTGGGGTCGCCGTCTTCGCCGTTGTCAATGCTGCCCAGATATTTGCCTTCGTCGATGGCCTCGCCGTACTGGCTGTAGTCCCATCCGCCAATCACGCCCAGCTTTTCGGCCGCTACCGGCAGCTCGGGATCGCGGAAATACCGGTTCAGGATCTCTGCCAGCTTTTCCTTGTCCAGGCCGTAGGCCCAGTTATGCTCGGGCTGTGCGCCGCCGGGGGCGCGGATCACAAAAATGTTGCCTGCATCCATGCCGGTCATGGTGCCGTACAGGCCCCAGATCTCTTTGATATTCAGATCCGTGTTCACATAGGCGGCAATGCTCTTGCAGGCATCGTAGTAGTCCCGCAGGTTATAGTCCTCTAAGAAGGTGCGCACCAGCGCGGCATAGAAATACTGCTGGGTTTCCAGACGCTGGAAGTCTGCGCTGGCGTAGTTGCGGTTGCGCAGGATCACCTCGGCGGTGTCGCCGCTCACGGCATGGTTGCCCGCGGTCACCAGCACTGCGCCGGTTTCTTTATCCACGATATCCCATGGCACATGCATGGTAATGCCGCCCATGGTGTTGAGCAGGGTTTTAAAGCTGGCCATATCAATGGTCACATAGTTATCCACAGGCAGCTTGAACTGATCGTAGATCACCGTGGCCAGATTGTTGATATAGTTTTCCTGATCGGGGCCGTAGGCATAGCAGCCGTTGATCTTGCCGTAGGGGATAAGGGTGCCGTCACCAAACGGGTCTTCGCCCACAAAGCTATCGCGCGGGATCTGCAGAATGTGAATGGTGTTCTCGTCACGGTCGATCTGCACATACATGATCACATCGGTCAGGCCCTTGCCGTCCACATAATCGTGCAGGCCGTCGTCGGCATCGGGGTCATAGTCGATGCCCACCACCAGCAGGTTATAAAAGCGTTCGCCGTTCTGTAAAATGTCGGGGTCTTCCTGCACATGCAGCGAGCCGGCCTCGCTTGTGTCAAACACACCCGAAACCTCGCGGTACATCTGCCACACCTTGGCAATGGCGGCAATCAGCAAAATGGCCGCCACCGCTGCCGCAGCCAGCAAGATCTTCTTTTTGCGGGGCATTGTTTTATGATCGTTCATACTATAAAAATCCTCTTTAATTTTTTACGGTTTGCCCGGGCCACCGCTTGCAGCCAGCCGCCCGGCAAAAGATTGCAAAAGTATTACAATTCTTATATTGTACACTATTTTGCCGGAATTGTCTGCCCATTTTACAGATTTTTTTCCTTTTATACAAAATTTCTTCAATTTTGTAGGTTGATTTGCCACTAAACAGCACGGCACGGCCCCTGCCCGAAAGCCTATGGGCAAAGGCCGTGCTGTATTTTTTATGTCGATACAGCGCACTGCACACGCAAGGCGGCAGTGCCTTAATACGATACAAGCTCTGTGCCGGTATAGTAATGCGTTAAGATCTGGTCATAGCTCCAGCCGTTATAGGCATAGCCGATCGCGCCCCACTGGCTCATGCCAACGCCGTGGCCGTAGCCGTACACATCAAACACAAAGCAGTCCAGCTCGCTGTTGTACTGGCTGGTAAAGGCGCACGAGCGCAGTGTGCGGCCATCCACGCTTTGATAGATCAGCAGGTTTTCGCGGAACCACCGGCCGCTGCAGGTGGTTTGGCCGCTTTGCTCGTTGCCGATCTGCATTTGCGTTACATAGCCGAAGGCATTGGTGGAAAGCACCTTAAACCACTCGTTGGGGTCCTCGATCACCGAAAGATCGATGCCCAGCTTTTCCTGCACCCGGCTGCGCACGGTTTCGCGGCTGTAGCGCGCCGTGCCGCTGGTGCTGCCGTTTGTGTTCCAGTTGCGGGAATACTGCTTGTCATAGGGGCTTTCCACCGCCTGCAGATAGGGGCGGTCCACGCCCCACACATCCTTGCAGTTCACCGTGCCATAGCTTACCGAAGCACAGTAGGGCGTAAAGCACACCTTGCCGTTATAGGTCACCAGCACGGTGGCCACCTGCGAAACGGCCTCCCGCACGGCGCTGCTGGGCGAAACGCCCGAAACGCTGGGATAGCTGCCCTGGCTCAATATCCAGCTATGGGCGGCCACGGCCTGCGCCTTGTAGGCTTCGGCGGGCTGGTTGTTGCCCAGCTCGTTTTGGGCGATCATGGCCAGACATTCCGTAAGGTCCATGGTTTGCGCCACGCCGTTCATGGTCACATTGATGGTGCGGCCCTCGGCGCTTTGGATCTGATCCGGCGCGCCCTGCTGGCCGCTGCCGTCCAGATTCACATCCCCATCCGGCTTTTGCTCGGTGGAATGGTCCTGGTCCAGATCCGGCTTTTTTTCTTCGCCCGCCAGGGCATCGTTAAAGCTGATGTCCGTGCTGCCCACGCTGCCGGCTGCGCCCTGCCCCACATCCGATTCCACGGTAGAGCCGCTGCCCGCCACATCCGTCAGGCCCTTCAGGGCGCTGTCGGCCTTGCTCAGCAGCTCGTTCATCTGGGCATCCAGCTTGCTCAAATCAATATCCAATGCCGGGTCCGTGCCAGTTGGCGTAGTTTGCTCGGGCACTTCGGGCGGCGGGTCGTTGCGGGTGTCATACCAGTTGGCCCACACGCTGTACACCGTGGCGGCATCGGGGGCGGTTTCGCCCATGGCGGCATACTGCGCCGCCGTATACAGCGGTGCCTCGGCAGGCTGAATGGCACTGGCTGTCAGCGCGGCGCTTTCGCCCTGCCGGATCAGCCGCCCGGCCACCGCCAGCTGTGCGCCGGTATCGTTTTCTCCCAGCAGCAGCGTGATAAAGCCATCACCCCAGTCCACCGACACGCCGGTGTCCACCAGACTGCGCTCCTTCATGCCGATCGCAAACTCCCGAAGCGCCTCGTCCTCGCCAAGGCCCTCGTACTGCATGGGGGAAAAGCCATCGGCTTCATCGTAATAATACACGGCAAACACCTTGCAGCGATACACGCCCCCCGGGCGGTACAGCGTAAAGCCCGGATTGTCCCGCACGGCCTGCTGCACTTCGTCCGCATTGGGTGCGCTGCCCTGCGGCAGCTGAATGATGCTGTTTCCGGGCGAAACCGCCGTATCCTGCGCCCAGCGGGCAATATTTTCCTTTTCGCTGTTTCCGGCATACACCAGCTGGCTTTGCCCGCCGGGCAGCGCCAGCCATGCCGAAACATCCGATTCCTTTTGGCGCTGCGTTTGCAGATAGGCCGAAGCCGCCGTGTCAAAATCGGCTGTACCGTAGCCCTTGCTGTCCGGCTCAAGAGGGGTACGCCAAAAAACGCCATGCACGGCAGCCCCCAGCACGGCCGCCACCGCCAACACGGCCAGCACCAGCCCCACACGGCGCACGCCGCGCCCATGGGGCGAGGAATGCGCCGCCGCGGCACGGCCCAGACTGCGGGCACGGTCCGGCTCTTTCTGTGCGCTGCCCGGCTGAAACTCCAGCGTTCCCTCGGGCCATTGCAGCCCGCGCGCATACCGGCGTGCAAGATCCAGCATGGCCTTGGTGCGGTATTCCGCCTCTGCCCCCGTCGGCAGGGGGCAGGCCCATGCCCGGTGCCCCGTACACAAAACGGCATGGCCGGGCGTGCAGTGCAGCGCCAGCTGTGCGCCGGTTTCATGCACAGCGCACGCGGCCTGCCAGGCTGCAAAGCCCAGCTCACTTTTGTGCTTATTTTCGCCGGTGCGCTGCCGGATGCGCCCGGCCACGGTGCGGTCGGCATAGGTTTTGTTGCCAAAATCAAACACGCGCTCACTTTTAGGCTCCGGCCCCAGTGCCTTGATCAGCAGCTTGGCACTTTCGGCGCTGCCCGCCACCGCAAACAGTCCGGCCTCCTGCAGGGCCTGCACCGCCGCCTGCGGCAGGCTTTGCTGGTCAATGCCCACCACGGCATCGCCGAATTCACCGCACAGGCGGTTTTGCCAGCGCTGGCAGTCCCGGCGGGCCTGCTGCTCGGTTTCACCGGTGCAGCGGATCAGCACCGCGTATTCGCCGCCGCTTTCCATCAGCTGCAGGCCCTGACACCCCGCCGCCTTGGCAAGGCGCAGCGACAGCTTTACCTTGTCCGGCGCAATGCCGAACAGGCGCAGGATCGTGTAGCATTCATGTTGCTGCATAACGGCATTTCCTTTCTTTTACTGCGGCAGCTGCACGGTACGGATCATTTTGCAGAAAAGCCGCGCCCGCATTTTTCGGTGATCATGCGCCACAGAGGTAAAAAATACAAAAAACAGGCAAACAGCATACTCTTCGTGGGCGCGCCCACCGAGGCGAGCGGCACTGCGCCCGCAATGCTCCAGGGCACCAGCCCTGCGATCACCACGGCGCTGTCTTCCAGATCCATGGCCGCCTGGCCTGCATGGCTGCGCAGCTTGCCGCACAGCTGCTGCACCAGCATAATGGCCAGCGTTTGGTTGCAGGCGATCATACCGGCCACCACCGATGTGGCGGCATACGCGCCAAATGTGCCGATGCGCCCGGCCAGCGCCCCAATGCGGCTTTGCACACCGTTCAGCAGGCCGGTTTTCTGAAACATTCCCGAATAAGTAGAGGAGATCATCACGATTGAGCACACCTTGACCATGGAAACCACCCCGCCGCCGTTCATCATGGCGGCGATTTCGGGGTCTGCCGAGCGGTAGCCCCGCAGCACCAGGCCCGGCAGCTCTGCCGGCGGAATGTTTTGCAGCCAAACGCACACGCCCAGGGCTATCAGGATGCTGGCCCCCAGCGTGCGGCGGGTGCTGGCCTTGCAGGCCGAAAGCACCAGAATGGCCACTGCCGGCAGGGCCGCCGCCCAATGCAGGCGGAACCCGCGGGAAAACAGCGCCGCCAAGTCCGGCACGGCGCCGCTTGTGCTGCCCCTTCCCAGTAAAAAGAACACAACGCAGGCGGCCAGCGTGGGCACTGCCGCCGAGCGCAGCATATTGCGGATATTTTTCAGCACCGCAGTGCCCGTAAGCTCCGCCACCAGCAGCGCACTGGTGGAAACCGGGCTGCAGCGGTCACCAAAAAACACGCCGGACAGCACCGCACCGCCAACAAGAGTCATATCCAGCCCCATGCCCGCGGCCATGGTGGAGCAGATCACCCCCATGGTGGCCGCCGTGCCAAAGGCCGTGCCCGTAAGCACCGACACCATGGCATTGAGCAAAAAGGTCATCAGCAAAAAGATCTGCGGCTGAATGGCGGCGGCTGCCCACGAAACGATGACCGGAATGGTGCCCGCCGCGCGCCACAGCGCCGTGAGCACGCCGATCATGGTGAGGCAGATCAGAATATTTTTGATGGTTTTTACGCCCGAAACTGCCGAATCCAGCATTTCGCGCGCGGTAAAGCCTTTTCGCAGGCCATACGCAAAAAACAGCACAAAGCCTGCCGCCAGCGCCCACAGCACCGATTTTTCCAGCACCACGCACACCAGCAGCATGGCCGAAAAAAGGCCCAGTGTTGCCAATTCCATGTTTGTTTCTCTACTTTCGTTCCGTTTTACTTTTTGTATATTTTTATTTATCTATACGATTTGCGATACAGTTCGTAGCCGATCTCTTTCAGATAATCCGGCACATTGCGCACGCTGGCGCGAATAAACTCCCGGGTGCTTTCCTCCAGCTCGCTGTACGGCACCATATCCGGGCTGATCTTCAGCTGATGGTCTTTTTTGCCGCAGCGCCAGCCGTCGGCCAGCTTGTCCTTCAGCCAGCGCTCATGCTCCAGCTCGGAAAGTTCTTCCAGCACCGGGCCGTACAGCTCGGTGATGGTATCGCTGGCGCCCTCCAGCACGGGGCGCAGGCCCACATCGAAATCAAAGGACTGCAGCTGCTCGCCCAGATAGCGGATCTGCGAGCGGTGGCCCTCTTTAAAGAATTCGTCCAGCTGGGCCCAATCGGCCATTTCGGGCTCAAGGTAAATTTCTTCCAGCTCCTCGGGCCCTGCGCCCAGGCGCTTGGCCTCGGCCAAATGCTGCTCGCGATATTTTTCGTGCGCCGTCCATGCGTACTGTTCCACCATATCGCCCATCACCTGCTCAAAGCTGAGCTTGCGCATAAAGTCCTTCACATCCAGATGAATGTCCAGCTGGGCGGCCAGCGGCAGGCAGCTTGGGGTGTAGCGATTGGCCCCGGCCAGGCGGCTCATGCCCAAAATAAATTCGATGGAGCGGCTGCCGTGGCGGTATTCCGAAACCCGAAGCAGCGACGAAAGCAGCCCCCGGGAAATTTCGGCCATGCCGTCGTGGCAAATGCCGGGCACGCTTTTCAGCACCAGATCGCGCAGCAGCATGGCGCGGCGGATAATGTGCTTGCGGTCGGTCACTTCGTTCATGTTGGGGCCCTTGATGTTCAGAATGCCCTTGAGGCGGCTTACAAAATCGGGGCCCTTTACGGCCTTGAACGCGGCGATGGCCTCAGCATCCTCGCCCGGCAAAAAGCTTTGGAACGAGCTTGCCGTGCCGCCCGCAAACACAAACACAGCGCCCTGCACCGGGTACTGGCAGCCATCCATGGTGTATTCGCCGTCCTGCATGGGGGCCAGGAAATACCGCAGCCAGCCGCGGCTGATGCCGCCAAGCTCGCTGTCGAATTCATCAAAGAACACCAGCGGGATCTTTTCGGGCGGGCACTGCAGCGCCTGATGCATGGCCGTGAACAACTCGCTCACCGAGCTGTACTGGGAAAGATTCAGCGAAGAAATGGCATAGCGCCCGCGGCTGAGGGCGATCTGGCGCACGCCAAAGCTTTTGCCCGAGCCCGGAGGGCCGAATACCGCCACCGAAATGGGCTTGGGGTATTCCCCCTCGGCGCGATGGTCGTAGTGATAAATATACTCATCCAGCAGGCCCTTGATGGTGTGGTAGTTTTCGATCTCGTCACGGTCCACCGTAGAAAGGGCGCGGTAGCGGCACACCGGCACATGGCGGAACAATTCGCCGGTGCCCATCAGCACAATGCGCTGGGCCACCGCCAGATAGCCGCCGGGCTGGCTTTTGCAATATTCATCCAGAATGCTGAAGGGCGCCACCCCGCTGATCAGGGTTTTGGTGCTGCGCTCGGGCACACGCACACGGCTCACCTCGCCCAGCTCCAGCTTTTCATACAGGCGCTGCAGCACCGGATACAGCGGCGCATCCGGGGCCAGGGTGCGCTGTTCGCTGCAGTTGGGGGTGAAGATCAGATACCACTTGCCGTCCTCACATTCCAAAACGCCCTGCTCGTTGAGCAGCACGGCCATATCCCTGCGGGTGTGCAGCGTGCGCAGGCCATCGCTGACGGCCAACTGCATCAAAAATGCATCCACCGTGTTTTCATACGAAATGCCGCGCCCAATGGGATAGTCCAGCTGGCGCAGATGCTCCATCTGCAGCAGGGGGATCTTATCCCCGCCAAAGCAAATGCTCATGGGCTGGTCGGCACGATATTGCACATACAAAGCTTCCGATTTCATGGCATGGGTTCCTTTCTCATGGCATTGCCGCACAGCGCCTGCCCGGAGGGCCTGCGTTTTGTTTTTGTGATCTGCGGCAGGTGCCTTATTTTCAGAGATTTGTGATCTCGTTTGGATTTCATGGGTTTTCCTGTTGTTTTTAGAGTATCATTTTACTATAATAAAAGCAATAAAAGCAAATCATTTTCTTATGCTTTTAGGTTTTTACCGGAGGGGAGTGTTTCTGATATGAGGATCGTTGTAAAAGTTGGCACCAGCACTCTGGCCCACGCCACCGGGCGGCTGAATGTGCGCCATGTGGAAGAGCTTGTAAAAGTGCTGAGTGATCTAAAAAACGCCGGCCATGAGGTTTTGCTGGTCTCCAGCGGTGCCATTGGCATGGGTGTGGGCAAGCTGGGGCTGTCCGCCCGCCCCGCCGATATGCCCGGTAAGCAGGCTGCAGCCGCCGTGGGCCAGTGCGAATTGATGTACACCTACGACAAGCTGTTTGGCGAATACAACCACACCGTGGCCCAGATCCTGCTCACGGGCGACGATCTGGAGCATGACGACCGCCGTAAAAATTTTGAAAACACGCTGTTCCGCCTGCTGGAGCTGGGCGCACTGCCCATTTTAAACGAAAACGATACCATGGCCACCGCCGAGATCGCCGTGGGCGACAACGACAGTCTGGCCGCCATTGTTTCCACCTGCGCCAAGGCCGACCTGCTGGTGTTGCTGAGCGATATCGAAGGGCTGTACACCGCCGATCCCCGCAAGGACCCGAACGCCAAGCTGATCCACACCGTTGAGCGCCTTACCCCGCAGATCATGGCACTGGGCGGCGGGGCAGGCAGCAGCCAGGGCACCGGCGGCATGGCCACCAAGCTGAGCGCTGCCGCCACCTGCACCTCGGAGGGCATCGACATGGTGATCACCAACGGTGCAAAGCCCTCGGTTTTGTATGACATTGTGGAGGGCAAGCCCATCGGCACCCGTTTTCTGGGCATAAAGGGGGAACACAACACATGAAAACCACACAGCAGATCTTACAGGCCGCCAAGGCCGTTTCGCTGGCCCTGCCACTGACCACCGATGCCAAAAATCAGGCATTGCTGGCCATGGCCGACCTGCTGGAGGCACAGCAAAATGTGATTCTGGAAGCCAACGCCCAGGACATGGACGCCGCCCGCGGGCATATCAGCGAGGTGATGCTGGACCGTCTGCTGCTCACCTCGGCACGCATTGCCGCCATGGCGCAGGGCATTCGGCAGGTGGCCGCCCTGCCTGACCCTGTGGGCAAGGCGCTGGCCACCCACACCACCCCCGGCGGCCTGCTGATTGAAAAAACCGCCGTGCCCATGGGCGTGGTGGCCATCATTTACGAAAGCCGCCCCAATGTGACCAGCGATGCCGCCGCCCTGGCGCTGAAAAGCGGCAATGTGTGCGTTTTGCGCAGCGGCAAAGAGGCATGGCACAGCGCCAACGCCATTGTGAATGTGCTGCAGGAGGCTTTGCGCAGCCGCGGCCTTGCCCCCGAGTATATCCAGCTGGTGCAGGACACCACCCGCCAGAGCGCTGCCGAGCTGATGACCGCCGTGGGCCTTGTGGATCTGCTGATTCCCCGCGGCGGCGCAGGGCTGATCCGCGCCTGTGTGGAAAACGCCCGGGTGCCCTGCATTCAAACCGGCACCGGCATTTGCCATGTGTATGTGGATGCCGCCGCCGATCAGGACATGGCGCTTGCCATCATTGAAAACGCCAAAACCAGCCGCCCCAGCGTGTGCAACGCCGAGGAAGTGTGCTTGGTGCATCGGGCGATCGCCGCCGAGTTTTTGCCCAAGCTGCACCAGCGCCTGGTCACGCAGCGCACGGCGCGCGGCCTTGCCCCTGTGGAGCTGCGCCTGTGCCCGCAGGCAGCAGCCGTGATCCCGGGCACACCCGCCGGGCCGCAGGACTTTGACACCGAATTCTTGGATTACATTTTGGCCGTAAAGGTTGTGGAGGATGTGTTTGAGGCCGCGCGCCATATCGCCGCCCATTCCACCCACCACAGCGAGGCCATCATCACCCAGGACGAATGCGCCGCACGCTACTTTACCCAAGCGGTGGACAGCGCCGCCGTGTATGTGAACGCCAGCACCCGCTTTACGGACGGCGGCGAGTTCGGCCTTGGCTGCGAAATGGGCATCTCCACCCAAAAGCTGCACGCCCGCGGCCCCATGGGGCTGGCCGAGCTGTGCAGCTATAAATACATCATTCGCGGCAGCGGCCAGATCCGCTGAGCATTTTTACAGAAAAATATTTTAGCGCATTGCCGCACACGCCCCCAACACGAGAGCCGTGCGGCAATGCTTTGGGATAGGAATGGAAAAGAAGGAAACCGAATCTATGACACTGGCTGATTTACAAGTAGGGCAGGATGCTGTTTTGCGCGCCATCGGCGGCAAGGGTGAACTGCGTCATCATTTGCTGGATATGGGCCTTACCCCGGGCACCGAGGTAACGCTGCGCAAGGTGGCCCCCATGGGCGACCCCATTGAAGTGGAGCTGCGCGGGTACGAGCTTACCCTGCGCCTGGCAGACGCCGCACAGATCGAGGTGGAAAACATCCACGAAACCGACCGTGCGCAGCGCAGCGAATCGCGCCATGCGCCTATTCCCCACCCCGGCGTGGGCGAATTGCACCGTGCCCCCAGCTATCGTGACCGCAAGCTGGGCGCTGAGATCGCCAAGGGCCAGCCCCTGCATTTTGCCCTGGCAGGCAACCAGAACTGCGGCAAAACCACCCTGTTCAATCAGCTTACCGGCTCTAACCAGCACGTAGGCAATTTCCCCGGCGTTACGGTGGACCGTAAGGACGGCGTGATCCGCGGCCATGAAGAGGCCACGGTGACCGACCTGCCCGGCATCTACTCGCTTTCGCCCTATTCCAGCGAGGAGATCGTGACCCGCGATTTTCTTTTGAACACCCACCCGGACGGCATCATCAACATTGTGGATGCCACCAACATTGAGCGCAACCTGTATCTCACCATGCAGCTGATGGAACTGGGCATTCCCATGGTGCTGGCTCTCAACATGATGGACGAAGTGCGCGCCAACGGCGGCACTGTGATGGTAAACCAGCTGGAGGAATTGCTGGGCGTGCCCGTGGTGCCCATTGCCGCCGCCAAAAACGAGGGCATTCACGAGCTGATAGATCATGCGCTGCATGTTGCCCGCCACCGGGAATGCCCGGGCCGCATTGATTTCTGCGATGCCGCCGACGGCCAAAAGGGCGCAGTGCATCGCTGCATCCATGCGGTGACCCACCTGATCGAAGACCATGCCCAGCGCGCCGGGCTGCCCGTGCGCTTTGCGGCCACCAAACTGGTAGAGGGCGATATCCTGATCGAAAAGGCGTTGGAGCTTGACGAAAACGAGCGGGATCTTTTGGGCCACACCATCGCCGAGCTGGAAAGCGATACCGGGCTGGACCGGGAGGCTGCGCTGGCGGATATGCGCTTTAACTTTATTGAGCGCCTGTGCGAAAAAACCGTGGTGCATCCCGGGGAAAGCCTGGAGCACAAGCGCAGCGTGGCCATTGACAGGGTTCTTACCGGAAAATACACCGCCATTCCCTGCTTTATGTGCATTATGGCGTTTGTGTTCTGGATGACCTTTGGGGGTATAGGCGCTTTGCTGAGCGATGCCATGACCCTTGGCATCGACACCCTCACCCGTGTGGTAGACAGCGGCCTTACCGCATGGCAGATCAACCCCGTGGTACACAGCCTTGTGATCGACGGCGTGTTTGCGGGCGTGGGCAGCGTGCTCAGCTTTTTGCCCGTGATCGTGACCCTGTTCTTCTTTCTTTCGATTCTTGAGGACACCGGCTACATGGCGCGTGTGGCCTTTGTGATGGACCAGCTTTTGCGCCGCATCGGCCTTTCGGGCCGCAGCTTTGTGCCCATGCTGATCGGTTTTGGCTGCTCGGTGCCCGCCATTATGGCCACCCGCACCCTTTCCAGTGACCGTGACCGCAAAATGACCATTCTGCTCACACCGTTTATGAGCTGCTCGGCCAAGCTGCCCATTTATGCGCTGTTCACCTCGGCGTTTTTCCCCCGCTCTTTGCGCCCGATTGTGATGATCGGGCTGTATCTGGCAGGCATTCTGTGCGGCATTCTGTATGCGCTGATCTTAAAGATCACGCGCTACAAGGGCGAGCCTGTGCCCTTTGTGATGGAATTGCCCAACTATCGTTTTCCCTCGGCGCGCAGCGTGGGCCAGCTGATCTGGGAAAAAGCGCGTGACTTTTTGCAAAAAGCCTTCACCATTATCTTTGTGGCCACGGTGATCATCTGGTTTATGCAAACCTTTGATGCGCGCCTGAATGTGGCCCAGTCGCCGGATTCCTGCCTGCTGGCGCTGGTGGGCAGCTGGGTAGCGCCCCTGTTCCGCCCCTTGGGCTTTGGCGACTGGCGCGTTTCGGCTGCGCTGATCACCGGCTTTACCGCCAAGGAGAGCGTGGTTTCCACCCTCACGGTGCTGCTGGGCGGCGATACGGCCAGCCTTTCGGCCATGTTCACCCCCGGCACCGCACTGGTGTTTTTGGTGTTCACGCTGCTGTACACTCCCTGTGTGGCAGCCATTGCCGCCGCCCGGCGTGAGCTGGGCAGCAAGCGCGCCGCCGCCGGTGTGGTGCTGATGCAGTGCGGCATCGCCTGGGCGGCAGCCTTTGCCGTACACACCCTGCTGCTGGCTGCCGGCGTGGTGTAAATCGGTTTTTCCCACAAAAAAAGTATGTGCTGGCGGTTTTCAGCCGCAGGCACATACTTTTTATTTTATCTGTTCTCTTTTTCGCTCAGGCGGCGGTATAAAAGGCCCAGCCCCTGCTGCAAAAGATCGGGCACATAGCGATGCTCGCGGCGGATCATGGGCGACACCCAGTGTGACAGCCCGCCCGTTACCGCCAGCGAAACCTCCTCGCCCAGCTCGGCCTCTATGCGGTCGGTAATGCCCTCAATCAGCGCGGCCGCGCCGGTCACCGCGCCGATCTGCATGCATTCCAGCGTGTTGCGGCCAATGGCGTGCTCGGGGGTGACAAGATCAATGGGCGGCAGCTGTGCGGCCCGGGCGCTGAGTGCATCCAGCGCAGTGGCCAGCCCCGGTGCGATCACACCGCCCAAAAACACGCCGCCCCTGCCGATCACATTAAATGTGGTGGCCGTGCCCATATCCACAGTCACGGCGGGCAGGGGCAGGTTGGCCGCCGCCCATGCGGCATCCACAAAACGGTCGCGCCCAACGGCGGCAGGATTGTCCACCGCCATGCGCAGCCCGCAGTTCTGCCAGGTAACCCGCAGCGGAGCCTTGCCCGTGAGCATACGCGCACAATAGGCCAGCGGTTCCTCGGCATCCGGCACCACGCTGGTTAAAATAGCACCGTTCAGGTGTGCCTCGGGGGCAAGCGCCTGCAGCTTTTTCTGCATACGGCTCAAGTATTCCTGCCCCGTCAGCACCGGCTGGGTGTCCATTTTTGCCGAAAAGGGTTTGGCGGCTTCGCCCGGCTCACAAAGGGCGCAAAAGCTCACGGTGGTGTTGCCGATGTCAATGGCTAAGATCATAGGGTTTTCCTCTCTGCCGGTGCCTGCCATACAGGTCAAGCCCGGCCCATTCAGAAGTTTACTTCATTATAAGGATTTCAAGCTTCGGTTGCAATATTTTTACGGGCTTGGTATACTGATTTTGTTGATGAAATCCGGGCAACTGCGCCCGATCCCATAAAACGGAGGCAGCCAATATGGAAAATCTTACCGGAAAATGTGTGGTGCTGGGCATCACCGGCGGCATTGCAGCCTACAAAATGGCCAATGTGGCCAGCGCCCTGCGCAAAACCGGGGCCGAGGTGCGCGTGATCATGACCAAAAACGCCACCAACTTTATCACCCCCATCACCTTTGAGACCCTTACCGGGCAAAAGTGTATGGTGGATACCTTTGACCGTGACTTTAAATTTGAAGTGACCCATATCGAAACCGCCAAGGCCGCTGATCTGATCCTGATCGCCCCGGCCACCGCCAATGTGATCGCCAAAATGGCGCACGGCATTGCCGACGATATGCTCACCACCGTAGTGCTGGCCGCCCGCTGCCCCAAGCTGGTAAGCCCCGCCATGAACACCGGTATGCTGGAAAACCCCATCACTCAGGACAATCTGAAAACGCTGGAAAAATACGGCTTCGGCATTATTCCCAGCGAAAGCGGCGTGCTGGCCTGCAAGGATAAGGGCTCGGGCCGCCTGCCCAAAGAGGAAGTGCTGCTGGACTATATTTACCGCGAGCTGGCACGCCCCAAGGATATGCAGGGTCTGCGCGTAACGGTTACCGCCGGGCCCACCCAGGAATCCCTTGACCCCGTGCGCTATCTCACCAACCACAGCACGGGCCGCATGGGCTATGCCATTGCCCGCGAGGCCATGCTGCGCGGTGCCGAGGTAACGCTGATCAGCGGGCCGGTTTCCCTTGCGCCGCCGCCGTTTGTAAAGGTGGTGCCCGTTGTAACGGCACAGGATATGTTTGAGGCTGTGGCCGCCCGCCTGAACGACACCGACATTCTGATCAAAGCGGCCGCCGTGGCCGATTACCGCCCCGCCCATGTGGCCGAGGACAAAATCAAAAAAACCGGCGCGGGCGATTTGAATCAGCTGGCGCTTGAGCGCACGCAGGATATTCTGGGCTGGGTGGCACAGCACCGCCACCAAGGGCTGTATGTGTGCGGCTTCAGCATGGAAACCCAGAATATGCTGGAAAATTCGGCTGCCAAGCTGGAAAAGAAAAAGCTGGACATGGTGGTGGCCAACAACCTGAAGGTGGCCGGGGCCGGCTTTGGCGTGGATACCAACGTGGTGACCATGATCACCAAAAACGGCGTGCAGGAGCTGCCGCTGATGAGCAAAAACGAGGTGGCAGGCCAGCTGTTGAGCGCCATTCTGCGCCAGCGCGGCTGATGCCCCGCCTGATAAACACGCCCCAAGGCCATTGGGCGGCTGCTGCGGCAGCCGCCCTTTTGCCGCAGGCTTCGCCGCACAAACCAAAAACACCCCGAAGCAAACGCTTCGGGGTGTTTGATGGCTGCTCCTGTCAGGCTCGAACTGACGACATCATGATTAACAGTCATGCGCTCTACCGACTGAGCTAAGGAGCAATATGGTGACCCGTACCGGAATCGAACCGATGTTAACGGCGTGAGAGGCCGCTGTCTTAACCGCTTGACCAACGGGCCGCAGAATCCCGGTGAAACCGGGAATTTATATAAAAAAGCACAATGTGCTTTTTACAGGGGTGTTCTCCAGAGCAAAGCCCCGGAAAACTATATCAAATGCAGGGCGATCTGTGCGCCGCAGCATTTCAAAAAATGTGGCTTCCTCAGAAGCCGTTGACTATAATATCACAGTGTTTTCATAATGTCAAGCATAATTTTCAAATTTTTTACTCTTTTTTTATTTTTCCTCTGTTTTGCCCCTCGTGTTTTTTATTGCCATTCCCGGGATAAGCTGGTACAATAAAAGCATATCGCTTCACTTTATTATAAGGAGGATCCTTATGGCAGCAACCCTTGCCCCCAAAATCAAGCGGCTCTACTGGATGGGCCGCTACATTGAGCGCACCTACACCAGCATTCGCGCCGTAAGGCTTTTGGCAGATGATTATGTGCATGGCGAAGAAGCCGAGTATGCCGAATACTGCCGCCGCCTTGGCATTCCCAACAGCTATAAGGATACCGCCGATTTTATCCCGCGCTATCTGTTTGACGAAGCCGATCCGCACAGCGTGATCTCCACCCTGCACCGCGCCTGCCTGAACGCGCGCGCTTTGCAGGATGTGATTCCGGATGAAACGCTGGTCTATATTCGCATGGCGCGCACCGCCATGGATGCGGCAGCCCACAGCGCCGCCGCCGAGGTGGAGCTGCAGTGGGTGCTGGATGATATCATGGCCTTTCGCGGCAGCTGCTGCGAATATGTTGAGGATAAGGTGGACCGTAATGTGATCAACACCGGCACCAGCGTAGAGCGCCTTACTTTGTATCTGCGCCTCGGCTATTCGCCCGAGCTGCGCCGCAAAGAGCTGAGCAAGCTGCTGAACCGGGCCTACAAAAGCCAGCTCACGCTGAACCAGTGTGTACGCAACCGCCTGATCGAACATGTGCTCAACAAAGAGACCCCCACCATGCCGGTTTCAGAGCAGCTGCAATGCGTGGAAAATCTGGTGCAGGGGCTGTGAGTGTCAAAAACGCTTTGTGATCGAGAGAAAGGGTGTGCAAAGAGTATGGAAAAAATCGGATTTATCGGCTGCGGCAACATGGGCGGCGCACTGGCAAGGGCCGCGTGCAAAAGCGGTGCGCCCGGCAATGTTGTGCTGGCCAACCGCACATTGGCCAAAGCGGAAGCACTGGCCGGTGAGCTTGGCTGCGCCGTGGGCACCAACCAGAGCATTGCACAGAACTGTGAATGGATCTTTTTGGGGGTAAAGCCCCAGATGATGGCCGATATGCTGGCCGGGATTGCCCCCGTGCTGAAGGCACGCCAAGGCGGCTTTGTGCTGGTAAGCATGGCCGCCGGGCTTTCCTGCCAGAACATTGCCGACATGGCGGGCGGTGACTATCCGGTGATCCGCATTATGCCCAACACCCCCGCCGCCATTGGGCAGGGCGTGGTGCAGGTTTGCGGCCGCGGCGTTTCGCGCGCGCAGCTGGATGCCTGCAAGGCCATTCTGGCCCCCGCCGGTCTGGTGGATGAGATCGACGAAAAGCTCATCGACGCCGCCAGCTGCGTTTCGGGCTGCGGGCCTGCCTTTGCGTATCTGTTTATGGAAGCCTTGGCCGACGGCGGCGTGGCCTGCGGCCTGCCGCGTGAGCAGGCTATGCGCTATGCGGCGCAAATGGTAGCCGGAAGCGCCGAAATGGTGCTGCAGAGCGGCCGCCACCCCGGGCAGCTGAAGGATGCTGTGTGCAGCCCCGGCGGCACCACCATTCAGGGTGTGCGCGCACTGGAGGCAAACGGCTTCCGCTCGGCAGCCATGGAGGCTGTGCTGGCAGCCTATGAAAAAACATTGAAACTGGGCAAGTAAAAATTTCAGCCCCGCAGGCGGCCTTTCCGCTGCGGGGCTTTTTACACGGGGGAAACAGGCATGAAACATTTGGCAGCGGGCATTCTGGCCCATGTGGATGCGGGCAAAACCACGCTTTCCGAGGCTCTTTTGTACCAAAGCGGCGCCATTAAAAAGCTGGGCCGGGTGGATCATCAGGATGCCTTTCTGGACACACAGGCCCTGGAGCGCCAGCGGGGCATCACCATTTTTTCCAAACAGGCCGTGCTGCCGCTGGCGCAGGATCTTCAGCTGCATTTGCTGGACACCCCCGGCCATGTGGATTTTTCCGCCGAAGCCGAGCGCACGCTGCAGGTGCTGGATTTTGCGGTGCTGGTGATCAGCGGCACCGATGGGGTGCAGGCCCACACCGAGACTTTGTGGCAGCTTTTGCACCGCTATCAGATCCCCACCTTTTTGTTTGTGAACAAAATGGATCTGCCCGGCGCAAACCACGAGGCCCTGCGCAGCGCCCTGCAAAGCCGCCTGGGCGCAGGCTGCGTGGATATGGCCGCCCCCGACTGGGCCGAGCAGGCCGCCCTGTGCGACGAACAGCTGATGGAAGCCTACCTTGCCGGTAAAGAGCTGCCCGCCGCCGAGTTGCGGCGCTGTGTGGCCCGCCGCAAGCTGTTTCCCTGCTATTTCGGCTCGGCCCTGAAGCTGCAGGGCATCTGCGAGCTTTTGCAGGGCATGGCCGCGCTGGCCCCGCAGCCCGAATACCCCGCCGAATTTGCTGCGCGCGTGTTTAAGATCAGCCGCAGCGAGCAGGGCGAGCGCCTTACCTGGCTTAAGGTGACCGGCGGCAGCCTGCAGGTGCGCAGTCTGCTGCACCAGCAAAGCGGCGGCGAGCATTGGGAGGAAAAAGTAAATCAACTTCGCGTATATTCCGGTACAAAATATACAGCTATAGAAAAAGCCGAGGCAGGCAGCATCGTGGCTGTTACAGGCCCCGAAAAAACCTGGGCCGGGCAGGCACTGGGCAGCGAGCCCGAGGGGCAGGCCCCGGCGCTGGAGCCCGTGCTCACCTGCCGTGTGCTGCTGCCCGAGGGCTGCGATGCCCGGGTGATGCTGCAAAATCTGCGCCAGCTGCAGGAAGAAGACCCCCAGCTGCACATTGTGTGGCAGGAGGCCTTGGGCGAGATCCACCTGCGGCTGATGGGCGAGGTGCAGCTGGAAGTGCTACAAAGCGTGATCGAAACACGCTTTGGTGTGCGCGTAGAATTTGGCCCCGGCAGCATTTTATACCGCGAAACCATCGCCGCCCCCGTAGAGGGTGTGGGCCATTTTGAGCCGCTGCGCCACTATGCCGAGGTGCACCTGCTGCTGGAGCCTGCGCCCCGGGGCAGCGGCCTGCATTTTGAATCTGCCTGCAGCGAGGATAAGCTGGACCGCAACTGGCAGCGCCTGATTTTAACGCATCTGGAAGAAAAAGAGCATCTTGGCTGCCTGACGGGCTCTCCCATCACCGATATCAAGATCACTTTGGTGGCGGGCCGCGCCCACGCCAAGCACACCGAGGGCGGCGATTTTCGTCAGGCCACCTACCGCGCCGTGCGGCAGGGCCTGCGCAAGGCACAGCCGGTGCTGCTGGAGCCTGTGTATCAGTTTTCGCTGGAGGTGCCCGCCCAGCAGGTGGGCCGCGCCATGAACGATCTGCAGCGCATGGGCGCACAGTTTGAGCCCCCCGAAACTTTGGGAGATACCGCCCGCCTTTCGGGCAGCGGCCCCGTGCGCACCCTGCAGGACTATGGCCGTCAGGTGGCGGCCTACACCCGCGGGCTGGGCCGCTGGAACGCCTGCGCCGCCGGGTATCAGCCCTGCGCCGATGCCGAGGCCGTGGCCGCCGGGATCGGCTATGAGGCTGACCGCGACACCGCCAACCCCGCCGATTCGGTGTTTTGCAGCCACGGTGCCGGAATCGTGGTTCCGTGGAACGAGGTGGAAAGCCATGCCCACCTGCCCATGCTTTCGCTGCACTCTGCGCCGCAAGAGGCTGCCCCCGCTCGCACGGTGCGGCGCAGCAGCACGGGTTATACCGGCACGCTGGAAGAGGACAAAGAGCTGCTGGCCATTTACGAAAAGCGGTTCGGCCCCATTCGGCGGCGCGATCTGCTGAGCAATGGGGCGCAGCGCGTGCAGGAGCAAAATCACCCTGCCGAGCCCCTGCCGCCCGTGCAGGCCGCCGGGCTGAATCTGGAAGGCGCGCAGGAATATCTTTTGGTGGACGGCTACAACATTATTTTTGCCTGGGAAGAGCTGCAGGCGCTGGCACGGCAGAATCTGGATGCCGCGCGCCGGGCGCTGATCGACCTTTTGTGCAATTATCAGGGCTTTCGCAAATGCTGCCTGATTCTGGTGTTCGATGCCTACCGTGTGCGCGGCAATCCGGGCAGCGTAACCCGTGAGGGCGGCATTCATGTGGTGTACACCCGCGAAGCCGAAACCGCCGACAGCTACATTGAGCGCGCCACCTACCAGCTGGGCAAAAACCGCCGGGTGCGGGTGGCCACCAGCGACGGCGCCGAGCAAATGATCATTCTGGGCCACGGCAGCCTGCGCGTAAGCGCCCGGGCCTTCAAGCAGGAAGTGGAGGCCGTGAACGGCGAGATCCGAAAAATTCTGGAATCACAAAACAGCCTTCGCTGATCCCGGCATTTACAGCAGCCGGGGGCCCCGCACTGCGGAGCCCCCGGTTTTTGCTTATTTCATGCAGCCCCGCAGCAGCTCCTGCGGCTCTACGCCAAACAGCTTTGCCAGCGCGATCAGGTTGGTGGTGTTGGGCTCGGAGGCACCGGATTCCCACTTGCTCACAGCCTGTCGGCTCACGCCCAGCTCTGCAGCCACAAAGTCCTGCGTCATGCCGCAGGCATTGCGGTGCTCTTTGATGGATTCGCCCAGGGGCTTTCGCATGGAAATGCTCTGGGCGCTGCCCTCGTTCACCTTAATATAGGTGCGCAGCGCCTTGATGATCAAAAAAGCAATGTAAATAATCCCGCCGTAGATCACAATCGACAATGCCAGTGCAAGCGCACCGACCAGTATTGCCATAAACATGGTATGTACTCCTTTTTTGGGCAAAGCCGTGGGGCTTTGCGTTTTTCCTATGGGCCTTCCGCCCTCGGTTTGTTTTAGTATATACCATATCACGCGGTTTTGTCTGCCAACCTGCGCGCAACTTTTCGGTTGCCCCCGCATTTTTGCCCCAAAAGCCTATTGACAACGCCCTGCAGGGGGTCTATACTATATTCAAACAAATGAACAGTTGTTCATATGAAAGGAGAATCCTATGGCGCACACCCACCCTGCAGGCGCACCCTGCTGCGAATTTCTGGCCGTACACGAGGACACTGTGCAGCGCGTTCGCTCGCTTTTGCCCGGTGAGGACGATCTGTACGATCTGGCCGAGCTGTTCAAGGTGTTCGGCGATTCCACACGCATCAAAATTTTGTATGTGCTGTTTGAAAGCGAGCTTTGCGTGTGCGATATTGCCCAGCTTTTGGGCATGACGCAAAGCGCCGTGAGCCATCAGCTGCGCATTTTGAAAAGCAACAAGCTGGTGAAATTTCGGCGCGAGGGCAAAACGGTTTTTTATTCGCTGGACGACGACCATGTGCGCAGCATTCTGAGCCTTGGCATGGAGCATCTGGACGAAGCCGACTCCACCTGAAGCACCGCACGATCCTGCACCCAATGATCATTTACTAAACAAAGGAGCATCCTTATGAAAAAGACTTATAAGATCGAAGTTGACTGCGCCAACTGCGCCAACAAGATGGAACAGGCTGCCCGCACCACCCCCGGTGTGGCCGAAGCCACGGTTAGCTTTATGACCCAGAAAATGAGCGTTACCTTTGCCGAAGGGGCTGACCCCAAGGCTGTTATGCAGGACGTGCTGAAGAACTGCAAAAAGGTAGAGGACGACTGCGAAATTTATCTGTAACCGGTTTTCACTCTGAGCCAACGGGAGAAACTGCCATGAATAAAAAGCAAAAAAAGCTGCTTACCCGCATTCTGGTTTCGCTGCCCATGGTGGCGGCCTTGCACTTTGTGCCCGTTCACGGGCTTTTGCAGCTGGCGCTGTATCTGGTGCCCTATCTCATCGTGGGGCATGACATTTTAAAAAAGGCCGTCAAGGGCATTGGCAATCATCAGGTGTTTGATGAAAACTTTCTGATGGCGGTGGCCACCGTGGGCGCTATGGCCCTGGGCGAATATGCCGAGGGCTGCGCCGTTATGCTGTTTTACCAGATCGGTGAGCTGTTTCAAAGCTATGCCGTGGGCAAAAGCCGCCAGAACATCAGCGAGCTGATGGATATTCGCCCCGACTACGCCAACATTGAAAAAGACGGCCAGCTGGAACAGGTGGACCCCGACGAAGTGCCCGTTGGCAGCATCATCACTGTGCAGCCCGGTGAGCGCGTGCCCATTGACGGCATTGTCACCGAAGGTGAAAGCACCCTGAACACCAGCGCTTTGACCGGTGAAAGCCTGCCGCGTGAGGTGAGCGCCGGGCAGGAAGTAATTAGCGGCTGTGTGAACATGACCGGCCTTTTGCGCATTCGCACCACCAGGGAATTTGGCGAGTCCACCGTGGCGCGCATTTTGGATCTGGTGGAAAACAGCAGCATGAAAAAAGCCAAGGCCGAAAACTTTATCACCAGGTTTGCCCGCTACTACACCCCTGCCGTGTGCTACGGCGCGCTGGCGCTGGCCGTGATCCCGCCGGTGTTCCGTTTGCTTACGGGCAGCCCGGCCGCGTGGAGCAGCTGGATCTTCCGGGCGCTCACCTTCCTGGTCATCAGCTGCCCGTGTGCGCTGGTGATCAGCATTCCGCTTTCCTTTTTTGGCGGCATTGGCGGGGCCAGCCGCATGGGTATTCTGGTAAAGGGCAGCAACTATCTGGAAGCCCTTGCCAAAACCAAAACCATCGTGTTCGACAAAACCGGCACCCTCACGCAGGGCGTGTTTGAGGTGAGCAGCCTGCACCCGGTGGGCTGCACCGAGGCCGAGCTGCTGGAGACTGCCGCGCTGGCCGAATGCTACTCGGGCCACCCCATCAGCCAGAGCCTGCGCAAGGCTTACGGCAAGCCCGTTGACCAAAGCCGTGTGAGCGAGGTGAACGAGGTGGGCGGCCACGGCCTTACCGCCCTTGTGGACGGGCGGCGCGTTGCCGCCGGCAACGCCCGCCTGATGGATAAGCTGGGCATTGCCTGCGATGCCCCCGCTGCCCCCGGCACGGTGGTACACATTGCCATCGACGGGCGCTATGCGGGCTATGTGCTGATCAGCGATCAGCTGAAGCCCCACGCCAAGGCCGCCCTGCAGGCGCTGAAGGCAAGCGGCATCAAAAAAACCGTGATGCTCACCGGCGATTCGGCTTCGGTGGCGCAAAGCGTGGCCGCCCAGCTGGGGCTGGATGAATTTCACGCCGAGCTTTTGCCCGGCGACAAGGTGGAGCGGGTGGAGCAGCTGCTGGCACAAAATGCAAAGGGTGAGCTGCTGGCCTTTGTGGGGGACGGCATCAACGATGCCCCCGTGCTTTCGCGCGCCGATATTGGCATTGCCATGGGTGCGCTGGGCAGCGATGCCGCCATTGAGGCCGCCGACATTGTGCTGATGGACGATGATCCTGCGCGCATTGCCACCGCCATCAAGATCAGCCGCCGCACGCTGGGCATTGTGTACCAGAACATTGTGTTTGCGCTGGCTATAAAGGCCGCGTGTCTGGTGCTGGGCGCCATGGGCATTGCCAATATGTGGGTGGCCATTTTTGCCGATGTGGGCGTAATGGTGATCGCCGTGCTCAACGCCGTGCGCGCACTTTCCACCAAGGGGCTGTAACTCTTTCTCCGGCTTTCCCGGCCAAACGGGAGGGCCGGATTTTTTTGTCCGCCGCCCTCTTGCATAAAGTATTGCACATATTTGGGGGCGGGTGTAAGATAAAAGTGATATCCCGTGCTGCCCGGCAGCCGATCATTGAAAAACACCTTGGAGGAGCCCATGCGCCAACCGTTCGTTACCACCCAATACACCCTGCCCGCCCCGGTTTCGGGCGAAGTGCGTCTGGCGCTGGTTTCGGATCTGCACGAGCATGATCCCGCACCGGTGATCCGCCGCCTTGCCGCGCTGAAGCCGGATGTGATCGCCGTGGCGGGCGACACCTTTGAGCGCCACGACCATGGCACTGACCCTCGCTGGCACGGCCGCAAAGAGCCGCCCCGCCTGCTGGCCCCGCTGAAGCGCACGGTGAACCGGCTCACCTACGCCGTGATGGGCAGCGGCGAAAAAACCTGCTCGGCATACAGCTATGCGTTTCTGCACGCTGCCGCCAAAATCGCGCCCGTGTATGTGAGCCTTGGCAACCACGAATGGTATCTTTCCAAGGCCGACCGCGCCCAGCTGCAAAGCGCCGGGGCCGTGCTGCTGGACAATGCCGACTGCACCGCCGAGATCCGCGGCTGCCGCCTGCGGCTGGGCGGGCTTTCCAGCGCAGCCGACCCTGCGTGGCTGGAGCGTTTTCGGCAAAAGCCCGGCTGCAAGATCCTGCTATGCCACCAGCCCGAGTTTTATGACCGGTTTTCCCTGCAGGGCTTTGACCTGATCTTGTCCGGCCATGTACACGGCGGGCAGTGGCGCTGGAAAAACCATGGCATTTTTGCCCCCGATCAGGGCTTTTTGCCGCGCTATCACCACGGCATATACCACGGGCACATGGTGGTGAGCGCCGGATGCTCCAACACTTCGCTTTTGCCCCGCTTCGGCAACCCGTGCGAGGTGGTGCTGGTGCGCCTGGTCCCTCAGTTTTCCACACACGGCCGGTAAATTGTTGAAAAATAGATTTCACGCACAAGGAAGTGCCGTTTGCGCAGTATGCTTTGCTGTACAAACGGTATTTTTATATTAAGGAGGCTCCCAAATGACTTTTGAGCAGGCAAAGTATTTTTGTACGATCGCGGATGAAAGATCCATCAATAAGGCTGCCAGGCTTTTGAATGTTTCCCAGCCCCGCCTGAGCCACAGTATGCAAACAATGGAAGCAGAACTGGGGTTTCAGATTTTTTACCGAAGCTCTATGGGCAGCATCCTGACCCCAAAAGGGCAAGAGCTCTATCAGATCTGCCGTCGTATGTTGCAGGACTATGGTTTGGCCAAGGCTCTTTCCAGCGGCAGCCGATTGCGTTCGCTGCATTTGGCTGCGGGTTCCATGCAGATCTTCGTGGAAGCCTTCGCCGAATTTGTATCCCACTACCAAGACACAGAGATCTTGGATTTTACGATCAACCAAAAACCCGTCACCGAAATTCGCGATCTTGTTTTTCTGGGGCAGTACCACATGGGTGTCACCGTGATAAAAGAGGGTTCGGAGGATCAGTTTTTCCGAGAGCTGAAAAACATGAATATGCGCTATTCCGTATTGCAGGATGTCGGTGTTATTCTCACGCTGCGCCGTGATCATCCGCTTCTTTTGCAGGAGTCTTTTGATTTTTCGTCTCTGATCCAATATCCCTATGTGGACTACCGCCAAACCCTAATTTCCAGCTTTTATCGCGGTGATGCCGCCGGGTGGATCGACTCGAAACGTGTTATTCTGGTAGACGACCGCGATGTTCGCCACAAGATCGTTTCGCGTACAAATGCGTTTGGTATCGGTGCAAAAATCTCACAGAAAACGCTCGACAGCTACGGATTGGTTGCACTTCCCTTAAATTTTCCAAAATTCAGAGTGATTGCCCTTTGGCGAAACGATATGGAACTGAGCGATGAAATGCACGAGTATATTCAGATTTTGAAATCCCTCTTGGACGAATTAAACGAGTAAAAAACATTTTCTCTTCTTGCGCTTTGCTTTTTTTATTTATTATTATTCAACGAAAACATTATTACATTAAGTTTACCGCTTCGTTACCCCGTTGTTATAATATATTTTTATAACCAGACAAAAAATTAGGGATTTGTTGCCGAAGTTTTTCTCCTGTACAATGAATATACCGGCAAAGACTTTTTGCCGAATCATTTATTTCATTAAGAAGGGAGACAAATTTATGGAGTTAGGCGTATGGGGCATTATCAAAGAAGCCCCCTCTTTGTTGGCATTGATCCCGCTGATTTTGTTTATTGTTCTTTCGTTCATCGAAAAAATCAATCAAAACATCACGCTGCTGATCAGCATTGTGATCGGCTGTATTCTCACCGGCAATGGCATTCCTCAATTTGGCAGTGCCATGTCCAGTGCATTGAGCAGTAGCGTGGGCGTGATCGGCTTCATCATTGCTTTGGGCACCGGCGTTGGCGCTGTAATGACCAAAACCGGCGTTTCCAAAACGCTTTGTCAGTGGATCATCAAAGGCATTAAAGTCAACACCCAGAAAAAGGCCATTATCGCCATCGAGATCTGCTGCGTTTTGATTTGCGGACTGCTTGGCACCCTGGCCGGCGGCTGTGCCATTGTGGCACCCGTTTTGATTCCCGTTGTTGCCGCCGTTGGCCTTACCCCCAACACCGTCGGTGCCGTTTTCCAGTCTGCCGGTGAAACCGGTTTGATCTGGGGCCCCTTCACCGGCCCCACCGTTACCCTGCTGGCCTTGACCGGCTTGAGTTACGGCAGCATGATGATTTGGGCTGGCCTTCCTTACGGCATTATCTGGCTTGTTGTGATTTTCTTTGTGGCTCTGTACATTCAGAAAAAAACCGAGGGAAAATATTCGTATGAACTGGACGAAAGCGATGTGATCGACAGCTGCATTTCCCCCGAAGAAAAGCGTGTTACCATTGCATTCCTGCTCACCTTCCTGGCTTTGGTCGTATATGCCATCGCCACCAAGCAGGGAATGTCCTATGTTATTTCCGTTATGCTGATCCTCACACTTGTGATGGGTATTTTCAGCAAGCTGAATGCCAATGAAACCATTTCTTATTTCGTAAAGGGCGTAGAAAGCGCTGCCGGTATGTGGCTCACCTTTATTCTTCTGGAAATGCTGATGAATGTGATCGACTGCGGCGGTGGATTCACTGCTTTGGGCGAACTTTTCACAAAGGTCATGGGCGCTCCTACGCAAACCATGACTATGATCGTAGGCACTCTGGTTGGTTCGTTCGGCATCAATGGCGGTGCCGTAGCACAGCTGAAGGTGACCCACGAAATGTTCCTGCCTTCTATTGAACAGTGCAATCTTCCCATGGAGATGTGGGCCATTGCATTGATTTGTGGCAGCCGCGTCACTTCTTCCATCTATCCCGGTGCCAACATGATCGCTCCCATGGGCTGCGCGCGTTCTACCGATATGAAGGCTATGCTGCTGGGCGGCTGGGCTGTTTCTATGGTTTCCATTCTGTATATTATGATCTGGTCTTTTGCAGGCCCAATGATTTTTGGTTGATAAGCAACCTTTCGGCGGCGCTTCCCGCACCGTGGAAGCGCCGCCTATTTTCAAACCGGGGGGCTCCATTATGGCAAACATCCTTCAAAAGTTCACACAGAACGAGCCGATTTCTCCTGTAAGGCGTGTTCTCTCGCCTCTGGTCTCTGCCATAGTTTCCTTGCTGATTCCAGGGCTTGCACAGGTTTTAAACGGACAGACCGCCAAAGGTTTGTGTATATTACTGAGTGCGTTTGCCGTATACAGCTTAAATTTAGTCAACACCCCTGTGTTCACCATTCTGCTGTATATGATCATGCTCATTTCTTCTTCTGATGCTTATTTTATCGCAAGCCGCATGAAGCTTGGGGAAGAGGTGCGCTCTTGGTCAATTTTATTTTTGGATATTCATGCCCCCACAGAAAAAGGGCTGGCGCAAGCCCATCGCACCACCCGTACGCTGATCACCGATGTTACCGTTATCGACGGCACCGGCAGCCCCGCCTTTTGTGCCGATGTATTGCTGGAAGGTGATTTCATTCGCTGCATCCGCCGCCATTTAGAGCGCAAAGAAAAGGTTTACCGAATCGTTTCCGGACAGGGAAAATTGCTGCTGCCCGGGTTGATCCATCCCTGTACACAAAACGAAAATGCCTATTTTTCAGCATCTTCCGACACTCTGGCTCTGCGCTGCGGATATACCACCGAGCTACTCGGCAGCTGCGGGCTTTCCCGTGCTCCGGTGGCACAAGCCCACTCGCAGGAAATAGAAAGTCTTTGGAATGCTGTTTACGGCAAGCCGGAAGCATACACGTTTTTTTCCAATATCGGGGAATACCTGATTCAGCTGGACCGGCAGATCAAGCCTGTTCAAACCGAAAGTATGATTGGCTATAACACGCTGCGCGCCAATGTGGTCGGCCTTTGCGAAACGATTCCAAACAGCGAACAGATGGAAAAGATCCTGTCCCGCATTGCATCCGGTGCCAAAAGCGGTGCCTGCGGCGTTTCGCTGAATCTTACCGGGCAAGCCGGGCCTGTGATCGGCTCCGATGAATCGCGTATGCTGCTTTCCGCCTGCGCCGCAGCCGAACTGCCGGTTTTGGTCGTTCCTGCTCGGGAGCCTTTGGCACACACGCAGCGGCAAATGCTGCAGAATCTTGCCGATGAAACCGGTGCAAAGCTATTGCTGTCCGAGCCGAATCTCGCACAGCCCCTTTGGGAAATTCGAGATCACCTGCAAAAAGGCACCTTGCCCCAGTGGGTTTCTCAACACACCATGAAAGCAGCTGCAGATTTTTCTTTGTTTGACCGTGGTTTGATCCGTGAAGGCATGAGCGCCGATCTGCTTTTGATCAAGCCGCACGCCTTGCCCGACTCTCCTTCTGCTGAACCGCGGGGACTGGAAAAAGTTTGGGTTAAAGGCGAACTGCAATACGACACCGAGCCCGCCTTAGATGTTTCCGGTTTGCCCCAAAAATCCATTTTGGGCATACCGATGCATTGATTTTTGTTCGATTCGCAAAATAACTACAGTATCCGGCCTCTACCGGGAAAGGAGCTTATTATGAAATTGGAAAGACCCGCCATATACATTCCTGCCCCTGAAAAAGTAGAAGAAATACGCCAGCTCGCCGCCCAGGATCCGGAAAAGTTCAACAATCCCCATCCCATTCACGGCGTTTACGATCTGGCTGGGAACTTTGCCGTTGAATCCAAATTCTGGTTTTACAAATGCTGGATCAAACAGTTGGAAGTCGCCGAGCCCGGTTCCGGGTTGGAGGAATATTTCCGCACCCGTGATCTGCGCACGCCTCTTCCGCCAGATTTTCACGAAGAAAAGCGCTTGACCCTTTCTTCCGGTGGTGATCTGATGGCTGTGGACTGCCTGTGCGATCAATATACCGAGCATCTTTTCGATGGTATCCGTGATTTTTATTTTGGTGCGGATTTAACCACCGCCAATTTGGAATCCAATATTTATTCCAAGGGTTTTCCCGGCCGAGATATGTCCCGCGGCATTCCCGCAAAAATGAACACCTCTCAGGGAATGTTCGAACGTTTCTTTGAAGGCGGCAAGGGCATTGAATACTTCTCCCGCGCCAACAATCACTGCTACGATTATGACTTTGACGGTTTGGTTGAAACTGACCGCTTCTTAGATGAGCACGCCTGTTGGCATTCCGGCACCAATAGCCGCCCCGAAGATCAGCCCAAGGCGCTTGTGTTTGAGCGCGGCGGCATACGCATGGCTCATTTAAGCGCCACCTGCGATATGAATGGCCGCCATTATGATGAAAAGTGGGCCATCAATGAGGTTCGCTTCAATGATGAGGTTTGTGATCTTTCTCTGGTAGAAAAGCAGGTACAAAGCGCCCACGAGCAAAATGCCGATGTGATTTTGATGCACGCTCACTGGGGCTGGGAATTCGAGATGTATCCGCACACCAACATTGTTGCTGTGGCGCACAAAATGGCAGAAATGGGCGTGGATATCATCATTGGCACACATCCGCACGTGGCCCAGCCCATGGAGATTTATGAATATGAAAAAGACGGTCAGAAAAAGCGCTGCCTGATCGTTTATTCCCTGGGTGATTTTGTAAGCTTCCATCCCATCAGTAAAAATTCCAAGCTTACCTTTGTGGTTCGCTACGATTTGGTCAAAGGCACCCGGAACGGCAAAACCGAAACCTACTTTGACAATTTGAAAATGCTGCCCGTTTATATCAATTGTGCGCAGTTGGAAAACGGTGATTACGACTGCCGCTTGCTGAAATTCAGCGATGTTTTAAAGGACGCCGCATCGGATTCGCCGAAGTATCATCTTACCCCCGAAGAACGGGCCGACCTGCCGCGCCTGGCAAATGTGGTTTTGAAAACCATCCTGCTGCCAGCCGACCCCGGCACTGTTTTGGGTGACGATTATCCTTTTTTCAAGGAGGATTGAACCTGTTTATGTCACAAAATTATTATGAACCCCTCAAACAGCTCAGCGACCGGATATGGGATCTGGCCGAACTGAAATTTTGCGAAACCCAGTCGGCGGCAGCGCTGGAAGATTTTATGCAGCAGCAGGGCTTTCGGGTAGAGCGCGGCGTGGCCGGAATTCCCACAGCCTTTCGCTGCACCTTTGGCAGCGGAAAGCCCGTGATCGGCTTTTTGGGCGAATACGATGCCCTTTCCGGTCTTTCGCAGCAGGCAGGCGCTGTGCAGCCCTGCCCCCGCCCCGAAACCGAAAACGGCCACGGCTGCGGGCACAACCTGCTGGGCGCAGGCGCAGCCGGTGCGGCCCTTTTGCTGCGTGATTACCTGCAGCAAACGGGGCAAAGCGGCACCGTGGTGTTTTTGGGCTGCCCCGCCGAGGAAGGCGGCTCGGGCAAGGCTTATATGGCGCGGGCGGGCCTGTTTGATGATCTGGATGCCGCCCTCACCTGGCACCCGGGCGGCGGCAACGCCGTGATGACGGGCTCTATGATGGCAAACTGTCAGGCTTATTTCCGCTTTACCGGCAAAGCCAGCCACGCCGCCGCAGCCCCGCATTTGGGCCGCAGCGCACTGGATGCCGTGGAGCTGATGGATGTGGGCGTAAACTATATGCGTGAGCATATCGAGCCCACCGACCGCATTCATTATGCCGTGCTGGACACCGGCGGCACCAGCCCCAATGTGGTGCAAAGCCACGCCGAGGTGCTGTATCTGATCCGCTCCACCGATGCCTCCAAGGTGCGCGCCCTGTACGACCGTGTGTGCAAGATTGCCCGCGGCGCCGCTATGATGACGGAAACCGAAGTGCAGATCGTGTTTGACAAGGGCTGCTCGGAAACCCTTTCCAACCCGGTTTTGGAGGGTGTGCTGTACGACAGCATGAAAAAGATCCCGCTGCCCGCCTATACCCCCGAAGAGCTGGCCTACGCCGCAGCCATTCACGAAACCTGCCTGGCCTTTGACCCCGCCAGTGATTTGAGCCTGGGCTTTTTGCCCAACCGCCAAAAGCGCCATTATGCCGAAATTTACCGCACCAAGGCCATGGCCGATCTGGTGGTGGAGCATCAGCATCTGGATGTGTTTGTGCCGGGCTCTTCGGATGTGGGCGATGCCTCCAAGGTGGTGCCCACGGCACAGTTTATCGCCGCCACCGCCACCCCGGGCACCCCGGCGCATTCCTGGCAGATGACCGCCCAGGGCAAAAGCGGCACCGCCGCCAAGGGAATGTGGTATGCGGCGCAGGTGCTGGCCGATGCCGCCATCACGCTGGTGCAAAACCCTGCACTGATACAAAAAGCCAAGCAGGAATTCCGCGAGGCCACCGAGGGCAAGCCCTACGAATGCCCCATTCCTGCCAACATTCCGCCCCACCGCAATGTGGAAGAGCTTTTGGCCCTGCAAAAATAATCCCGAATCTTTTTTCGCGCCGAGGAATATTCCCCGGCGCTTTTTTTGCCGAAACTTCTGCAAACCGGGTATCCTTTTGCAGCGCTTCGTGCTATAATGGCTACCGGCGTTTTTTGCCGTTCCGTATGTTTTAAGGCGTCACCGCCTTTAAAAAAAGAAAAGAGCCATCTGTATGAAACACAACATAACACTCAAGAACTGCATCCGGAAAGAACCCGTGCTTTGCACAGCGGCATTGCTGGCCGCCCTGTCGGCCCTGGTGGTTTTGCCGGATTCCGCCTACGCCGGATATATCGATTTCCGCACGCTGGCCATCTTGTTTTCCTTGATGACCGTGATGGCCGGGCTGCGGGGGCAGGGCGTGTTCAGCCGCATGGGGCAGGCGCTGCTGGGCCGCACCGGCGGGGTGTTTCCCTTGGTGCTGGTGCTGGTGGGGCTGTGCTTTTTCGGCAGTATGCTGATCACCAACGATGTGGCCCTGCTCACCTTTGTGCCCTTCACCTTTGCGGTGCTGGGCCGTTTGGAGCCAGCGCTCTGCCGTGCGCTGGCCGTGCCCGTGGTGTGTATGCAAACCGTTGCCGCCAACCTTGGCAGTATGCTCACCCCCATTGGCAACCCGCAGAATTTGTATCTTTACGGCAAAAGCAATATGCCCCTGGCGCAGTTTATTCGCTTAATGCTGCCCTATTCGCTGCTTTCGCTGGTGCTTTTGCTGGTGTGGGCCTTTGGAGTGTGCCGCACGCTTTCCCTTGGCGCTGCGCCCCGCACCCTCAGCACCGGGCACACCCCCATAGAAAGCCCGCGCCTTGTGGGAATGTATGCCGTGCTGTTTTGCGTGTGCCTTGGCACCGTGGCGCGTCTTGTGCCCTGCGGCGTTTCCTTTGCCGCCGTGCTGCTGTGTACATTTTGGGCCGACCGCAAGGCCCTGCGCCGGGTGGACTATTCGCTGCTTTGCACCTTTGCCGCCTTTTTTATTTTCATTGGCAATCTGGGGCGCGTGCCTGCCTTTTCGGCATGGCTGCAGGGCATGATCGCCGGGCGCGAGGTGCCGGTTGCGGTGCTGGCCTCGCAGCTCACCAGCAATGTGCCCGCCGCACTGCTGCTTTCGGGCTTTACGCAAAACACCGCCGCGCTGATCATCGGCACCAATCTGGGCGGCCTTGGAACGCTGATCGCCAGCATGGCCAGCCTGATCTCTTACCGGCAGATCGCGCAGGAGCTGCCGCAGCAAAAGGGCCGCTATTTTGTGCAGTTCACCGTTTCCAATCTGGTGTTTTTGGCCATTTTGATGGCCGCATGGCTGATTTTCGGCTGATTTTTGCGCATATAAGTAAAAAAAGGCAGATGCAGGCTTTCGCTTGCATCTGCCTTTTGGTTTTTATGCCTTGCCCTCAAACTTATCTTTCAGGCTTTTAAAGAAACCCTTGCGCTGCTCGTAGTTTTCGTCCTTCATGCAGGCATCAAAGGTTTTCAGTGCCTCGCGCTGAGTGCGGTTCAGCTTCTTGGGGATTTCCACCGTGACCACCACATACTGGTCGCCCCGGCCGCGGCCGTTCAGATACTGCACGCCCTTGCCGCGCAGGCGGAACTTGGTGCCGCTCTGCGTGCCTTCGGGCACGGTGTATTCCACCTTGCCGTCCACCGTGGGCACCGTGATATCAGCACCCAGCACAGCCTGCGTATAGGTAATGGGCACATTCACCCAAATATCGTAGCCGTCGCGCTGGAACATACTGTCGGGGCGCACGGATACGGTTACGATCACATCGCCGCTGGGGCCGCCGTTCATACCGGCATCGCCCTGGCCGCGCAGTGCAATGCTCTGATCGTCATTGATACCGGCCGGGATCTTGACCTCCAGCGTAGAGCGCTGGCTGGTTTTGCCGGTGCCATGGCACTCCCTGCAGGGATTTTTGATGATCTGGCCCTTGCCGCCGCAGCGCTGGCAGGGCTGCTGGGTTTGCATCACGCCAAAGGGCGTGCGCTGCTGGCGCAGCACAAAGCCGCGGCCGCCGCAATCGGGGCAGGTTTCGGGGCGGGTGCCCTTTTCGGCACCCGAGCCGCCGCACTTTGCACAGGGCTTCTGGCGGCTCAGCTGGATCTTTTTCACGCAGCCGTGTACGGCCTCGTTAAATTCCAGCGTGATGCTCACCCGCAGATCGCGCCCTTTGCGCGGGGCGTTGGGGTTTGCACGGCTGCTGCCGCCGCCAAAGCCGCCGAAGCCGCCGCCGAACAGATCGCCAAAAATATCGCCAAGGTCCACGCCGCCTGCGCCGCCGAAGCCGCCGCCAAAGCCGCCTTGCCCCGCGCCGTAGCTGGGGTCAACACCGGCAAAGCCGTACTGATCGTAGCGCTGGCGCTTTTCGGGGTCACTCAGCACCTCGTTGGCCTCGTTGATCTCTTTAAATTTTTCCTCGGCGTTTTTATCGCCGGGGTTATAGTCCGGGTGATACTTCATAGCCAGCTTGCGGTAGGCTTTTTTGATCTCCTCCGCCGTGGCTCCTTTGCTCAAACCCAGGACTTCATAATAATCGCGTTTTTCAGCCATAAAAGTTCCTCTATACTTTCCACAAAAAAGAAGTCAGGTTTCGGAGCTTCCCTGCCGGGAAGCACGGCGCGCTTTTCCCACAAAGCCGCCCCACGGACAGTGCCGGGGGCGGCTGCATGATTTTTTGGAAAAACGCTCAGGCCTTATCAGACCTCTTTAAAGTCGGCATCCACAACGCCGTCATCGTTCTGGCCGCCCTGAGGATTCTGGCCGGCACCGGGCTGTGCGCCTGCTGCCTGCTGTGCCTGTGCTGCCTGCTGATACAGGTTCTCAAACACCTTCTGCAGATCCTCCTGCTTTGCCTTGATCTCATCGGTGGTGCCGCTCTTGATGGCTTCCTTCAAAGCGTTCAGCTTGGTTTCAGCCTCGGTCTTGATCTCGGCGGGCACCTTGTCGCCCATTTCCTTCAGGGCCTTCTCGGTCTGGAACACCATGCCGTCGGCGCCGTTGCGCACATCCACTTCCTCGCGCTTCTTCTTGTCATCGGCGGCAAACTGCTCGGCTTCCTTCACAGCCTTGTCGATGTCTTCCTTGCTCATGTTGGTAGAAGCGGTAATGGTGATGTGCTGCTCCTTGCCGGTGCCCAGATCCTTAGCGGAAACATTCACAATGCCGTTGGCATCGATATCGAAGGTAACTTCGATCTGAGGCACGCCGCGGGGAGCGGGAGCAATGCCGTCCAGATGGAAGGTTCCCAGGCTCTTGTTGTCCCGGGCAAACTCGCGCTCGCCCTGCAGAACATTCACTTCCACGCTGGGCTGGTTGTCGGCAGCCGTCGAGAACACCTGGCTCTTCTTGGTGGGGATGGTGGTGTTGCGGTCGATGATCTTGGTGCAAACGCCGCCCAGAGTTTCAATGCCCAGGCTCAGAGGAGTCACATCCAGCAGCAGCAGGCCCTTCACATCGCCCTGCAGAACGCCGCCCTGAATGGCAGCGCCCACAGCAACGCATTCGTCGGGGTTGATGCCCTTGAAGGGCTCGCAGCCCAGTTCCTTTTTAACAGCTTCCTGCACAGCGGGAATACGGGTAGAACCGCCCACCAGCAGCACCTTGCTCAGGTCCGAAGCCTTCAGGCCGGCATCCTGCAAAGCCTTGCGCACGGGGGTCATGGTGCGCTCCACCAGATCGCTGGTGAGTGCATCAAACTGTGCGCGGGTCAGGGTCATATCCAAGTGCTTGGGGCCGGTGGCATCGGCGGTGATAAAGGGCAGGTTGATGTTGGTGCTGGTGGCGCTGGAAAGCTCGATCTTGGCCTTTTCGGCGGCTTCCTTCAGGCGCTGAGCAGCCATTTTATCCTTGCGCAGGTCAATGCCGTTTTCCTTCTGGAAGTCATCGGCCATCCAGTCGATCACGCGCTGGTCAAAGTCGTCGCCGCCCAGATGGGTGTCGCCGTTGGTAGCCAGAACCTCGGTCACGCCGTCGCCCATTTCGATGATGGAAACATCGAAGGTGCCGCCGCCCAGGTCATACACCATGATCTTCTGATCATTTTCCTTATCCACGCCGTATGCCAGTGCAGCGGCTGTGGGCTCGTTGATGATACGCTTTACATTCAGTCCGGCAATGGTGCCTGCGTTCTTGGTTGCCTGACGCTGGCTGTCGTTGAAGTAAGCGGGAACGGTGATCACAGCTTCGGTAACAGGCTCGCCCAGATAAGCCTCGGCATCGGCCTTCAGCTTAGCCAGGATCATAGCGCTGATCTCTTCGGGGGTGTAGTCCTTATCGCCTGCGTGTACCTTGTAAGAAGTGCCCATGTGGCGCTTGATGGAGGAAATGGTGTTTTCAGGGTTGGTGATAGCCTGACGCTTTGCCACCTGACCCACCAGACGGTCGCCGTTCTTAGCGAAGCCCACCACAGAAGGGGTGGTGCGTGCGCCTTCGGCGTTGGCGATAACAACGGGCTCGCCGCCCTCGATCACAGCCACACAGCTGTTGGTAGTACCAAGGTCAATACCAATAATTTTGCTCATAAAAATTGCTCCTCTCTGAATCGAAACGATGTTTTCTGATTTTGTTCTATATAGAAAAAGTGAAATGCTTTGGAAAACTTATTCTGTGACCACCACAGTGGCATGGCGGATGATCTTATCCCCCAGCATATAGCCCTTTTGGAACACATTGGCTACAACGCCGCTTTCCTGGCCGTCCTGTGCGGGCACCTGCTGCACCGCGTTCATGGTGTTTGGGTCAAACTCTTTGCCCAGTGCCTCGATCTCGCTGATGTTCAGCTTTGCCAGTGCCTGCTCGGCCTTATCCAGGGTCATGCACACGCCCTTTTTGTAGTTTTCATCGGCACACGGGGCGTTGGCGGCCATATCCAGCGTATCCAGGATTCCCAGGATCTGGTTTACGGCATGGCTCACGCCGTCGCCGAACTTCTGGTCAGCCTCCCGGGCGCTGCGCTTGCGGAAGTTTTCATACTCGGCAGCGGTGCGCAGCAGCCGGTCTTTGGCTTCGGCAGCCTCTTTTTCGGCGGCCTCGGCCCGGGCCTTCGCGGCCTCCAGCTCGGCAGCGTGCTTTTTGCTGCTCTTTTCTTTTTTATCCTTTTCGGGGGCAGCTTCGGGTTTTGCTTCGGCTGCCTGCTCGGCGGGCGCTGCGGCCTGTTCGGGCTGCTGAGCCGCCTTCTTGATCTCTTCGCTCATTCAAGTGCCTCCTGATTTTTTCCGGACATACACTGCCCGAGTTTGGTAGAAAAATAATCCATAATGGGGATCAGCTTTCGGAAGTTCATGCGGCTGGGGCCGATCAGGGCCACCGTTCCGGTCAGGCCGCCGCCTGCCAGATACCGCTTACTGATAATGGAAATTCCCGGCATGGTGGGCTCCATTTCATCGCCCAGCTGCACGGTAAGCTTGCCGCCGTCCGGTGCGATCAGGTGCGAAGCGTTGGCGCTGTCGGCAAAAATTTCCAGCAGCGTTGCCAGATTGCGCCTGCTTTCGGGCCATTTTACCAGATTCTGTGCGCCCTCCAGCCGGGCCACAGGCTCGGTGCGGATCAGCGCCGCCGCCGCACCCAGAACAGGGGTAAGCTGCGGGCTGCACTGGCGCGCCAGGCCGATCAGCATGGCATCGCTCAGGTCCGCCGGGGAAACAAAGCTCAAATGCGCATTCAGCAGCTGCGCCATGGCAGCGGCTTCCTGGCGGGAAAGGCCGGTGTCTACGCGGGCCACACGGGTTCGCACACCGCCCGCGCTGGTCACGGCCAGCACCGCGGCGGAATAGCGCCCCACCTGCACCACCTCAAAGTGGGCGATGCAAAGATCGTCGGCCCGGGGGGTGGTGGCTGCGGCGGCCACGCCGGTCACATCGGCCAAGGCTCTGGCAGCGCTTTGCGCCAGCTTTTCGGGCTCGATATCCATATTATAAAAAAGGGAATCCACCACGCGGCGGCTTTCGGCATCCAATGCGGGGATATCCTGCAAAAGGTGATCCACATAATACCGATAGCCCTGCGGGCTTGGCACACGGCCTGCACTGGTGTGAGGCTGTGCCAGCAGCCCCAGCTTGGTGAGCGCTGCCATTTCGTTGCGCAGCGTTGCACTGCTGACGGCCATGTCCAGATACTCGCTGAGAAGGCTGCTGCCAACCGGCTCGCCATCCATTCCGTACAGCGCCACGATTGCTTCCAGCACGCGGCGCTTTCGATCATCCACAGTCATTGTATCCGGCTCCCTTTCGTTTCGTTTAGCACTCTTTATCTCTGAGTGCTAAAGATATAATATCACAATCCCGGCCGGTGTCAATAGATTTTCCAAAAAAATTTGAAGTTTAACATTTTGGTCACAATCGCCGGGCGCTCTGCTTTAGTCTGCACTTTCCCGGCTCCGTTTATGAAAGCGAAAATGCCTCGCTATTATATGTAATATAAATAAACCTATAATACAAAAGCCCCCGGCAGCGGAAAGCCCGCTGCCGGGGGGGGGCAGAGCGAAGAATAAAAAAAGCAAATTAACCGATTACGGTGATCAGGTCGGTAGCAACTGCCGTCCATGTCATGATCAAAGCGTTGATCACAGCGCCGGTGTGGTAACTGCCGGTCTTTTTATAGCAGAAAGTTGTTACCTTGCAACTGATAAAGTAGGTAAGAATGCAGTTCAAAAGCGTAGAATTGGCGCGGCTCATCTGCACATTGGTAATGGCGGTGTAGCCGGTAGCAAACAGTTTGCCATAGGTATACAAAAGGAACAAAGCGGCAGGCAGCGTGCTGGTGAGCCATACCAGACGGGTAAAGCCCGCTTCCGACTGGCCCTTAATGCGCAAGCCAATAGTCTGGCTGAAATTGAACACACCAAAGAACAGCAAATACAGCGGGAAGTAAGTCAGGAACAGGCCCCAGCGGGTTTTGTTAAGAATATTGACCTGCACTTTCCATACGCGCGGCGACAGACCCCAGAACACTTCGGCAGCGCTGGTCATCAGATATACGGTACCCACAGCAATCATGCCCAAAAGCAGCGCCTTGCCAAAGTTAGCCCAGCTGGTCTTGGCATGGGTCATAATGCGCTCTTTATCAATTTTACCGTCCCACTTGAAGCGGATCGCCAGAATTGTAACCGTCAAAAGTGCGCTGCAGCCGAACCAGAATACAAAACCGTTGGTATTGTTGATACGCAATACCGATTTTACATTGCTCAGGATCATCTGACCGTTATAAATGGCCCATTGGCAAATCAGCGTATTGATAATGGCGGGCATGATCAGGTAGAACAAGAACGGTGTGTTTACGCCGGAAACCGGAGCAGGCATGGGGCGTTTGATACCGGCGAAGAACTTTTGATCCAACAAGAGCGAGATCACGGGGAACATCATCATAAATACAGCGATAATACCCAGTGTCGTGCCGATTTCTTTTTGCATATAAATCGTGCCGTTTGCAGGAATTGGGGCGGGAGCAAGCGCCTTATCAAAGAAATCTGCTATTTCCAGAATGGGCTGCTTGAGCAGCAGGGCGCTGGCATGGCCCGAATTACCGCTGTACAAAACGCGGGCAGTGCCATCTTCTGCATTGCCGTACCAGTGGCCCAGTTCAATGGGATTTATACCCAGTTCGCCGGTAAACAGTTCTGCCGTGGTAATATCGCGGGCTGAAATTTTTCCTTGGCCATAGGTATTATCCCAGCTACCGATGAAAACGCCCATGTTAATGCCTTCCAGATTGAAGTCACTGGCAGCCAGATAGAATACCGCTTTTACGCCATCGCGAATCACCGTACAGTCAGGGTCAGTGGTAACAGCCCACTTTGCACGGCCGGTACCGGCAGAATGACCCATAGCGCCCAACTTTTCGCTGTCCACGAATTTCATGGACGAAAGATAATCCATAGCGGCGCGGGAGCCTACATCTTTTGCGCTTACCACAGCGGAGCGGCCAATGGTATAGGGGTCCACCGCCATAACTACGTAGCCGCGGCGGGAAAGCTCAATCGCCACATCGCTCAGGTTTTCCAGATTGGCGTTGCCGCCGGGCAGCGCCAGAATGCCAGGGGCAGGAGTTTCTTCGGTAGCGTTTTCCGGCACATACAGCTTTGCGCTCATTTCGTGGCCCTCATCGGTTACAAATTGAATGCGGGTCACATCAACAGTGCCTCCTGCTGTTTCACCGTGGCTTGCAATGCTGAAGCCTACAATAAAGAGTGCCAGCGCTAAAAGCATTACGCAAATGCGCCGATCCAGGTTTTTCAGATGACTCATTTCGATTTTTCTCACCTTTCATGATCCTTTTTCTTTTCCGAATCCCCGGCAAAAACTGTCAGGCTGTGCGCTGCCTGCTCCATAGAAAGCGCACAGCAATTCCAGATTTTTCGCTTCGGGGTCTTAGGATTAGTTTACCGAATATTTTACTGCGCAGGCAAGACACATTTCTTGCCAGAACAACCGGATTTTACAGGAAAATAAAAGATTTGTTGAAAATCAAAAAAATTGTTCGTTTTTCATATCAGGCAGTTGTCATTCTGCAGCGGCGTTTTCGTTTTCCAGCGCCTGCAAAAGCTCATCGCCTGCCACTGCGCGAATTTCTTCCATCAAAGGCTGCGCCAACTGCCGCAGCGTTTCCTCATCGGTTTCACTCAATGCCGTAATGACCATATCCCGCTCCATGGCGGCCTGCTGCAGGTTTTTCTGCTGCTTTGTAAGCGATTCCTGCAAACTTTCCTTTAGGATGATCTGATATTCTTTGGGCAGCGATTCAAAAGCTGCCAGATTCATGGTCACGGCACTGCTCATCACAAACAGCGAACCGATTCCATAGGGCTGGCTTTCCAAAAGCCCCTGCGTTTTTAATATGGTATAGGTGGCTTCAATACCATCTACCCGCCCCTCCTGCAAAATATAAGGTAACCCACTCAAGCCAACATTTTCCAGCCGCTGTATGCCCAGAGAATCATAAAGCTTATTGTGGTATGTGCTGCCACTGGTGCGCACCCTGAGTCCATTCAGAGCTGCTAGAGAAGAAATCGGCTTGGAGGCCGAGATGATCCAGTCTTCCCCCGTGCGCAGAAAGAGCAGTTCTAATCCCTGCTGGCGGTAATATCGGTTCAGCATCTCATAAAATTCGCCGTTATATACCCGAAACAGCTGAATATACTGGCTATAGCAGCTGGGAAGATCCATAATGGCCGCCTGCGGTACCAGATCGGTGCATACCGAGGTGCTGCTTGCCACAATGGAAAGCGTGCCTCGCTGCACAGCTTTGGCCATCTCCGGCCCTTCGCCAAGAGCGTTATCACCGAAAAGCTTCAGTTCTACCTGTCCGTCAGTGCGCTCGTATACAAGTTTGCTCCAGCGCTCCATAGAATCCGTGTAGCCGGAGCCGGAATATCCTACTCCAAACTGATAAGCGGCCTGCGGATGGCTCTGGCTCTGGCTTTGCGCTGCCGTGCTTTCTGCTTTACCCGGCTGTTCGCTTACACACCCGCAAAGCAGCACAAGCGCGGATATAAGTAAAAAAACTCGAAAGTATTTCATGTTTCCGGTTCCTCCATTACCACAGAGTCCGATAAACGGCGGTAATTGCCGGGAGTCATACCCGTATGGCGTTTAAACACCCGGCTGAAATTCTGCATAGAGTTAAAGCCGCAGCAAAAGCCGATTTCCTGCACTGAAATGCGGCTTTGCCGCAAAAGGCTTTTGGCGCACTCTACCCGGCAGCCGTTCGTATAATTTACAAAGTTTTCGCCGGTTATCTCATAAAACAGGCGGCTGAGATACGCGCTGTTAATGCCCACATTATGGGCGGCGGCTTCCAGCGAAAGCTGACTGTCGGTGCAATGCTCCTGAATGTATTTCTGTGCCTGGCTCACATAGCGGCTGCGGCTGCGCTGCCCATAGTCAGCGATCAGGCGCAGAGCGGCCGCAGAAGCCGTGCGCATAAGCGTTTCCAATTGATGCGTGTCGGTATGCTCAGCAGCGCGGTAATAATTGGCAAAAATCTGCATTTTTTCCTCATTGGCGTGCAAATCGACCAGAAGCTGCGCCATGCGCCCCAAAATATCGGCATAGGCACTGCGCCTACGGTCAGCGTCAAGTGGTTTCAGGCTGTGTAGCAGCGTTTCCAATTCTCCAGTTGCCTGCTCAAGCGCGCCGTTGCGGGCTTTATCCAGCAATGCCCGGCAATCCGGCTCGGTTTGCGCCTGTACAGGAACTTTCCCGCCGTGATACTGGCGGTAATGCAAATCACTGCAGGCCTGCCGGTATGCCTGACTCAGACCTGCCGCACCGCGCACAGGCTGGCTGCGGCCGAAAAGCAGCTCGCTGCCGCCGTTATGCCGCCTCCACTGTGCCTGCACCATATCCGTTATGGCCAAAAGGCCTTTTTGGCGAAGTGCCGGGTCATCGCCACCGGTAAAGCACAGGATCATTACCATGGAGTAATCGTCCAAAAGCAGGCATTCCCAGTGGCAGCCGCCGGAAAATCCGTTTTGCTTTTGCCGCAGAATATCGCGGTATAACTCGCTCATAACCTGATCGGGGTCATCGGTCTCCCGGCTGCACGGGTCAGAAACGAGTACGGTAAAAAGATCATCGGCTCCAAAAGAGCTGTGCAGATACGCCAGACGGTCAACCAGATATTCGCGGCTCATCTGCCGCCCTGTCAGTAAATTTTTATACAGGCGCTCACGCACGATGGGAGCCATTTCAGCCACCTCGTTGGTAAGATCGTCTTTCTGTCGGCGGGTAATTTCGTATATTCGCTGCACCTGATCCAGCTCGTTTTCATGGGTCACAGTTTTTGGCTGCCCGGTCACATTGGCCCGCAAACGGTCGATAGGCCGGTAGATACGGCGGGTGATCCACACAGCGGCTGCGATGCTTACCGTGCCAAACGCTAATGCCCACACAGCGATCAGCCGGAATACCTGCCCGGCTGTGGGGTGATAGTTGTTTCGGCTTTTTACTTGAAAGCTCCATTCTTCCGCTCCGGTAACTGATAGAAACTGCGCCCCGCCTTTCGGCGGCTCCCCGGCCGTATAAAGCAATGTGCCCGCTGGGTCGAGCACTTCTAGATAGTCGCCGGTTCCCTCCAAAGCCTTGTCCAAAAAGCGGAACAGTTCTTTTTCACGCAGTTCCACCAGCATGGCACCATTTTTTTCCGGTGTGGGAAACGGCTGTAAAATGGCAACGCTGCCATCCACCGTGAGCAAAATCGTAGAAAAGCTGTCTTGCTGCAAAAGCTTTTCCTGAACGCTTTCGTTATACTCTTTCAAGAAAATGCGATGTTCAGAATTTGCGATGTCTTCGATTTTTCCACCTTCGTCATACAAAGTATTTGTGCCGTAGGTCAAAAGGCTGGCACCCTCTAAAAGCGGATTTTCTTTTACAAAAGTAGAAAGCGTTCGGGCAATGGCTACTTTTCGCTGATACGATACTTCGTCCGGCACTAAAACAGCAGCCGAAAGGTTCTCATTCCAAAGCAGCTGCTGCATGGAGCGAGCGGTATCCAGCGCGGCAAGATCAACATACTGGCTGGCAGTAGAAAGCATTTGCCGGGCAGATTCCTGACTTCGCCGCTGATAACTCTTGCTGATATATTGCTGAAAAAACACAAAAGTCATTAGCAGCATCAGCCCCGTCAGACACAATATCAGCGCCAGTATCCGGTAGAATATGCGCCCTGTGCGCAGGCTTTTGATCCATTTCACGGTGCGGTTCTCCCCTTTGCTATTCAGTGCTTTTTATAGTACGGCGCGGCGGCCGCGGTTACGGTAATGTGGTTCCTTTTGCTCGCACAAGGCCATCGGGCTGACACTCTTTGCGTTTTTATTCGTGCGTTTGCGCAAAATAAGCGTTTTCCTGCCCGGCGGTTTGCAGCAGCCGCTCGGCCTCGGGGGCGCTGAACAGCCGCACCAAAACGGCGATCAGAAGCCCGCCGATCAAGATCAGCAGCCCAAGGCACACAGCCAGCAGCGTTGTGGATTCCATAATAAAAGTTACCTCGTTACTTATGATTTACCAAACGCTTCGGATGTGCCGCCGCATGGCAAGCACCTGCCCGGGCGGCACCGAAAGGCCGTCCACCCCCAGGGCCAGCAGCGCCCGGGTGGCCGCCGGGTCGGCTGCCAGCTGGCCGCACACATTCACCCTGCAGCCCTGGGCATGGGCTGCCTGCACGGTCATGCCCACAAGGCGCAAAAGCGCCGGGTCAGCCGCTGCATACAGCGCCTCACCCTCCCGCTCGCTGGCAAAGGTGTACTGGTGCAGATCGTTGGTGCCAATGGACAAAAATGCGCAGCGCCTGGCCAGCTCGGCTGCATACAGCACCGCCGCCGGGGTTTCCACCATGCACCCCACCGCGGCCTTGCCAAAGGCGGTGCCTTCGGCAGCCAGCTCGGCCCGGCATTCCTCCAGCAGCGTCAAAGCTTTGTCCAGCTCATCGGGGGTACACACCATGGGAAACATGATGCCCAGCGGGCCGCAGGCCGCCGCACGCAGCGCAGCCCGCAGCTGCGTTTTCAGCAGATGGGGGTTTTGCAGCCCAAAGCGCAGCCCGCGGCAGCCCATTTCCGGGTTGGCACAGGCGGGCAGGTGCATATACGGGGCGGTTTTATCCGCCCCCAGATCAAAAGTACGCAGCGTGACCGGCTTGCCGGGCAAGGCCCTGAGCGCGGCGCAATAGGCCGCATACTGCGCGTTTTCGGTGGGCCAGTTTGGGCTTTCCAGATACAAAAACTCGCTGCGCAGCAGCCCCACACCCTCGGCATCGCTGGTTTGCAGCGCAGGCAGATCGGCCATGCCCCCAATGTTGGCCAGCAGCGCCACGCTTTGCCCGTTGGCGGTTTGGGTGGGCTTGCCGCGATAGCTTTCCAAAAGCGCGGTCTGCCGGGCCAGCGCACGGGCGCTTTGCGCATACGCAGCCTGCCGGGCCTCGTCGGGGTCCAGCACAATGCCGCCTGTGCCGCCGTTCAGCAGGGCGGTGCGGCCGTGCCAGTCAGGCCCGGCCTCGGGGCAAAAGATCAGCGGAATGCCCATGCTGCGCGCCAGAATGGCCATGTGGCTTTGCGCGCCGCCCTTTTGCAGCACCACGCCCAGCAAAAGCCCCTTCGGCAGGCTGACGGCCTGCCCGGGAAACAGCTGCCGGGCGGCCAGTATGGCCGGGCGGCTGAGGGTGGGGGCCGCGCCGCCCTCAATGGCAGCCGCCAGCTCTTCGCCCAGCTCGGCCATATCCTCGCTGCGCTGGCGCATATAGTCATCGTCCAGCGCGGCAAACAAAGCCCCCACTTCTCTCATGCCAAGGCGCGCGGCCTCGGCGGCGGGCTTGCCCTGCTCGATATAAGGCCGCACATATTCCTCCAGGTCTTCCTGCAGCAGCATTCCGTGCAATTCAAAAATGGCTGCGGCTTCCTCGCCTGCCTGCTCCCGTGCTGCCTGATACAGCTGCGCCTGACGGCGCGTGCAATCCTCACGCGCAAGGCGGAATTTTTCCAGCTCCTGCGCAGGGGTGCCATGGGGCGTTTTGCCGCAGGCTGTTTCGGCAAACCAAACCACGCTTCCCTGCGCCAGCCCCGGCGCAGCGGCCCTTCCGCTGAATTGCTGCATCTGTGTATCCCTCCGCTTGCAGGCAGCGCCCGGTGCAGCGCCGCCCTGTAAAAAAAGGCTGCCCACTGGGAGCAGCCTTGATATGTTTAAAAATCCTGCTGCATGGCCTTTTCCAGCGCTGCGGCGCAGGCTTCTTCGTCCATGCCCGAAACCGTAATGCACACGGTTTCTCCCTGCTTCACAGCGGCCAGCATCAGCTTGATCAGCTGCTTCACATCGCAGCGGCGCTCACCGCATTGCAGCGTGACAGTGCTTTGATACCGCTTGGCCAGCTTGACAAGCTCGGCGGCCGGGCGGCCATGAATGCCCTGAGGCGCGGTAACAGTATACTCAAATCGTTTCATACGCAGGCCCTCCCTTTAGAAAAGATCAGTTTTCCCACAAGCCGTCGGGATACAGCCCCTCGGCGGTTTTGGCAGCCAGCGCAGCCACCACCACGGGCTTATCCTGCTGATAGGTAACGCCATACCATTTGTCGGGGCTGGTAAGCACCTTTACCCGGGCCTTGCCCTCGCCGATCAGGCGGCTCACCACGCTGGGCAGAAAATATTCGCCCTTGAGCGGATTTTCCGCCATAGCCCCCTTCAGGAAGGCCGGGAACCCTGCCCGCACCTCCTGCACAAAGCCGGGCGTAAAGCCAAACAGGTTCATGCTCACGGTGGTATCGCCGGGCAGATCCTGCCAGCTTTCGCCGCCGTTTTCGGTGTAGTGGATGCCGCCCGCATACTGCTCAATGCGGGTGCGCTCGGTCACACTGGCAAGATAGCCGCCCTCGTCGGCCACGCACACGCCGCGGCTCACGCTGCCGTTTTCGCTCACGGTGTTTTCCAGCCGGAAGCCCACCATGGCGTATTCGTAATACTCACCGTCGGCGTGGGCGCTCAGATAGGCAAAAATTTCGCGGTATGCCGCCGGGCCGTAGTAGTCATCGGCGTTGATCACGGCAAAGGGCGCATCGATCTGCTGCTGCGCGCACAAAATGGCGTGTGCCGTGCCCCAGGGCTTCACACGGCCTTCGGGCAGGGTGTAGCCCTCCGGAAGCATATCCACCTGCTGAAACGCATAGCGGATTTCCATGCCGCTTTTTTCGGCGCGGCGGCCCACCGTGGCCTTAAAGTCGGCCTCGATCTCGTGCTTGATGATAAATACAACGGTTTCAAACCCGGCGCGGCGGGCATCGTACAGGCTGTAATCCAAAATCGCCTCGCCGTGGCTGCCCACAGGGTCGATCTGCTTCAGGCCGCCGTAGCGGCTGCCCATACCGGCGGCCATCACTACCAGGATCGGTTTTTTTTCTGCCATAAATCTGTTCCTCCCGGCGGCAGAGCACCTGCCGCTTTTCTTTGGCAGCAGCGCAGGATTTTTTTTGCGGCGCCGCCTTTGTTACTATTACTATAACTCTTTTTTCTGCGCATAGCAAGGCAGAGAAAAATGTGCTATACTGAAACCATTAAAAAGATCATCCACCCTGTTTTTTGGGGAAGGAGGCTTCTTGTATGCGCAGATTCAAGGGGATCGTAAGTTCCTCGGGGCTTGCGGCAGGGCAGATCGTTCTGCTGGACCACAGCGGTGCCATGCAGCACCGCCTGGTGCGCACCCGCGGGCGTGAGGAAGCCATGCTGCAAACGGCCCTGCAGCAGGCGCGGCGTGAGCTTGGCCGCCTGCGCCAGCGCGCCAGAGAAGACGAAAAAGAGATCTTCACCTTTCAGCAAATGCTGCTGGAGGACGACGATCTGTTAAACCGCGTAAACCAGCTGATCTCCCAGGGCTGTTCGGCTGCAGCGGCCATGGAGCAGGCTGCCGCGCAGATCGCCGCCGATTTTGCGGCGCAGTCCAGCGAGTATCTGCAGGCGCGCAAGGCAGATGTGGTGGATGCCTGCCGCCGGGTGGTGGATATTCTGGATGGCCGCTCGCGTGAAAAGCTGGTGCTCACCGAGCCCGCTATTTTGGTGAGCGATGATTTTTATCCCAGCGATATCGTGGGCATTGGCCGCGGCATGATCCTGGGCTTGGCGGCGGCGGGCGGCAGCCCCCACAGCCACGCCTCCATCATTGCGCGCAGTTTCGGTATTCCCATGCTGGTGGGGCTGGGAAACGCCGTGTTAAAAATCAATGAGGGCGTGCCCGCCGTGCTCAATGCCGAGGCCGGCACCCTGACCCTGAACCCCGGCAAAAAGCTGATGTTCGACACCCATCAGCGCATGGAGACCCTGAGCGCCCGCCGGGCCACCAGCCGCACCGCCCAGCCCGGGGTTTGCCTTACCCGTGACGGCACCGAGATTGAGCTGTGCGCCAGCGCCATGAATCCGGCCACCGTGGCCGATGCCGTGCAAAGCGGCGTGGGCAGCATTGGCCTGCTGCGCAGCGAATTTTTGCTGGATCTGCACCGTCTGCCCGGCGAGCGCGCCCAGGTGGAGCTGTACCGCCGCTGCCTTGCCGAGGCGCGCGGCCGCCCCATTACGGTGCGCACCTTCGATTTGAGCGCCGACAAAGGCGAGGAGCTTTTGCCCCCGGCCCCCAACCCGGCGCTGGGCCTGCGCGGCATTCGCATTGCCGCCGTGCGCCCCCGCCTTTTGCGCGATCAGCTGTGTGCGCTGCTGCGGGTTTCGGTGGGGGGCAATTTGCGGGTGGCGTTTTCCATGGTCACCTGCGCCGAGGACTGGAACTGGTGCATGGATCAGCTGGAGCAGGCGCGGGAGATCCTGCGCACACGCGGTGCCCCCTTTGAGGAAAAAATGCCCGTGGGCCTTGTGATCGACACCCCCGCCGCCGCGCTGTGCGCCGAAGAGCTGGTGCTGCATCACCCGGATTTTGTGCTGATCTCGGTAAGCGACCTTACCCAGTACACCTATGCCGCCGACCGTATGAACCAGTCGGTTTTGAATTACTACAAGCCCCAGGGCCGCGCCGTGAGCAGCCTGATCAGCACGGCGCTGGAAAGCGCCCGCAAGTATGCCATTCCGGCCAGCCTGTGCGGCGTGGGGCTCGTCAGCCCCGAGCTGTGCAAATGGTTTGTGCAGCTGGGCGCGCGCAGCCTTGTGCTGCCCGCCGGGGCCATTCCCGAAGTGCGCGAATTTTTATCCGAGCTGGACCTTCGCCAGAAAATGCCCCCGGTTTTTCAAAAATAAGCGGCCTGTTTCGCCCGCAGATACTTGCGCAAACGCCCAAAATGCGGTAAACTATTAAGTTAGTATGCCAAAAAAGCAGCCCCTGTGCTGCCTTAGAATACAGCCACCCATTATAAAGTAAGGAGAACAACACCCCTATGGATCTGCGGGAACAAATTGAGCGTCGGCGCACATTTGCCATTATCAGCCACCCCGACGCCGGTAAAACCACACTCACCGAAAAGCTGCTGCTGTACGGTGGTGCCATCAATCAGGCAGGCTCGGTAAAAGGCAAGCAGAGCGCCCGCCATGCGGTGAGCGACTGGATGGATATTGAAAAGCAGCGCGGTATCTCGGTTACCAGCTCGGTGCTGCAGTTTGAGTATCAGGGCAAGTGCATCAATATTCTGGACACCCCCGGCCACCAGGACTTTTCGGAGGATACCTACCGCACGCTGATGGCCGCCGACAGCGCCGTGATGGTGATCGACGCCGCCAAGGGCGTGGAAGCCCAGACCATCAAGCTGTTCAAGGTATGCACCCTGCGCCACATTCCCATTTTTACCTTTATCAATAAAATGGACCGTGAGGCGCGCAGCCCCTTTGAGCTGATGGAAGACATTGAAACCGTGCTGGGCATTAAAACCTACCCCATGAACTGGCCCATCGGCTGCGGCAAAGAGTTTAAGGGCGTGTATGACCGTGCCAGCAAAAAAATTCTGGCATTTGAAAGCGATGGCCGCGCCAACGGTGTGAACAAGGTAAACGAAGTGACCGCCGAACTGGGCAGCCCCGAGCTGGAAACCCTGATCGGGCCTTACCTGCACCAGCAGCTGCGCGATGACATTGAATTGCTGGACGGCGCTGCCGAAGAATTTGATCTGGATGCCGTGCTGCGCGGTGAACTGAGCCCCGTATTTTTCGGCTCGGCCCTTACCAACTTTGGCGTGGAGCCCTTTCTGGCCGACTTTTTGCGCCTCACCCCGCCGCCCCTGGCCCGCGTGGATGTTGAAACCGGCGATGCGGTTGACCCCGCCCGCCAGGATTTCAGCGCATTCGTGTTTAAAATTCAGGCTAACATGAACAAAGCCCACCGTGACCGCATTGCCTTTATGCGCATTTGCTCGGGCAAGTTTGAGCGCGGCATGGATGCCTTCCATGTGCAGGAGGGCAAAAACATCAAGCTGGCCACCGGCACACAGCTGATGGCGCAGGACCGTGCCATTGTGGACGAAGCCTGGGCGGGCGATATCATTGGCCTGTTTGACCCGGGCATTTTCTCCATTGGCGACACTCTGTGCACCGGCAAGCACCATGTGCGCTTTGCGGGCATTCCCACTTTTGCTCCCGAGCATTTTGCCCGGGTGGAGCAGGTGGATACCATGAAGCGCAAGCAGTTTGTCAAGGGCATGGAGCAGATCGCACAGGAAGGCGCCATCCAGATCTTCCGCGATCTGGGTGCCGGCATGGAAGAAGTGATCGTGGGCGTTGTGGGCGTGCTGCAGCTGGAAGTGCTGGAATACCGCCTGAAAGCCGAATACAACGTGGACATTCGTATGCAGCAGCTGCCGTATGAGCATATCCGCTGGATCGAAAACGACCCCGACACCCTCAACCCCCGTGATCTGGACCTGACCAGCGACACCCGCTGCATTGAGGACCTGAAGGGCAACCACCTGCTGCTGTTCACCACCGAGTGGAGCATCAACTGGGCCGTGCAGCACAACAGCGAGCTGCGCATGAGCGAGTTTGGCAATGTCTGATCCCGCCGCGCCCGCCAGCCGCTTTTCTGCATAAAAAAGCATCCCCTGTGCAAAAAATGCACAGGGGATTTTTTGGTTTGCGATCAATCTTCTATCAGCATTTCGGCCAGCGCCTGCACATCGGCTGTGTTCAGCGTGCCGTTTTGATCCACATCCGCCGCGCGGCGCTGGCGGTTGGTGGTGTCCATTCGGCCTGCCAGCATCGTTGAGATCAGCAGCACATCCCGCAGATCGCTTTCGCCGTCCTCGTTGATATCAGCCGTGCCCCGGGTCATGGGGTCAAGATAGCCAATGTTACCGTCAAAGCCGCGCCCAGCGATATTGGCCGTGCCGAACTGCCACAGATCGTAGCCGCTGCGCGAATAGTCCAGCCCGGTTTGCCAATGCGCCAGCCAAAGGCTCCAGCCCCGGTTTTTCAGCGAGGGGTCGGTCAGCTTGGTGTCCCACATATTTTTAAAGGTGTAAATACCGGGGGTGTAGCCCGCCTGCTCAATGGTTTCGCAAAAGGTTTTGGCAATGGCCGAAAGCTCGCCCGCGCTCAGCCCGGTCACGGTTTTATCCTCAATATCAATGTAAATGGGGTAATCCAGATCATATCCCTGCACCAGCCGCAGGGCGTGCTCGGCCTCGCTTTTGGCCATGGCGGTGTTCGTTGCATAGGAATACACATAGGTGCCGAAGGGAATGCCAAGGCGCTGGCATTCATTGGCGTTCTGCCGCCAATAGCGATCGTCCTGCTCCATAAGATCCAATCCGTACCCGCAGCGCGGAATGGCAAAATCGATCTGGTTTTGCAGCGCCGTCCAGTTGATGTCTCCCTGATGATGGCTCACATCGATGCCGCCGTACACCCGGCCCGAAACGCTGAACATCGCTGCGCCGTCCCCATCCTCCGGCAGGGCGGTTTCATCCTCCGGCAGGTCCAGCTGCGGAAACTCGCCGCCCTCACCGGCATATTCCTCGCGCAGTTCGCCGTTTTCATAGCGCCAGCTGTTTTCCTGCTGAGGGTTGGCGTTGGGGTCAAGCCCTGCATCCAGGGCTTTTTGCACCAGCTGCTGCTCCAGCTGGGCATCGGTTTGGGGCTGCTGCGCATCCTCGGCGGCAGCAGGCATTGCAAAGCCCGCCAGCAGTGCGGCGGCCAGTGCGGCCGCGGCGGCGCGGCACAGAAAAGAATGCTTCATGGTTTTTTCGCTTTCCTTTTTTCTTACAGCACAAATTTTTCAATGGCAGCGGCCACACCGTCCTCGTTGTTGGTGAGGGTGATATAGTCGGCTGCCTGCTTCACATCCTCGCTGGCGTTGCCCATGGCCACGCCCAGCCCGGCTTTTTGGATCATAGCCAGATCGTTGCTGCTGTCGCCGCAGGCCATCACATTTTCCGGCCCCCAGCCCAGCACCCTTGCCAGCTGCAAAAGGCCCTCGCCCTTGTCCACTCCCTTGGCGCTGATCTCAATATTGTTGGGAAAACTGCTGCACACCTCACACGGCAGGGCCGAAAGTGCAGCGGCGGCGCGGTTTCGCTCTTCCACACTGTGAAAGATCCCGCTGATTTTTTCCACATGGCCCAAATGCGCCTGCACAATGCCCAAGGGGCTCAGCTCCGGGTGGAGAAAGCTGTGCACATAGCTTTCCAGCCCGGTGTTGCCGTACCATTCGTTCAGCTGGGCATACACGGCGCTGCTGGCGTAGCCCTGGTCGTCAATAAAGGCATTGGCCGCACAGGAAAACCCGGCCAGAATGCGCATGATCTCGGCCGCCGTATCATCGGGCAGCATTTGCGAAACCAGCTTTTTGCCGGTGGCAAGCTCGGTCACCACAGCGCCGTTGCTGGTAAGCGCATACTGCACACCCGGCAGCCCCACAAAGCTTTGGGGCAGCCCCACCAGAAACCGGCCCGTGGCGGGCAGCACGGCCACGCCCTTTTGCGCGGCGGCCTGAATGGCCGCAATGGTGCGCGGCGAAATATTTTTCCGGTCATCAAACACGGTGCCGTCCAGATCCAGGCCGATCACCTTGATATCATATCGTTTCATACCGCTCATCTCCAAAACATGACAGTTTGCTATGGATCCGCATACAGCAAAGGGGCCTTTGCACCCTATGCAAAGACACAATTTCCATTTTACTATCAAAAATATTATAATCTTTTTCGTCAATGCTTGCAATCCTTTCCGGCATGGGCTACAATAAATTGTCTTATTGTATTTTTAGGGCAATACCGCATCATTCTAAGTGCCGATGCAGCCGCGGCAGCGGTGCTTAAGCCGTCAGGCGGGAATGGTGCGGGGTTGCCCTATGGGGCCAAACACGCCCGGAAAGGACTTTGCACGCCATGAAAAAGCCCCTTTGGCTTCGGCCCCACCTGCACTATCAGCTGCTTTGGGTGGTGTATCTCATCTGGTTTTTCTGGCTGGATGCCACGGCCCGGCCCCGGTATATCATTCATGCTGCGCTGGACGATGCCATTCCCTTTTGCGAGTGGTTCGTTTTGCCCTACAGCAGCTGGTTTTTGCTGCTGGCAGGCGTTACGGCGCTTTTGTGGTGGAACGACACCGAAAGCTATGACCGCCTGGTGCTGAGTATGTTTTCGGGTATGTTTTTCTGCCTGATCGTGTATATGCTCCTGCCCAACGGGCTGGATATCCGCCCGGCTGATCCCGGGCGGCAAAACCTTGCCATGAGCCTGATGCGCATGATCTGGGCCGCCGACGGCCCTGTGAATGTGTGCCCCAGCATCCACTGCCAGAGCAGCGGTGCCATGGCACTGGCCTTCAGCCACAGCAAGCTGGCCAAAAACCGGCCCGGGCTGCAGCTGTTGGCCTATGCGTGGGCCGGGCTGATCTGTGTTTCCACGCTGTTCACCAAGCAGCATAGCGTGTGGGATGTGGTGCTGGGCCTTGCACTGGCCGCCGTGTGGGTGCCTGTGCTTTACCGCCCCCTTCGCCCGGTCGGTTGCCTGTTTGCCCGCTTTCGCACACGCTGACCCTTGCACAGCCGTGCGCTTGGATTTATAATGTAATATTATAGCTTTAATATTATAGCTTAGTGAAGAAAGGCGGTTATACCCATGCTGATCAGCCTGGTGGTACCCTGTTATAACGAAGAAGAATCCATGCCGCTGTTTTATGCCGAGGCCAGCCGTGTGGCAGCCCAGATGAAAGAGAGCCACGGCGCGGAGTTTGAATTTATTTTTGTGGACGACGGCAGCCGTGACGGCACGCTGCGCGTGGCCCGTGAGCTGCACGCCAAGGACGAACGCGTGCGCTATATTTCGTTTGCCCGCAACTTTGGCAAGGAATCGGCCATTTATGCCGGCCTGCAGGCCAGCAAGGGCGACTATGTGGCCATGCTGGACGCCGATTTGCAGGACCCCCCTGCCCTGCTGCCCGAAATGCTGGACACATTGCTGACCGGCGAGTATGACTGCGCAGCCACCCGCCGCACCACCCGCCAGGGCGAGCCGCCCATCCGCAGCTTTTTTGCGCGGCTGTTCTACCGCATCATCAATAAAATGAGCGACACCGAAATTGTGGACGGTGCCAGAGATTATCGCCTGATGTGCCGCAGCATGGTGGATGCCGTGCTTTCCATGGGCGAATACAACCGCTTTTCCAAGGGCATTTTCAGCTGGGTGGGCTTTCGCACCAAGTGGTTTGAATATGTGAATGTGGAGCGTGTGGCCGGGGAAACCAAGTGGAATTTCTGGAAGCTGTTTTTGTACAGCATCGAGGGCATTGTGGGCTTTACCACCGCCCCGCTGGCACTGGCGGCGCTGGTGGGCCTGGCATTCTGTATGCTGGCCTTTGTGATGATCCTTGTGGTGGTGGTGCGCGCCGTGCTGTTTGGCGATCCCACCAGCGGCTGGCCCAGCCTTGTGTGCATTATTTTGCTGTGCAGCGGTGTGCAGCTGTTCTGCACGGGCATTGTGGGGGAATATCTGGCCAAAACCTATCTGGAAGTAAAGCACCGCCCCATTTATATTGCCCGCGTGACCGAGCAAAACGACCCCGCAGCCAACCGATGATGCAATAACCGATATCCTGAATGCGCAGCGCCCCTTTGGTGTGGAGAATCACCAAAGGGGCGCTGCTGTTTTTATAAAGAGAGAAGTAGGAAATATCAAGAAACATTGCCGTTTGCAAAGCAGGTGCGGGAAAAAGCCATTGCCAGAATTGCCGCCGCAGGCGTCAGGGCTCTTTTCAGAAGCTTATCAGCCTTTTTGCTGCCCCTCTTCTTGTGCCCTGCTCAGCATGAGCTCTGTGATCTCTTCACATGTCAGATCAGAATCCGTAAAATCCGTGATCGTGGTTTTTGTGTTCACGATCATAACGCCGTTTGTTTTAAAGTAAAACGCCACGATCCCGGCCAAGAGCAGGATCACCGCCGCCATGGCGGCAAACATACACTTTTTGCGCCGAACGGCCTGCGCCTGCCATGCCGTTACTATTTCCGGGGGCTGGCTTTCCAAAAAGTCCTGCACAGCCTCGTAGGGCTTGCCGCCGATTTGCTCTGCCGCCTGTGCAAAGGTGCAGCCCGGGCAGTTGCCGCAGTAATCCTCTATGGCTGCCCGCGCATAAGCCTCAAAGGCTTTTCTGGCGCTATGGCCGGGCAGATATCCCGCACAGGCCTGAAAAAAGCGCTTTTGCTCACGATCGAATGCTCTGGCTGTTGTCATCAAAGCGCACCGTCCTTTTCCAGCAGGCCCTTTAAAATATCCGTAAAGGCAAAAAATTCATCGTGCAGGGCCCGGTAATATTCCAGCCCCGCCTCGGTGGGCGCAAGATAGATGCGTGCGCGCCCATCCTCGATGCATTTTTCAGCTTCATAGATATAGGCGTTTTCCAAAAGACGGTGAACGGCAAGATATAAGGTGTTGTAGGTTAGCTTTCCATCGGTGGCCTGCTCGATGCTGCGGGTCATTTCATAGGTATACATGGGTTTTTGGCGCAGCATAAATAAGACCAGCATTTCCGTGGTGGCCTTTTTTAAAGTATCGCGCATTCCCAGCGGCGTGCCGCCGCGATCGGTTTTATCAAGCTGTTGTTTTGCCATTTTCTTTTCCTCAGGGGGTGTACACCGTTACTATACCATTATATTTTATTTTACGCAATACTATTCATTGACAAACATAGAAAACCTGATAAAATGAAATTAAGGATCGGGCGTTTTTTCGGATAAAACCGTAAAAATTTACAAAAAAGCTAAAATTTCAAAGGCGATCGCCTGCTGCTATTGCCTTGCTGCTTTCCGAAGGCGCACACCGATCAGTAAGGAGGAAATGATGGATCTGGGAATGCTTATTGCAACGCTGGCGCTGACCATTGCCTACCAGCTTTGGGGAAAAAGCTATGCCATGCAGAATTTTGATCTTACCTTTACTCTGCTGTATAGGGCTGTTATCCTGCCGCTGTTTTTGTTTTATCTGGGCCGCGTGATCGTAAAATGCCTGTCGGCAAAGCACCTGCCGGCCATCTTCAGCCGCAAAAGCTGTCGGCTGCTGTGTGTGCTGATCTGGGCGCTGCATTTTGGCTTGATTTTGGGTGTTCGGTATTTGCAATGGAACTATCACGCTGCCCTTGGCCTTACCTGCCCGTGGATATTTTTGCTGGTGGGCCTTGGCAGCCTGCTGTATGAAAAAGAGGATCTGTGATAAAGGAGAACCCCTATGGACCATCGTTTTTGGAAAGCCGCCGGTTGGCTGGGCTGCGCCGTGACCGGCGCGCTGTTTGTGCTTGCCTTTTTGCTTTGCAGCCAGCCGATCTGGCCCGAACATTTTCTGCACCCGGGCTACAGCTATGCCCAGTGGCAGGCGATGCTGGCCGGGCCGCACCCCGCCGGGCCTGCCCTTTTTGTGCAGAACTGCGTTTTTCTGCTGGATCATTTTCTGCTGGCAGAGCTGGGGCTTTGCCTGATGATCCGGCTTTCGTGGCGCGAGCTGCCGCTGAAATACGGCCTGAGCCTTGTGGCCGCCGGGCTTTTGCTGGGCTGCGGGCTGCTGTATTGCAACTATCACACGGTGTGGTATAAAACCCACATGCTGCTGAGCCTTCCGCTTGCTCTGGCGCTGGTGTGGCCCCTGTATTCGCTGATGGTTTTCTGCAAAAACAGGGCCCGCCAAAATTCACAGTGAAAAATAGTATATAGGCAATGCCGCATAATTCTAAGTGCCGATGCAGCGAGCGAGAAGTGCAAGCTGCTAAGCAAAAAGCGCAGATAATACTTTGTGTATTATCGAGCATTTTTGCAACGCAGATTGTGCTTCGCAGCCGCGGCAGCGGTGCTTAAGCCGTCAGGCGGGAATTGTGCGGTGTTGCCTACACTAAAAATAAGTGCAGCACCGCTGCGGAAGTTGTTCTTCCCGGGTGCTGCACTTATTTTATGCAAAGGTTACTCGGCAAACTTTACGGCAGTGCCGTAGGCAATGCACTCGGCTGCGCCCTGCATCACGCTGGAGGAGCCGTAGCGCATGGCCACAATGGCATCGGCACCCATGGCCTCGGCCTCCTTCACCATGCGGCCCGTGGCGATCTGGCGTGCCTCGCCCAGCATTTCGGTGTAGGCGGTGATTTCGCCGCCCACCAGCGTTTTCATGCCGGACATAAAATCCTTGCCAAAGTTTTTGCTCTGCACGGTGCTGCCCTTTACCAGGCCCAGAACCTCGAGCTTTTTGCCGGGGATATTCTCAGTAGTTACGATAATCATTTTCTTCTCCTCCTTTGATCTCTTTAAACCGGGCATACAGGGCGGCCAACACGCCCCCGATCGGCACAAGGATCACAGCATAAAAAAAAGCGGCAATGGGCAGCGGCGGCGCATTTTGCGGGTCGGTCACGAAAGCCCAGATCAAAATGGCCAGCATAAAGAGCATGATGACCAGAAAGCTGCCCGCCCCCAGCAGTGCGCCCAGATACTTTTTGCGTTTGGTATCCTGTTTTTTGATATCCACAAAACAAACCCCCTTTTTCTGCTGCTGCATAGCAGCGGCCAGGCATTCATCGGGGTCCAGCTCGGCCAGCGAGGCCGCGCCCGCAGCCAGATGATCGCACAGATCCCGCGCGGCGTTCAGGCTTCGGCTGCGGTCTTCCAGCAGGGTCTGCTGGCGGCCAAGGCCGCTTTGCAGGCTTTGCTCACCCGCCAGCATGGAGCGGATCTCCGCAATGGGAAAATCCAGCATACGCAAAAGGCGAATGATCTTGAGCGTGCGCACATCGGCATCGGAATAGGTGCGATAGCTGTTGCCCTTTTCCCGCGCCGGTGTAAGCAGCTTTTCCTGCTCATAAAAGCGGATGTTTTTGGCGGTAACGCCTGCCTGCTCGGCGGCTTCGTTGATGCGCATGGCTGCGGCCCCCTTTGTTTATGGCCTTACTATACACCTTCCAGAAAGGGGAAGGTCAAGAGGAAAAATAAAAATCGTACAATATAATAAATTTCCAAGGCTGCCGCAGCGCTTTAGAAGTACATTTTGATCTGGAATTTATCCTCGGTCTTTTTTTCCTGCACCACGATATGCTCGTGGTTGAAATCAAATTTCACATCCAGACAATCCTCGGTGTTGCCGGTCAGGCGCAAAAGATCCTCTACACGGCGCTGCTCTTCCTTGGTGTAAAACAGATAGCTGCTGCCCTCGCGCTTGGCGCGGCCGGTGCGGCCGATGCGGTGGGTGTAATGTTCGTTTTCGCTGGGCACATCATAGTTCACCACGGCATCCACATCCGAAACATCAATGCCGCGGGCCGCCACATCCGTGGCCACCAGCATGGCGATCTGCCCTTCGCGGAAGCGAGTCATAATGCGGTTGCGCTCGGCCTGGCTTAAATCGCCGTGCAGGCAGTCCACACTGAAATTCAGGCGCGCAAGCTGATTGCACAGCGTGGCGGTGGTGAACTTGGTGTTGCAGAACACCATCACGCGCTTGTAGCCCTCGCCGATCACCAGCTGTGCCAGATCCCCCAGCTTGTCGCGGTTGGTTGTCAGCAGCTTATACTGGGCGATCTTGGGCATACTTTCCAGCTTGGGCTGCACGGTCACCTCGGCGGCATCGTGCTGATACAGCCAGCCGATGTCCATCACTTCGCGGCTGATGGTGGCGCTGAACATGGAAAGGCTTTTGCGGTTTTTCATCAGGTCAATGATATGCCGCACATCCTTGTAAAAGCCCATGTTCAGCATTTCGTCGGCTTCGTCCAGCACCACGGTTTCCACAGCGCTCACATCAATGGTGCGGCGCTTGTAATGGTCCATCAGGCGGCCCGGCGTGGCCACAATGATCTGGCAGCCCTTTTGCAGCTTTTCAGCCTGCCGCTGCATATTTGCGCCGCCATACAGGCACGCAATGCGCACCTCGGGCATAAACTGGCACAAATTCTGCAGCTCGGCTGCGATCTGCTGTGCCAGCTCACGCGTGGGGGCCAAGATCACTGCCTGCGGCACCTTTTTTTCTTTTTGGATGCGCTCGATCACCGGAATGCCGAAGGCACAGGTTTTGCCCGTGCCCGTGGGGGCCTTGGCGATCATATCGTGGCCTGCCATCATTAAGGGAATGGCCTTTTCCTGCACCTCGGTCATTTCCGTAAAGCCCATTGCCTCCACCGCACGGCGGATCTCGGGGCTGACATTGAGTTCTGCGTATTTCATGGATCTTTTATACCTTTCTGTTGATGCCCAGCCGCTTTTTTTCCAAAGCCCGGGCGCATTCCTGCGGCAGAAAGCCGCGTGGGGTCACATATAGAATAAGTATAGCATATTTTGGCTTCAAACGCCATACAAGCGCGCAAAAAGGCCGCCCGAACACACTTCGGGCGGCCTTGCGGGCAAAGAGTTTACAGAATGTCGATATGCTCGCCGTTCAGGGCCTTGTTCATGCTGCGCACGGCGCAGAACTTGCCGCACATGCTGCAGGTGTCGCTGTGGTCATCCTCGGGCAGGCGGTCATCTCGAATGGCCTTGGCGGTTTTGGGGTCAATGGCGCAGGCAAACTGTGCATCCCAGTCCAGCGCGCGGCGGGCATCGGCCATTTTATCGTCGATATCACGCGCATGGGGAATTCCCTTGGCAATGTCGGCAGCGTGGGCGGCGATTTTCGAGGCCACAATGCCCTGGCGCACATCCTGCACATTGGGCAGGGCCAGATGCTCGGCGGGGGTGACATAGCACAGGAAGGCTGCGCCGCTCATGGCCGCCACAGCGCCGCCGATGGCTGCGGTGATATGGTCATAGCCCGGGGCGATATCCGTTACCAGGGGGCCCAGCACATAGAAGGGCGCACCCATGCAGATGCTCTTTTGCACTTCCATGTTGGCAGCCACCTGATTCAGAGGCACATGGCCGGGGCCTTCCACCATCACCTGCACATTGTGGGCCCATGCACGCTTGGTCAGCTCGCCCAAACGCACCAGCTCTTCGATCTGGCACACATCGGTGGCATCGGCCAGGCAGCCGGGGCGGCAGGCATCGCCCAGCGAAATGGTAACATCGTGCTCTTCACAGATTTCCAGAATTTCGTCGTAATGCTCATAGAAGGGGTTTTCCTCGCCCGTCATGCACATCCATGCAAACACCAGCGAGCCGCCGCGGCTCACAATGTTCATCTTGCGCTTGTGCTTGCGGATCTGGTCAATGGTTTTGCGGGTGATGCCGCAGTGCAGGGTCACAAAGTCCACACCGTCCTCGGCGTGCAGGCGCACCACATCCACAAAATCCTGGGCAGTAAGCTCGGAAAGATCGCGCTGATAGTGGATCACCGAGTCATACACAGGCACGGTGCCGATCATGGCAGGGCACTCGGCGGTGAGCTTCTGGCGGAACGGCTGGGTGTTGCCGTGGCTGGAAAGATCCATAATGGCCTCGGCGCCCATTTCCACGGCGCTCATCACCTTTTGCATTTCAATGTTGTAATCCTTGCAGTCGCGCGATACGCCCAGGTTTACATTGATCTTGGTGCGCAGCATACTGCCAACGCCCTCGGGGTTCAGGCATTTGTGGTGCTTGTTGGCCGGAATGGCCACCTTGCCCTCGGCCACCAGCGCGCGAATTTCTTCGGCGGTGCGGTATTCTTTTTGGGCCACAGCCTCAATTTCGGGGGTGATGATGCCCTTGCGGGCGGCGTCCATCTGGGTGGTATAGCTTTGCATGGGGAATTCTCCTTTCCTTATGATCCCTGTGAAAACAAAAAAAACAGGAGATGACCCGTTACGGCATCTCCTGTAAAAACTCATAGCACAGATGACTTCCTACGGCGGCATTATCCGCATCAGGTTAAAGGGTCGAAGTTGGATCACTTCCTCTCAGCCTGCTCTCACAAGCTCCCCTGTTTTTGATTTATCTGTATTTTACTACAGCTTGCGGCAAAGAGCAAGCGTTTTTTTCCGGGGCTTTGAAAGCTGTATAGGAAACAATCGCGCAAAAGTCCATATTTTTAAAACCCCGGTTTTCTTATTTTTATAGAGAAATTTGTATTTTTCTCTTGTATCCCACGGCTGATTCCTCTATAATGATAAGAGAATAAATAAAATTGTACACTATTTGCTTTTTCATAAATTCATCAAGCCGGAAAGGAGGACACATTCCCCAATGAATATCGCTCTCATTGCTCACGATTCCCGCAAAGAACTGCTGGGGCAGCTTTGTACGGCTTATGTGCGTATTTTTTCCAAGCACAATCTGGTGGCTACGGCTGTTACGGGCCATTTTCTGCATGAGGCCACCGGCTTAAATATCACCAGTCTGTATCCCGGCTCGCGCGGCGGCGCGGAACAGATTGCCGCCAAGGTGGCCTGCGGTGAAGTGGATCTGCTGTTCTTCTTCCGTGATCCCGTAAACGCCAAGCCCAGCGAACCCAACGATCAGTTTTTGCTGCGCCAGTGCGATATGTACAACATTCCGGTTGCCACCAACATTGCCACGGCCGAGGTGCTGATCCACGGCCTGGAAAACGGCGATCTGGATTGGCTGGCGGCGCTGCATCACTCCGGCTGATCCCCCACAAACACAAAAATCCCCCGGCTTTCTGCTTTTTTCAGGCGAAAGCCGGGGTTTTCTTTTATCTTATGTTATGCTCAGCCCATTTCGGCCAGCACCTTGCCCAAAATATCCAGCGCCTTGTCCACATCCTGCTCAGTAAGGATCAGCGGGGGCAGCAGGCGCAGACGGGTTTTGGCCGTCAGGCACAAAAGGCCCTTTTGCCGTGCTGCGGCCAGCACATCGGCGGCCTGCAGGGGTGCTTCCAGCCGGATGCCCACCATCAGCCCAAGGCCCGAAACCTCGGCCACATGGGGCAGCGCAGCCAGCCCGGCCCGCAGCTGGGCGGCGCGCTGGTTTACATTCTGCAAAAATCCGGGGGCCAGCAGCTTATCCATCACCACATTGGCACCGGCGCACACCACCGGGTTGCCGCCAAAGGTGCTGCCGTGGCTGCCCGGGCCCATACCGGCGGCCACGGCGGCGCTTACGCCCACCGCGCCAATGGGCAGCCCGCCGCCCAGCCCCTTGGCCATGCTTACGATGTCCGGCATAAAATCATACTGCTGATAGGCAAACAGCGTGCCGGTGCGCCCCATGCCGGTTTGCACCTCGTCCACGATCACCAGCACATCGCGGCTGCGGCAAAGCTGCACCGCCTTGGACACATAGTCTTTGTCCAGCGCCATCACGCCGCCCTCGCCCTGCACCATTTCCATGATCACGGCGCACACATTGTCGGCATCCAGCGCGGCCTTTAAGGCGTTTTCATCGTTGGCGGGCACATACACAAAGCCCTCGTTGAAGGGGCCGAAATAGTTGTGAAACACATCCTGGCCGGTGGCGGTAAGCGTGGCCATGGTGCGCCCGTGAAAGCTGTTCACAAGGCTGACCACCACATTGCGCCCTGCGCCGTAGCGGTCAAAGCTGTATTTGCGGGCGGCCTTGATGGCCCCTTCGTTGGCCTCGGCACCGCTGTTGCCGAAAAACACCTTGTCAAAACCGGCGGCCTTGCACAGCTTTTCGGCCAGCGCGGCGCAGGGCTGGGTGTAAAACAGGTTGCTGGTGTGCTGCAGCGTGGCTGCCTGCCTGGCCACGGCGGCGGCCCAGTCCGGATCACAATAGCCAAGGCAGTTCACGCCGATGCCGCTGGTGAAATCCAGATATTCCGCACCGTCTGCATCCGTGGCCACCATGCCCTTGCCGCTTTCCAGCACCAGTGGGCCGCGCCTATAGGTGTGCATTACATACTGTTCGTCCTGCTGCATTACTTTTTGTGCATTCATGCTCATCGTTCCCCTTTCTGCGGCTTACTCCGCCTTTTTATACAGCAGCGTGCCGCGGCCCTGATCCGAAAAGTTTTCCAGCAGCACGCTGTGCAGCACGCGGCCGTCGATGATGGATACCTCGTGTACGCCCTGATTGATGGCGTTCACCATGCCCTTCACCTTGGGGATCATGCCGCCCGCAATGATGCCTTTTTCCATCAGCTCGGGCACCTTGCCGATCTCGATGCTGCTGATCAGCGTGCTTTCATCGTTTTTGTCCATCAGAATTCCGGCAATATCCGTCATGCTCACAAACTTTTCTGCCTGCAGCGCAATGGCGATCTCGGCGGCGGCGGTGTCGGCATTCAAATTATAGGCCGTGCCGTCATCCCCCAGGCCCACGCTGGCGATCACGGGAATATAGCCCTTGTCCATCAGATCGTTGATCAAATCGGTATCCACCTGCTCGATAAAGCCCACATAGCCAAGGTCGGTGCCGTCGTTGGTGATCTTTTTGGTGCAGTGCATCATCTGGCCGTCCATGCCGCAAAGGCCCACGCCCTTGCCCTTCAGGCGGGCCACCAGATCCTTGTTCACCTGCCCGGCCAGCACCTGCTGCACCACCTTGATGGTAACTTCGTCGGTGTAGCGCAGGCCGTTGATGAACTTGCTTTCGTGGCCGATCTTTTCCAGCATTTCATTGATGGCCGGGCCGCCGCCATGCACCAGGCACACGCGCACGCCCAGCAGGCACAGCGTGACCAGATCGTTCATCACGGCGCTTTTCAGCTCCTCGTTGATCATGGCGTTGCCGCCGTATTTCACCACCATGGTTTTGCCGTGGTACTTTTGGATATAGGGGGTCGCCTCACTGAAAAGCTTGGCCATCTCAACATTTTTCATCATTCTCTTACTCCTTTTCCCCTCGGGTGTTCTTGATACTTTCCTTACTCTCTATCGGCTCTTACCGAACTCAATATACTCTCTATCCTCTGCCTTTACTCAAGGCCTGCGGTTTCGGGGCGGCCCAAAAGCACGTTCATGCACTGCACCGCCGCACCGCTGCTGCCCTTGCCCAGATTGTCAAACACGCTGATCAGCAGCATTTCATTGCCTGCGCTGTTGGCTGTCATGTAAATTTCCAGCCCATCGCTTCCGGCGCGCTGGTTGCTGTACAGGCCGTTTTCGGGCAGGGCCTCGTTCAGCTCATGCACGGTGATCTGGCTTTCGCCCTGGTAATACTGCTGCATTCCCTGGGCCACTGCCTGCGCAGTGGTGCCTGCGGCGGCAAGATCCAAGGGCACGATCACCTGCATGCCGCTGTAATAATCGCACACCACCGGCACAAAGGCGGGGGCCTTGGCAATGCCGCCGATCACCTGCATTTCGGGCAGATGCTTATGGGCCAGCGAAAGGCCGTAGCTTTTGGGGGCATCCAGCTTGCTGTGGGCGGGGCGCTCGGGGCTTTCGTAGTCCGCGATCATTTTTTTGCCGCCCCCCGAATAGCCCGAAATGCCCGTGCAACTGAAAAAAGTATCCTTGGGCACAAGGCCAAGCTCCACAATGGGATGCACCAGCGTGATAAAGCCGGTGGCATAGCAGCCGGGCACCGCCACGCGGGCCGAGGCTTTGATCTTGTCGCGGTATCCGTGCAGCTCGGGCAGGCCATAGGCCCACGCCGGGTCGGTGCGGAAGGCAGTGCTGGTGTCCAGAATTTTCACCTCCGGCTTTACCAGCGGCATCACCTCACGGCTGGCGGCATCGGGCAGGCACAGAAAGGTCAGGTCGCTGGCGTTGATCACCTTGGCTCGCTCGTTCACATCCTTGCGGCCCTCCTCGCTGATGCTGAGCAGCTCAATGTCCGGCTCTTTGGAAAGGCGGTCGAAAATGCGCAGGCCGGTGGTTCCGGCGCTGCCGTCAATAAAAACCTTAAATTTGCTCATGGTGCTGCTCCTCCCAGTTTTTGATCCGGGCCTGCGCGGCGGCGATCTGTGCCTTTACGCTGGCCTTGCTGGGGCCGCCCTGGCTGCGGCGGCCCTCGCAGCAGTTGATCAGATCAATGGCTTCAAATATATCCTTTTCAAAAATCGGGCTGAAGCTTTTAAATTCCTCCAGCGTAAGCTCTTCCAGCGTTTTGCCGGTTTCGATGCAGTGCGCCACCATGCTGCCGGTAAGCTTGTAGGCATCGCGGAAGGGCACGCCCTTTTTGGTGAGATAGTCGGCGCAGTCGGTGGCATTGATAAAGCCCTTGGCGGCTGCAGCGCGCATATTGGCGGGCAGGGTGCGCATGGTTTCCAGCATGGGGGTGATGGTGCGCAGGCACAGCGAAAGGGTATCCACCGCATCAAAAATAGCCTCTTTATCCTCCTGCATATCCTTGTTGTAGGCAAGGGGCAGGCCCTTCATCATGGTGAGCAGGGTGGTAAGATCGCCGTACACACGGCCGGTTTTGCCACGGATCAGCTCGGTGACATCGGGGTTCTTTTTCTGGGGCATAATGCTGCTGCCGGTGGTGAAGGCATCATCCAATTCAATAAACTTGAACTCCCAGCTGCTCCACAGAATGATCTCCTCGGAAAGGCGGCTCAGGTGCATCATGCACAGGCTGATGGCCCCGGCCAGCTCAATGCAGAAATCCCGGTCCGACACACCGTCCAGGCTGTTTTCGCAGGGATGGTCAAACCCCAGCGACAATGCGGTGTACTCACGGTCCAGCGGGTAGGTGGTGCCGGCCAAGGCGCCGCTGCCCAGCGGGCACTGGCTGTTCATGCGGGCGGTGGCATCGCCGAAGCGCTGCAGATCGCGCAGCAGCATCCACACATACGCCATCAGCGCATGGCCAAAGGTGATGGGCTGAGCGCGCTGCAAATGCGTGTAGCCGGGCATCACGCTGGCGGTGTTTTCGGCGGCCTTATCGCACAGCACCAGCACCAGATCGGCGATCTGCGCCTGCAGGCTCTCGCTCATTTCCCGCAGAGTAAGGCGGATATCCAGCGCCACCTGATCGTTGCGGCTGCGGCCCGTGTGCAGGCGCTTGCCTGCATCGCCCACGCGCTGGGTGAGGGTTTGCTCCACAAAAGTATGCACATCCTCGGCGGCGGGGTCGATGGTCAGCTTGCCGCTGGCCAGATCCTCGGCAATACCGGCAAGGCCGGTGAGGATATCCTCGGCATCCTTTTTGCTGATAATGCCCTGATTGGCCAGCATCACGGCGTGTACGCCGCTGCCCCGCATATCCTGGCTGATCATGCGCTGGTCAAACCGGATACTGCTGTTGAAATCGTTCACGCGGGAATCCACCGCTTTTGAAAAGCGGCCCTTCCAAAGTTGTTCTGCCATAACTGAATTTCCTATTTCCTTTATAAAATGCCGCAAAGCGCCAGAGGGCAATGGGCTCGCCGGCGCTTTGCGGGTGAATGTGCGGTTTACAGGGCGGGCCAGTTTTTCGAGAGCTTTGCACGCTCCTTGATGCTCAGGCCAAACAGGTTGATAAAGCCTGCGGCATCGGCCTGGTTGTAGTCCTCGTCCTCGCCGAAGGAGGCGGTCTGCTCGTCGTACAGGGTGAAGGGGCTGGTAACACCGGCCAGCACAATGTTGCCCTTGTACAGCTTCAGGGTCACATCGCCGGTCACGGTTTTCTGGGTGGAATCCACAAAGCCGTCCAGCGCTTCCTTCAGCTGGGTGAACCACTGGCCGTTATACACCAGCTCGCCGTATTTCTGGGCCACAATGGCCTTAAAGTGGCTGGTTTCCTTATCCAGCGTAATGGTTTCCAGCGCCTCGTGCGCCTTATACAGAATGCTGCCGCCGGGGGTTTCGTACACGCCGCGGCTCTTCATGCCCACAAGGCGGTTTTCCACGATATCCAGAATACCCACGCCGTTTTCGCCGCCCAGCTTGTTGAGCGTTTCCACGATCTGCACGGCATCCAGCGCCTTGCCGTCGATGGCGGTGGGCACGCCCTTTTCAAAGTGGATCTTCACATAAGTGGGCTGATCCGGGGCCATTTCGGGGGAAACGCCCAGCTCCAGAAAACCGGGCTGGTTGTAATGGGGCTCGTTGGCGGGGTTTTCCAGATCCAGCCCCTCGTGAGAAAGATGCCACAGGTTTTTATCCTTGGAATAGTTGGTTTCCCGGTTGATCTTCAGCGGAATGTGATGGGCCTCGGCATAGTCGATCTCCTCGTCACGGCTCTTGATGTTCCACTCACGCCACGGGGCAATGATCGCGCAGTCGGGTGCATAGGCCTTGAGGGCCAGCTCGAAACGCACCTGATCGTTGCCCTTGCCGGTGCAGCCATGGCAGATGGCGTCTGCGCCCTCCTTGTGGGCCACCTCGGCCAGTGCCTTGGCAATGCAGGGGCGGGCATGGCTGGTGCCCAGCAGGTATTCCTCGTATTTAGCGCCCGCCTTCAGGCAGGGCCAGATGTAGTTTTCCACATAATCTTTTTTAAGATCCAGCACATACAGCTTGGAAGCGCCGGTTTTCAGGGCCTTTTCTTCCAGCCCGTCCAGCTCGGTGCCCTGGCCCACATCGCCGGAAACTGCGATCACCTCGCAGTTGTTATAGTTTTCCTTGAGCCACGGAATGATGATGGAGGTATCCAAACCGCCGGAATATGCCAGCACGACCTTTTTGATGTTTTCCTTTTTCATACTATATCCCTCTTTCCACACTCAGCGCTGCGGGCCTGTTGGCAGGCTTGCGGGCGTCTGAATAAATATTCATTAAGTATGCACTTATTATACACCCCTCTATGCATTCGTCAAGCATGAAAACTGCACAAATATTGTGCGCTGCTCCGGGTTTGTTTTTAGTATAACAAACAAACCCGCCGGAAAGCCTCTCGGTTCCTGCCAAATTGTTTTTCTACGGCATACAAAAAACCCGGCAGAGCGCTCTCTGCCGGGTTTTGCACAAATATGCATTTGTAATGAATATTATACAGTTTTTTCATCAATCGCGTTCTGCGCCGCCTGCAGCAGCTGCGCCTGCCGCTGCGCAGGCAGCATCGCCACCGGCTCGGGGGCTTTTTTGCCCCGGTGCAGCACATAGCGCCATGTGGAAATGCCCAGCCAGCGGCCAAACTTAAAGCCGCAGCGCGGGTTGCGCCCTTCGCACACAAAGCCCAGCCGCTCATGAAAGCGCTCGCTTTCGGGGTTGGGGTCAGCCAGAACGGCATAGGCGTTCCAGTAGCCCATTTCTGCCAGTGCGCCCAACAGCAGCCGATAGGCAGGCCCGGCCACGCCGAAGGCGCGGAATTCGGGCGCGGTGTACACGGTGGTTTCCACATCCCACTGGTATGCCTCCCACGCGCCGCGCCACGGGTGGGCGCAGGCAAAGGCCATCAGGCGGCCCGAGCGGCTGCGCACCGTGATAACAGGCCCCACGGCCTGCGCCGCCGCAAACCAATCGGCAAGCTCCTGCCCGGCCAGCGGCGCAAAGCGAAAGGTAGCCGTGCCGTAGGCAACATACCAGTTGTAGATCTGGGCGATCTCGGCGGCATCGCCGGGCCCGGCATAGCCCAGCCGGGGCGCGTATTCCCGGGCCCACTCGGCGCACAGGGCCTCCTTTTGCGCCTTGGAGAGCTTTTTCAGCGCCGCCTCGCGCCGCATGGCATCGCTTTGCCCGGCGCACAGCTCGGCATAGGCCAGCCTGGCTGCGCCGAAGGCCTTGGTGTATTTTGCCCCGCCCTGCCCGGTTTTGTGGGCAAAGGCACGGTGGGGCAGATCGTTCGTCCATCCGGCATACAGGCTGCCGCCCCGGCAGCGCATCAGATAGGCCCAGCACAGCGGGGCGGGCTGCACCGGCGGGCGGGCCACCTCAGCACCGCTCATTCGCTTACGGGGCGGCCGTTGTTGCGCAGCACCTGACGGCAGGCCTCCACCGCGATCTGCTGTGTGTCGGCGGTGATCAAAAACTGGCTGGCATGGCAAAAGCGAATGCCCTTGATGCCGCTTTTGGCCTCGATCACCTCGGCAGGCTGGCCCGCCCACGAGCGCGGGAAGGGCAGCTTGTTCTTTTTGGTTTTGCGGTCGGTGCAGCACTGGGCGCTCCACCCGCCGCGCTGGCTGGGATACACCACAAACAGCGCATTTGTGCGGTACAGGCCGTTTTTCCACGGCAGATAGGTGGGCAGCACCACAATGCCGTCACGGCTTTCCTCGTAGGCCTTGCGCACCAGATCGTCGGCGCGGTTTACGGCCTGCGCGGCATCCAGCTGCTTTTGCAGGATCTGCTTGGCCACCGCCACCGCCTGCACAAAGCACTCGTCGGCGCTTTCGCCGCCGTCCCACACGGGGTTAAAGGCGCCAATGGCATCGCACAGGCTGTTCTGCTCGCCGGTGTTATCGTTGAGGTCCAGGGGCTGAATAAAGTTTTCGTCCATCAGGCGGGCCTGATTTTCGCCCACCAGCCCTGCGCCCAGCTCGCGCCACAGCTTGCCGAAGGCGGCATACGGAACGCCGTTGCAGCGCTCTTCCCGGGGCTCGGCGTGATGGTCAAACTCGCCGCCGCCCACATCGTACACGATGCCGTCAAAATCATCGGGCACTGTAAAGCCGCGCTGCACCGTGAAGTCGGGGCGAACGATCTGTAAAAGCGCAGTGGAAAAAACATCGTCGGCGTGGAATTTGCCGCCGTGTGTAAAGCCTTTTGCGGGAACCTGCATGGTATGATCTCCTTTTTTATACTCAGCCGGGGGCGCAGCACGCAGCCGCGCCCTGCGGCGTGAAGGGTTGGTATGGGCAGCTTTGCAGCTGCTTATACATTATAGCACGAAGCAAAGCGGAGTGGTATCCTTTGTCGTGTTTTTCGGCACAGCGCCGTAGCCGGAACAAGAAAGTTCACAATTCAGTGCTTTATTCTGTCTGTAATATCCTGTATAATAAAGTAAGGTTTTGCAGGATCGGCTCGATTTTTGCAAGCAGACCACACCGTGACGAAGCGCAGGGCAAAAGCCCGGCCCGCAGCGCCCTTCGGTGACCCCAAGGGCTTTCGCGCTGCTCTGAGGAACATTTGGCCATCGGCCAACCGTGACGAAGCGCAGAGCAAAAGCCAGGCCCGCAGCGCCCCCTCGATGCTCCAAGGGCTTTCGCGCTGCTCTGAGGAACATTTGGCCATCGGCCAACCGTGACGA
>ERZ1034901.77-NODE-77-length-74559-cov-32.806762_pt1 | contig 74559 bp, 65 predicted proteins | sample MGYA00520628_ERZ1034901 | MGnify/ENA primary metagenome ERZ1034901 (study PRJEB33766, sample SAMN09781783) | gut metagenome | biome: gut microbiome | host: Homo sapiens | place: Madagascar | study: EMG produced TPA metagenomics assembly of the PRJNA485056 data set...
GCGGTCTATCTCTTGTTTTCGGTTGCTTGCTTCCTTACCGTACATGAGCATTTGCCGACCGCATTAAGCAACAGAAGGAGGATTTGTTAATGACTGACATAAATAGTTTAGCACATTCAAAATGGAGATGCCAGTATCGTATTGTCTTTGCCCCCAAGTATCGAAGGAAAGAGATATATGGTCAAATTAAAGCAGATATAGGAAAGATTTTGCGAAAATTGTGCGAACAAAAGGTGTAGAAATTATAGAAGTGGAAGCATGTTCAGATCATATCCATATGCTTGTAAGTATTCCACCAAATTTAAGTGTAGGGCAATTCATGGGATATTTAAGGGGGAAAAGTGCGTTGATGATTTTTGACCATCATGCAAACCTGAAATATCGATAGGAAAATCGGCACTTTTGGTTCGGAGGGTACTATGTTAACACGGTGGGCCAAAACAAGAAGGCGATAGCAGCCTACATTTAAAATCAGCTGCAAGAAGATATTATGGCAGATCAGCTATCGTTCAAGGAGTACATAGACCTGTTTACGGGTAGTAAGAATACCAATGCATAAAAATAGGCCGCTTTAGCGGCGGCCTGTGAAGTTAATGCGGTTGGTGAACTTTTTTAGTGCCCCTTAAGGGGCTGCTGGTAATATGCCCTTCTAGGGCTTGTGCAAACCACCAGTTCAACTGGTGGTTTTGATTATTTAACGAAAATGTAATTGGGGTTAGCACGGCAAACAGCTTTTGAAACGCAAAAATTCACGGTCACCATCCGTTAAGATTTGATAGGTAATTTTATATTTACCATGGTTTTTTGCGGCACTGTTTGAATCCACCAAATCAAATGTAACAGTAATGGTCTGCGAATCGGCTTGTTCCGCTGATATATTTCGTGCAGTGTACATGCTATATCCACCAGTCTCAAGTGCAAAATTAAAACACTGCGCTTCTTGATCAAAGCCGTCAAGATTCTTGGTTTCAGGCCAGCTGTCTACGCCAAACACCTCTGCTGCAATCTGCTGGGCATCTTTAAGTGGAACGACAGCTGTTATATCAGTCTTCAATTTTGCAGAATCAAAGAGTCCATAATAGGGATCGGTCGGTTCATCAAAATATTTATACTGTGCATACATAAATCGATAAATTGCAAGGCCATCTTCTGCTTTAACCAGATCTTCCGGAGTGGAAAAGCCTTTATCGGCATGGTATGGAAAAGAATAGTCTACTAAATGTTCAGTTAACGTAATCGCACACTGCAAAAGTTCTAAATCTTCTTTCTGGGCAATTGATGTAGATGTATTTGTATCTTGCTCGCCAAGATCGTTTTGTTGCTGTGAGGAAGATGGGCTGTTTGTCGGAGCAACGCTTAACTCACTGTTATCTGTACTGGATTCTACTTGACTATTAGAAGCGCTACTAATTTCAGAGTTCGGAACTTTCGTATCGATAGTAATTGTACAACCTGTTAAAAGCACAGTGCAAAAAGCACCAATCATAATACTTTTCCCATATTGTTTCATATTGAAGACCTCCATTTTTGATTTCTTTATGAAAATCAGTTCGGCGATATTCTCCCAAACTGCGCTTGATGATAAAGATTTATGCACAAATAAAACTGGAATATTAGAAATCCGAACAATTTCATTTTCTGTAAAGCCAAAGTAAAATGCAGAAGAAAAATGACTTTACAGAAGAATGGCAATTCCTTTATTTCTCTTACCAAAATATTCTCTTCATTCGCCATTGATAAGACTTTGCTTCGCCGGCGGCCATTGATGCAGAACTGTTGTCACCGCTTACAGCGCAAGCGGATAAAGCCAGGCAGGCGGCAAAGGCAGCGCATACAAATTTCTTTTTTGTCATAGTAAGACCTCCATTTAAGCATATACCATAAAACGGCTTCGCAAAAACAAAATAACAGAAGTCAATTTACTGCACTGTAATAGACTCAAGCCGATAGACTGTTTTTCCATTCGCAGCGGAAATGACCGAGAAATGGTAAATCAAAGAAGTTTTTTCCTGTGTAGAATCTTCATATTGGCTGTCGTACAGATCGGCAAATACCAAGATTTTGCCGGTTTCCTTATCGACAGTTATGTTGGTTATAGAAGTGTCGCTATAGGGCAAAGAGGTTTCTTGCGTAAAATAACAAATCCCGTTTTCAGGTGCGGCAAACGGCCATGCGGATATATCTGAAATGGAAAAATTGGAAAGTCCTAAATACAGTTCGGCTGTTTGTAAAAGATCTTGCTCAGGAATTTTCAAAAAATAGCGGTCATCGCTTGTATAACAGCCAGTTTCTTTGTTCATTTCATAGGTCTGGTATAGCAGAAAATATGCCAGATAGTAGTCTAAAGGAATTTCCTGTGTGTTCTGCAAAGGCGAATAAAAAAAGCAGCTTAAAGTTTCCGTATAGGAAGCAAGATCGGATTTAAAAAAATCGCTGTCCGTAGGCATGGAATCTTTTTTGCTTCTTTGGGCAGGGGCTATCTGGGGGGCTGACACGGCCGGTTCGGATTCCACAGAAGTTGATGTACTTTGCAAGCCAGCCGATGAAGCACAAGATACATCCGACATAACCGGCATATTGCACCCGGATAGCAAGCAAGCCAAGCCGACTGATAAAAGGCCCATTTTTTTGTTTTGAAAAAGCATAATGGACATTTCCTTTCACTTTCAAATGTAAACAAAGATTGCTTTTTAAGCAGCTTTGATCAGTAAATATACCAGAGAAATCTGTTGTTTACAATTTGCAAAGTTTCATCTCTTTCTTTTATGAGCGCTCAAAAATAATAAACTCATAAAACAGAAAGGATAACAAAATTATGTATGCATGGGAAACCTACTATTATTTTCAGTCGCATAGTGGTACTTCGGGCCTTTTCTTGAATTGTGAGGGAAACGGCGAAATTGGGGACAACCAGAATGTAAGCATTTATAAGAGCACGGGTAGCGGTGAAAATAAAGACCATCTCTTTAAGCTTGCGCGAGCATACACCGTCGATGACCGCACTGTTGCGGGCTGTACAATCCGCAGCAAGCTTGATCCTCGGTATGGCCTGAACATCTACGGCTATGGCAGCAGCATGACTGCTGAAGGCAATTGCGATTTGTATCCTGTCGGTGGTACTCGCCCTACGGCAAGCAACTATAACGATTCGTTGATCGATCTGCAGACGGTGGACAGCGACAAAATGCTTTACCGCATTACGCTGATCAAGCACCCGGGCCTGTATCTGACCCCGGTTGGGCAGTACAATAATGCCAATGTTCGATGGGTAAAATCCAGCAAGGAAAATGCCCATATCTGGAAGCTTTGCACGAGCGAAACTTCCGGTAGCGGCGGTAGCTCTGGTGGTAATACTTCTAACCGCACATGCATTGATTTGCCGGGAGATCGAACCTATAATTGGTATCAGTTTGACGAGTCTGTTCAAAAAATTTGTGGCGATTCTGGTTGCTCTTTGACATGCCTGCTGGATATTGCAAATATTTTTGGACCTCAGTCCTATACTGCAAGCGATGTCAAAAATGTTTGTGGGTGGGATTCTGGCGGTGTAATGAGTTGGAGCATCCCAAGTAGCTGTGCCGGTTATATAATGCCCAATGGGTATTCTGGTAGCACGAGCCGCGCTGATGCTCTTCAGGTTGCAAAAGCAGAGATCCAAAACAATAACCCGATTATTCTTAAACTGGTGAAAAGTTCAACGCGCGATACACACTTTGTCGTTGCTTACAAATTTATTAACGACGGCAGCAAGAAATCCGATTTCTATGTTCTCGATCCTGGTACAGGAAGCGCTTGCACTCTTGAGGCTGCCATGTCCAAAAATGGTCATAAAGATACGGTTTATAACTATATCCAGACCAAGCGTAACTAATCATTAAGCATTTGCTTCTCTCAGAAGGTACTTTCTGAGAGAAGCTTTGCTCTGTTTATCAATAGACAGAATCAAAGTAGCTGAATCGCCAGCCGGAATCGGTATTTATCATGGCGATATCGGCATAGGAAAAATAAGATTTAGGCTCTGCATTGGAATCGGCTCTTGGGTAATAATAAGAGGCACTTATGGAAAATTTTATATAATCATCATCGGCATACCAGAGATTAAAATCCCAGGGGATATCTTCATCATATCCGGGGGTATAGCCGCGATCTGTTGAATCATAATAAGTTCGGCCATCTACATTGAGAATATAGATATATCCGCCCGATGTATAAAAATGCTGCTGGATAAAATCATCTGTAAAAAGAGAATGAAGCGTTTCATCTAAAAATTCCCAGCTATGGTATCGACCGTTTGCAGGGAAAAATTCACCTCCATACTTTTCGATGGGAATAAGAGGAAGCTTTTCAAATTCATCATTTTCCAAAATAGGAAAAGAGTCTTCATTTTCGATCCCGCCAACGCCAGTTACAAATGCAGCGTACATTTTGTCGGCGCGGCGAAACAGATCTTTCTGATCTTCGGATAGAAAATCGGGCGTATACGGCGTATGATGGCCATATTCCGAAACATACGGCGGTTCTGGTTCAGAAAAATCTGAGCCTTGGACTTGTGAATCAGATATTGCTTCGCCGGCGGCCATTGATGCAGAACGGTTGTCACCGCTTACAGCGCAAGCGGATAAAGCCAGGCAGGCGGCAAAGGCAGCGCATACAAATTTCTTTTTTGTCATAGTAAGACCTCCATTTAAGCATATACCATAAAACGGCTTCGCAAAAACAAAATAACAGAAGTCAATTTACTGCACTGTAATAGACTCAAGCCGATAGACTGTTTTTCCATTCGCAGCGGAAATGACCGAGAAATGGTAAATCAAAGAAGTTTTTTCCTGTGTAGAATCTTCATATTGGCTGTCGTACAGATCGGCAAATACCAAGATTTTGCCGGTTTCCTTATCGACAGTTATGTTGGTTATAGAAGTGTCGCTATAGGGCAAAGAGGTTTCTTGCGTAAAATAACAAATCCCGTTTTAGGGCGCATCAAAAGGCTCTAATTTATTTGTACTTAGAATAGCAAAAATAAGAGGAAAAATCAATGATAAATGATATATTTTTTCGATGAAAAGAAAATTTTCGATAGACAAAAATGATTATACAAAACGATTCTCATAAAGCCCAGTTGTTTCGCAACTTTTCTAATGCATGATTTTTAGTCTGATTTATGGCTTGCCTCGATTTTCCTAAGATTTGGCCAATTTCAGAGACAGAGCGGCCTTTGACATACAGCTCATTAAGTATAAGTACCTCGTTTTGATTAAGCGATCGGTAAAGATCACTCAATAAAATTGAGCTATATACATCGTTTGTACTCGATTTTCTTTCATAATGTGCCTTTTCATAATCGTTTAAATCATCAATGGCTGTACAGCAACGTTGAGCCGCATTCTTTTTCGAGATTGCTATATATTTGTTTTTTATTGTGCGTTGAATGTATTGAACAATAACGCCATCTGAGGAGCATGAAAGATCTGAAAGCTTGATACGCTTAAGCATACAGATTAGCTCTAAGCGTAAATCTGCATAGACATCTTCACGGTCGTGATCGAATTTGTTACTATAATGTTTGATTAAGGGATCGAATTTCTGTAATATTTCCAAAACAGCTTCTGCATTTCCATTTTGGTAGCTTTCTATGATAGAATAAAGACTTTTTTCCAAAGTGTGTAGCCCCCTTTTTGATGTAAAGAGGAGTGCAACACACTTTTGTAAATCAAAATCTTATTAATAAAAACTGAATCGATAATTTTTTTGAAAAATCAAATTGTACATTTTTATCACGCTCGCAGATCGTGCTTTATTGACAAAGCTCTCTTCAATAAAATAGATTGGTTTTAAATCTAAAATGTAACAATATTTTTATGAGATTTAAACATATACTGCGTGACGACATATCGATTGAATGGCAAAAAACTCGACATTAAAAGAAAAAAGCCGAAGCTTACGACTTATAGGTAAGCATCGACTTATTATTATGTTATAGCTATAGCTGTTTGTAGAAGAATGCGGCAATCTGAATAGCTTAGAATAATGTAACAAACTGATTTACATTGGTTTGATGAATTTGGCCAAGATGGATTTTTTTAGTGTTTTAGATTATTTTCAGGTTGGGCTGTGAATATTGTGAATAGGAGCAATTTTTCTGGTATAATAGGAAATATCATTTACAATAGTACAATTTTCGGTGGAACATTTTGCTTGCAATCTAAATAGAGAACGGTGATATGTTATGAATTTAAGAGGCAAAAACAGCATAGCACTAATGCTCTTCACTGTAATGTTAATCAAATTTTCTACTTTTTCGAAAGTATATTTTAGTGTATAAAAATTTTGCAGATAGGTGGCTCAAGTATATATTAGCATTCACAAATTTTCAGATATTTTGTTGAAATATAGCTATTTAGTTAAGTGTCACTTTTATTGCTATGGTGTTTCTTCTGCTTTTCTTGTTATCTGCTGGCATTGTGCGGTAGTGTCGGCGGTGTGATCGGCGGCAGCACCCTGCAATGGCCGCTGCCGGGGCACACTTATATATCCTGCCGCTTCGGGGAAGTGGATGCCTTCGGCAACGCCGGGCATCGCGGCACGGACATTCCTGCGCCGGAAGGTACACCCATCCTGGCTGCCCACAGCGGCACGGTGCTGGTCAGCGGCTGGAACGACAGCTACGGCAATCAGGTGCTGCTGGATAACGGCACAGGCTTGTCCACACGCTATGCCCACATGATAAAAATTGCCGCTACAGCTGGTGAGGCTGTAGCGGCGGGGCAGGTGATTGGTTATGTAGGCAGCACTGGTGATAGCACCGGCAACCATCTGCACTTTGAGGTGATGCAAAACGGAGTTTTGGTGGCTCCTGTATTTTGATCACATAATATTGCTATGAATCATTGCCATATTCCAGTGCTCTTGCCGACGTCATTGCCTTTATTGCTGCTGCGCTTTTGCCACATTTTCTTTGATCTGTGCAATCAACGGCAGCAGTAGGGGCTTATATTGTTTATCAAAGCTGATATATTTTCCGATCTTCACCCTTTTCCCGTTTTTCAGCTCTGCCGTTACCAGATTACCGGGATTGATTATCACAGGCTCAGTGTATTTTTGTGATCCCTCATAAACATATAGAATATCCGAATACAAAACACAGCCTTCTGTAGAAAAAATCACTTTTTCTCCAGGATATACATCACAGACGCGGAATTTTGTATCTACATTCTGCCATTCCTGCACAAGGGCCTGCTTTGTATAGCCGATACTTTTTCTGGAAGCTTCAAATTTCAGGTTGCTGGAAATGAAATAGTAAACCAAAATTGTTAGAATGGTACCATACATTATGCTAGTCCCCATCCCCTTGTTTGCTTTCATTGCGTTTTGATTAAGATCAAACAAAAGATATCCATATTTTGTTCTAAGCTGCTCTAAAGAAAATGTGCTATCGCTTGCCTCCTTTATGGCTTTCAATTCACCATTTGAAAGCGAGTCCGTCGTGCCCACCGCATATACAAAGAAATCCGCATTATCACGATTTTTATTAATTTGTTCTTTTATTTCTATAGTTTTCTGTATTCCCTTTGATGTCACCATCATTATAAATTTATTGTCATCTGTATCCGTTATTTCAAAGTAAAATGCCTCACCTTTATGTTGCTCCGGCTTTTGATAAAAAAGGATTTTAGATATATCCTTTATTTCCACATAAACCGGTATGTCATACCTTCTTTTGGGATTATCCTCTTTATATCCCATTTTTGATGGTGCCTGATTTGCTACCATCACTAAGCCCATTTCAAGATAAACACTAATCATCATTAGCACCGCAACTACAGCAATGCCCACAGCAGCTAAAAGATAATGATATATTTTTGACTTTATCCTAAAGTATCGCATTTTTCCCATTTGACAGCACCTACTTTTTTAATAACCGGCAGCTTAGACAGCTGCCGGTTATTCCTTGTTTTCGCTCGAATTTTATCTTTCGCCGCAGGCTTCCATTCGCATTAAATAAGCTCTTTCATTGAGCTTATCATCGATGTAGTTGTTTACCTTGCTGTTCAAGAATTCCGATGTGGAATCAAAAATCACGCCAAACATTGTTGATAAGCCAGCTTCCATTTTTCCCAGAACATTCGTCACCGCTTGGTTATAATAGGCACCCGAAAGGTTCCCTGTAAATGGAGAAAACAGCATAGCAAATCCTGCGTTAACCAACATTTGCCTTGTATCCAACTGTGGATCCCAATAACCATTCCACAATGCACCTGCAAAAGCACCAATTGGTGCCGCAAAAGGCGTTATGACCGCTGCCGCCGATGCGACTGCTGCAACAGCCGCACCTGCTGCACCATTCATGATGCTGCCACCCATTGCTCCTGATACGATTGCTCCTGCCGATGTACCGCCGAGGATTCCAACAGCTGTTGCCGTACCGACGAGATCCGTCGCCACACCAGCAACGGCCGTTGTGCCCAGCCCCAATGCAACCACGGTACCTGTTACCGCACCGATTACGGTATTTCCCGCAACATTTTTCCAAACACCAATGTCGCCAATTTTCTTTCTGTTTCCCGCCATGCTATCATTGCTGGTATATTCTAAGTATGTGCCAACACCGCCAATCACAGCGCCTGCTACCGCACCCACCACCAGATGAACCGGGAAGTTTCCATAGGGGTCCCAGTATGTCGTGGGGTTATCATCGGTATAGCGATACCAGTTCAGGCCATCCTTAACCGGATCCATCGCCAGCCACTGGCGGTTGGCGGCATCATAGAAGCGTGCCTCGGCAAAGTAGATATCCAGCGTGGTATCGTAAATGTGACCCGTGAAGGTTGCGAACACATAGTTGCCATGGTCGTTGTTCACCAGCTTATTCGGGCTTACGGGCTGGCCCCAGGCATCATACTCCAGCTCGGCAAAGCTTTGGCCGGTCGCCTTGGTGTAATAGCGCGTGTTGCCCATTACATCTTCATGAACATACAGTGTGCGTTCCCAGCCGCCATTGCCCTTTTCCGTGATCTGCTCCAGGCGCTCGCTGCCGGCATAAACATGACGCTGCTCATATTCCAGCTGGCCATTGCCTAAGGCGTAAACATACAGATCATCGTTTTCCGGGCTGGTGTAATCGATCACATAGTCACGGTCATAGGTTTTATTGGCGTGAGTGGTAACCAGATTATTCACGCGCAGGCCCAGGCCGTTGTAGGTGTATTCGCTTACATCACTCTTCCAGTTGATGCCCTTTACCAGGCGATTCGCTGCATTGTATTCAAACTGCTGCGAAGCCTTTTTGCCGGTTTCGGCAATGCGGTTGCCGCGTTTATCGTAGCTGTAGGTAAAGGTTTCATTCTGGGTGTTGGTCTTTTTAACAAGCTGGTTCAGCTCGTTATACTGATAGTCTACACTTTTATTCTTGACTGTTTCAAGTACCAAATTGCCCAAAGTATCGTAGGTATATTTGGTAATTGTTTTAGCAATGTTGCTGCTCACCATGCGGTTCAGCGAATCATAGGTGTAGATATGCGTGCCCTTATTGGCCTTATTTGCCTTCTTATCGCTCTTATCCTCGGTGCCGGGGTTCTCGGGCTTGCTGGGCTTATTCGGATTTTCGGGCTTATCCAGCTTATTGCCTCGGTTCAGGCCGGGAGCCATGTTGCCGCCGCCGTTTACAATGTTGCCATTTTCATCTTCCGTCTGGCCGGGAGGCACCTGACCGTTGCCATCGCCGTTGCCGTCTACGCTGGCATCGGTTTTGCCGGTTTCCGGCTTATTGGAATCGTTTGCAGCCTCAGAAGAATCGGCGCTTTCCTCTTCTTCCAATGCAGCACTTTCCGCCTGCAGCATGAGGGCTGCATTGGTATCGGCAGTGTTCTGCTCTGCGGCATTCAGGAATACCCCTGCAGCGGTGTTGGCTGCCGCACTGGGCAGTTCTACTGCATTTACGATGGACTGTGCCGTGCTTGTGGCATCGGTATTAACTAGCCTTATCTCTCATTTTAGTCTTAATACTTTTTTACGGAATTTTTAACATTTTTACTGTTTTTTCCAATCGAGCCTCTTCTTGCCTAATATATAAACCATTATTTTTCTTCATTTTTATGACTTCCTTTAAGCATCTCTCTGCTTTATCATAATATTTTATTGCTATATTTTTTTTGCTTGCGCCATACTGTAAAGCCACCCCATATAAAATGCAGGCCATTACATATCGATTTAGAGTTCCTGCTTTCCCATGAATACTAGAAATTTGCATATAGTCCTCTGCTACTTTTTCAATTTTTCTTAGAAATTCATCAACCCATTTAGTATTATCTTTTATCTTTTCGGAAGAAATTTTTGCAATGTTCAAAACATAATAGTCCCTTTCTGCCGTATACCTTTGATTTAATTCGTAAAACCTACTATGTTTCACCATAATAGCCTCTTCTATCGTTAGCAATCTTACAAAGGACTCTCTATTTTCTTTCATTCGATTATAAATCTCTTCTCCGATGCCTTCTTTTACTTCTCCATCTAAAAGTTGTAAACTGTCACATAATATGTAATATGTCCAACGATTAACCCGTGTTGAAACTTCCCATGTAATGGGGCACTTACTTTTAGATTTCAATATTTTATTAGCGAATTCGTATACATCCTCTAGGTTTCCAAATACAAGTGCAGCGCCTCTTATATCACCTTTAGCTGCATAAAAATTAGACATCACCACATAATCTTGATTTTCATAATCCAAATTATAAATTTTTTGAAATTTGTTTATGATTTGCTCAGAATTTAATTGACGACCGATCAATTGGCCGTAGTATGCGATAACCCAACCTTGTAACTTCTTATTTGATAATTCAACCTTTATCCAATCAGGCGGCAAGATTTTCTCAGGATTCAAAGAAAACATGGCCGTCATTACAACGCCGATTGCAATTTTGTCTTCATTACTAAAATTGCTTCTTCTTTTCAAAAAAGCTCTATACCAATATTCGTTAGATTTCTCTTGCTTCTTTATGATAGAATCAATTTCTTTCTCGAATTTTTCATTTCCTATATATTCCTTAAGATATTGTTCAGTATTGGTATTTATAACCTTTCTTTCTCCAAAAAAGCGAAGCAATAGTCTTTCTGCGTTTGTGTACTCTTTCGAATCAATCGTAATTTTATCACTTCTACTACAATGTCGAATAAATATTCCTTTTGCTTCACTATATTGAGGCAAGGTTTCAAAATAGGGATTAAGATCAATACTGTCTCCGCCACTATACCCTATCCAATGGAGTTTTGCTCCATCTCTTAGTTTTTTCTCAAAAATTTCAGTAAATGCTTTGCTTATATTAAATTGCAAGTTTGTCAAAGTAATTCCTATAGAATGTAAGTCATTTGACACTCCATGTAAATAATAAACTTTTCCTGTATTGCTTCTTTTATCAGGATTTTCATAGCAATATAATCCTAAACTATCACATAATTTCAATTTAATAAAATTCGAATCATTATAGAGTTTATTATAAGCTTCCAGTACACAGTAATCAAAATTTGTTGTTATCAACCAGGCTCCTTGGTGCAATGCCTTTGCCAAATAAAAATGGCATTTATTTAATAAAGCATTTTCAAAGAAACTCAGTCCCCTCAAATATTTCCCATTTTCTTTTGCTTCTATATGATTTTCGTCTATCATTCGAATGGCTTCGATAACCGCTTCCAGTCGTGGCCAATGGTAATGTTCGCACATCATACTCCATATTTTCTTATTTATTGAAGGCTTTGGAGATATTTCATTTTTGTATATTTTCTTTATATAATCATTTACTATATCATAATCAACTTGAAATAGAGACTTCAAAATTGATTCAGGTGTAATATCATACAAAATCATTCCCGTCAATTCATAGCCGGATGGGAACGATGTGGGAGAATTGATATCGATTCCAGCACCAAAGTAAAATATTTCATTTTTCATTTTCCCTTGTTTTTCAATCATTTAAATTCACCTAAACAATTATTTTTTCAGTATTTAAGTATTGTACACATTTTTATAAAAGGGCGTAGTCATTTTATGACCACGCCCTTTTTAATATATTAGCTATCCTTCAACCAATCTTAACTGACCAGCCCTTTTAGTTTTCTATGTGCTTTTGTATTTCCTCCTTTACTATAATTGCCATTTTAAAATTTCGCTCCGGCTTAATTTCACTCGATATGCTTCCAAATACAATTTTTCTGCCGCTTTTGGTATACATCGTTATCAGATAATTATAAGCTACCATTGGAATTTTCATAATCACTTTATCGTAACATTTAATTTCTACGCTGGTATTGCCAAGAACTTCATCCAGAGACCATTTCAAATCAGATAAATGCGCCCATGCACGGTTTCAAATGCTATAGAGCCGTGAGCATAGCGATCGTTAGCGATAATATAACATGTTTTTTACTTGCTTGAAGTAAATATAGTATTCCTATTCGATAAAATCAGAACGGCAATTCGAGTTCTGGCGCTTTAACTTGAATGTCAGCTATTTTAGCAATAAAATTGTTTAGCACAAGAGTCTGAGATTGTGGTGTCGATGCACAGAACCAGTCTAAAAAATTTCTGACAGTTTTGTTTGGAATGCTCACATTATTATTGTAGCGGTATCCGCAGTCAACAACACTGCTGATCACATCAGCATTTTTTTGGATGACCGTTTCGAACAGATTCGTTGTGAGTGCTTTTTTCAATCTGGAAATAAAAATGGAGCAGTCTGTATTGAAGCGGGGTTCAGCCATATAAGAGGTTAAAGAATTATAAACTAAATTGGTGAAATCTTGATAGATTTTCCTATCCTCATCAGATATCTGCATATAAAGGAAGTTGTGCTTTCCTATCGTTTCTCGTATGGCGGCGAAACTTTCAAAGCGGTTTTCGGGCTTTTTATCCATCATTTTACCCAAGATGTCGTTGTAGGAAAAATCCGTCCGATCACAGCCTTCTGCGTTATCGATTAACCGACCAAACAATTCTGCAAGATAAAACATATCTGTAAGGTTGGTATAGGTGCCTTCATAATATTCCTGCGGCAAAGTATCAGATGCATCACGATTAATATTTGCCACAAGACTGTCAATATCGCCACCATCTGCCTTTGAAGCAATCTTTCCAATGCCAAAATCGATTACTTTCACTGTTCCATTCTTATCTATAAGGATGTTACCTTCACGGATGTCTCGGTGAATGATGCCGTGAGCTTCTATATAGCAAAATGCATCGATAAGCTGAAGGAAGATGTCATCCAGTGTGATTTCTTCAAACAGTGCATCGTAATCGCCAATGAATTCGCCAATATTTTTCCCGTCGATGTACTCCATAAGGATATAGCCTGTATGAATGTTCTCATATGCATAATAGTTATAAATACGGACGATATTCCTATGGTTCAGTTTATAGAGAATCTTGATTTCTTCGAGAAAATGCTTATAAAATTGTTCCTTGATTTGATCATACTCCGGCTCATATTTCTTGGCAACAAACAGTTCCTCGATAAAAGGATCTTGAAGCAGGACCGTTTTTCCGAACGATCCGCCGCCTAAATCATTGTTGACCATAATATAATCCTTCTGCTTGATAAAAGGAATAATATCTCCGTTTTGTTTGGTAACAGCCATATTCAACCCTCCTGTGTCTTGATTTTTTCTTTGCCATTGTCCTATGCATTTGCGTCTGTATCCCTATCCACAAATTCATGTTCAAGGATTCCAATACCGTGAACTTCGATATCTTAACCCCAACTTTCATTGCTATTATAGCATACGCCAAGTATAAACATTTTTCTGCGAAATAACAACATAGAAATTCGAGAGTAGCAATATCGTAAAATAGAAAGACTGGGTATTAGGCACTGATACTTATTGCTATTGAAAGCGTAGCATTTTATCACACTTTGAATAGCAGTAATCTATATCAATGTGAATTTGATAACTTGATATAAACCAACGGAGAATAGCTCAACAAGAAAAAAGAGCACTGGTAACAATATTGAAAATAATCGGCCTGGTCTAAAAACCCTGGGTTCTCCGAGCAATGGGGAAATTCTCGCAATTTTAATTTTCGTGATTAGTAAAGAAACTTCCGAGAAGGGAGGCATATTCTTCCCCGCCGTTTATTATAGTTTTTGAAAAGAAGGAAGATCATTCCAGTGAGCTTCACTATCTGTGGCGTGTCTGCCACGAGAATTCTGAACTTGCATTTCAGTCCGTTGTCAATCGACACATTAGCCTTGGCAAGCTATCAACCTACTACAACAATAAAACGGTGCAAAATCGCATCGGAAAAACTTATGCCTGATATCGGAAGTCACAAGCACAGCACAGTCTATTGTAAATGCCGTAGAACTACATCTTACTTCTATGCAATACCCAGACTGAAGAATTCTGCAACAGAATCCAGCACAGACTTGTTGTTACCAACATATGACCCTTTAACTGGATGCTTTCATATAGAGAAGCTCGCCTTTTAGATTCGAAAAGTAGAATGTCGTGTTATCGCCTATATAAGTGCATTCCGGGTAGAAATTTCTATTTAGATTTGTTATAATTTCTGCCTTTACCTCTGGCACAACTTCTCCATCTTTCAAATTTATGTAAGCTGCCCCCAAAAAGCTGGAACTCCAGTCCCATGCAAATGGGCCTTCTACCGTAAAATTCAGCCGCTGCTTTTCAGCATCATATGTCATCTCATCATATGTAGTAAATTTAGCATCAAGAATTTTGGGAAGTCTATAAACCCGGATATTCTTGAATTTTACATTTTCAAAATCCAAATCTGCTGTTAATAATTTGCTTTTTGTTGTATTTTCATGGGTTAATAGTACATATAGTCTATTTTCTTCAACTATTATTTTTTCTATAAAGTATTTTCCCAGATTGTAGTAATTTAAAACATTTCCGTCCGTATCTGCCCAACCTAAGTAATTTTTGTATTTTGACTCAGCTACTTTACGATTATACTTAAAAATAACCTCATGATCATTCACAGGCACAGCGCTTCGATAAGAAGTTTCAGACTCTTTTGTTTCTTCTAATACCTCATTGTTTAAAATCGAATATTCTTTCATTTGTGCGCCATTTTTTGCAGGATAGCTCAACAACAATGTATCTTCGCCAAAATCTATTATCCTTGGTATTCCTTTTGTGCGGATGCTATCAATCACTTCAATGTTCGCCACTTCTGCATTGATCTTAACAAAAGCATATTCTTTTCCATCTTCGGTTTCAGATAGTAAATCTTCAAGAAACAGGTAATATATATTCCCCCGCTGTGCATAATCTGTATCGTTCCAATATAATGTTCCCGTTGGGATATATGCCTGTACTTTTGAAGATAATGGCTTTCCCGTATTTGCATCTGAAATGAAAATATAATTCTCTCCTGTGTAAGAATTTTGGACACTTCCTAATAGCGTTCCGTCATCCGTACAAACAATAGAATCCTTATACGGTGTTTCTTCAATCGTATAATCTTTCGTTATCTGCACTTCTGATACTGTAATCATACGGTCGAGCCTGCTTACAATAAATGCTGATGCTATTGCACCGATTGCAAGAACAATCAGCCAAAGGCGCACACACTTTTTCATATAATTCCTCCAGGTACCTCTTTACTACGAGAAGCAATGTTTTATAAGTGTAACCATGCCATCCGCACACTGGGCACAGTTTTAGGATGCACTTTGTTGTGCAGCTGGTGTTGTGTAAACTTTACAGTATATCCTTTAAATCACTTTTTTCGTTCAGGCAGAAATTTCAAATGCATGCTATAACAGACATTTACACATTGCCATCTGTTCTGCCATACAAGGTATGGCAGTTTTTGCAAAACTCCCACCGGTCCCCTGCGAGAACCTTACCTTGCCAGCAGGGGCGCTGCCCCTCTGGACTCCCCGCCAGTGACATTTTGCAAAATGCCACTGGTTGGGGGCAAGCCCCCAATCGCTTACTTCGTCAGTGTCATCTACCAATAAAGTATTGCACTTCTTTCAGGCCGCGCACCATTGTTTCCACGCTGCACGGTCTATCTCACGCAATATGCAAATTGCTGAAAAGCAGTCAAACGGCTTCAGTGGCTCACATACAAACGCGATACAGCTTAAAGCATCGTATACTGCCTTTTCTTTCCATACATATTGCCAGTTCGTCAAAATATCTCCAAGTATATCGCTATCCGAAGTCATGCGATAATCAGGAACTCTGTCAGACAGAATTTTCTGCACATATCGCAGCAGAGCGAGAACCTGATCATTCATTTGTTCTTGATAATTCGGCCTCGCTGTTTCTTTTTCTTCCCAATAATTTGAAAAAATTTTCTGTAATATATCGGGTGTCGAAATCGGGTGTTGGCCAAGCCAGTTTATTCCGCGTGAAACAGACTGCTTTGTTTCCTTTTCGTTTAAACTTCCAGACTGTATACAGTCAAAAAGGTATAGCGCTTCCACACGCAAAGGTGCCGCAACAGGCAAAGAGAATTCCGTCAATGCGCTGTTGATAATTGATCCAATTTCATCTCCGGTAAATTGACTCTTTAAGCAACTCATAACCTGATTTTCGGAACTTGAATTAAAACATCTCTTCATAATACCACCTCGCTACAAACTGTATATTCTATAATTTTATTATACTATAAGTATACAATCTGTCAAGGGCTGATTTCCATATTGTATATTTTCAATGTCGCTGCGGCGAAATTAGAGATTGCTGCTCCTGCCGCTCAAAAAAGTATATAAGCTCCCTGTCTTTGGTCAACAGACTTTCACGGCATATTCTCACACCCCTGCGGATTGCTGTGATATTCCATGTTCTGTTGACACCAGACCGGGAGCTTTACTTTTTATTTTCGCCGGCAGGGGCAAACCTGCAAATCATTTTTTCGGAATTAAAAGTAAACTTTTAAATAAACTTTTAAAAATGAAAGGGAGCTCAAAATGAAACAAACTGTAAAAACAAGCCGTGTAGCAGGGCAACTGGAGAAGATGTTTCGCCTTTTAAATGTGCACTTCTATGAAGGAAAACTTCCAGAGGTAATCATCAGCCTGAAAAAGACAGTGGGCGCATATGGTCATTTTACCTGTGGTAAGGTCTGGTGCGCAGGCGGCGAACGGCGTTATGAAATCAACATCAGCAGCGCAACACTTGACCGCGACATTGCCGAAACCTGCGCTACGCTGCTGCATGAAATGGCACATCTGGCCTGTGCCGTAGGATATGGCAACGACAAGCTTGATGAAAAGGGGAAGCCTCTTCCCATAAAGGATACCAGCGGCTCAGGGAACAGCTACCACAATAAGCGCTTCAAGGCCATGGCCGAAGCTCACGGTCTTGAAATTGAGCATGATTCCAGATACGGTTGGACACTTACAAGCCCAAATTTAGAACTTCTGGATTTTATTGAGTTCCATGGGTGGCAAAGCCTTCAAATGGTGGAAGGTATCAGTCTGCTGGATATTATCGGTACATTGCCCAAAACCGGAGCAGGCAACGGCACAAAGGCAAAAAAAACCGAGCAGCACACGGAAATACATCTGCCCACAATGCGGTAACAGTTGCCGCGCTACAAAGGTTCTCAATCTGATATGCGGTGATTGTATGAAGCAAATGAAAATTACTGACTAATGTAAAAACGGTGATTTCTGCCGAGTAAAAGCAGGTCATTAAATAAAAATGCACTTTAAAAAAGGAATGCTTTTATCTTCTGACATTATGCAGAGAGTATCCATCTTCCGCTTTATGGGCTTCTTGGCATAGATTTTATCCTCATTACAGAAACAGCCGGGAAATCACACATTCCCGGCTGTTTTGATACCCGTATCAGGAAAACGAATACATTGTTTATATTTCAATTCCTTCCCGTGGAATTTCCATATATACATCATCTGAAATCAAAAATGAATCTATCATGGCTGACCCGGACATTGACATTGCAACAGTGTCCAGACAAGCCGGGCATGCTTCTCCCGATGTTACACTTCGTATTTATACCCAGCAATTTAACCGCCAGGGTAATGCCGTTCACAGCCGCATGAGCAAACTCAACCATGAATTAAGTAAAAAATAAATTAAAGTCCTTTATGCTCGAAAACATAATCAAGGACGACTTTCCCAATATACGATTTTTACCTCTTTCGTCCACAAATTGTCCATAAAATCATGGCTTCCCTTGTCATGCAGGAATCTCCATTTCCTAAAAAGCAAAAAATCCACGCTACAAAGCGTGGATTTTTCTTTATCTGGTGGGCCAGGCAGGATTTGAACCCGCGACCAAGCGGTTATGAGCCGCCAGCTCTGACCAACTGAGCTACTGGCCCGGAGTAGACAAATTCATAAGAACATGATACAACAATATATTATAGCAGAAAACTTACCGCTCGCCAAGGGGTATTTTTATATTCCGTGCCGGGCGCTGTGAAACGAGGAATTCTATGAAAAAATATTTTTTTCGCCGTGCCGCTTCGCTTTTGGTGGCTGCCGCCCTGGCCCTGGGGCTGACTGGCTGCGGAAAATCGCCCCAGCCTGCCGATTCTTCGGCTTCTTCGCAAGCCGTGCAAAGCACCCCCGATGTGCAGCCGCAGGCTGCCGGGGAATACCGCGCCATGTGGGTGAGCTATCTGGAATGGGGCAGCTTTGATTTTTCCAGTGAGGATGCCTTTACCGCGCAGGTGCAAACGCTGATGCAAAACTGCCTTTCCCTTGGCTGCACCACTGTAATCGCACAGGTGCGGCCTTTTGCCGATGCACTGTACCCTTCGGCGCTTTTTCCGTGGAGCCATGTGCTTTCCGGCGCGCAGGGCACCGACCCCGGATTTGACCCGCTGGCCGTGCTGGTACGCGAGGCCCACGCCTGCGGCCTGCAGCTGGAGGCATGGCTGAACCCCTACCGGGTGGCGCTCAATGCCGCCACCCCCGGCAGCTTTGCCGAAAACAGCCTGCTGTACACCCACCCCGATTGGGTGAAGGCAAACGGCGAGGGCTATTATCTGAACCCCGCCCTGCCCGAGGTGCGCGATTACATTTGCGAGGGCGTGGCCGAGATCGTGCAGAATTACGATGTGGATGGCATTCACTACGATGACTATTTTTACCCCACCACCGACCCTGCCTTTGACAGCCAGGACTATGCCGATGCCAACACTGCGCTTTCGCTGGAGGATTGGCGGCGCGAAAATGTGAATGCGCTGGTAAGCGAAACCTATCGCACCATCAAAAGCATTCGCCCGGCCTGCCGCTTTGGCATTTCGCCGCAGGGCAACAACAGCAACAACTACAACGGCCAGTTCAGCGATGTGGCGCTGTGGCTGCAAACCCCCGGCTATGTGGACTATGTGATGCCGCAGGTATACTGGGGCTACGGCTACACCACCAAGGGCGGCAGCACGGACTATGCCTTTGAAAATGTGACCCGCACCTGGGCGGCCATGCCGCGGGATGCCAGCGTTTCGCTGTATTTCGGGCTGGGCGCTTACCGCATTGGCGATGGCGACGGCGGTAATTATGACCATAACACCGACCAGTGGAACACCGGGCACGAGCTGGCCGACATGGTGGGCACGCTGCGCGAGGCGGGTGCACAGGGCTATGCGCTGTACCGCTATGACTTTTTGTTCAAAAACGGTGCCTATCCTGCCCTGGCCGAGGCCGAATGTGCGGCATTGGCCGAGGTAAATCGCTAAAATGTCTTGTGCGGTGTGGCGATTTGCAATATAATAAGGATTTAGGGAATCCAAACCCGCTATACTATTATAATTGTAAGTCACGCCGGGAGCCCCCGGCATAAAATCGCAGGGTGTACGCCCTGCGGGGAGGTAGACATGAAAAAACTGATCACACTGGCGCTCACGCTGGCGCTGGCTTTCAGCCTGACGGCCTGCTTGGGCAGCCAGCGCGAAAGCACGGTAAACGATATTTATGCCGAAAAGGGCGGCGAGATCACGCTGCCCGAAGGTATGGACACCAGCCGCCGCTTCAACACCCAGCTGGAGGGCGACACCATGTATATTGATTTCAACCGCGTGATGGTGCGCAACACGGGCTATTTCAGCCCCGCGGGCGACACGCTTACCCTGACTGCCTACGCCACCACCGAAAGCACCGGCCTGCTGGAATTCAAGGCCGGCCTGTGGGAGCTTACGGGCGACAACCAGGCCCAGTATGTAAACGGCTGCACGCTGTATTTCACCACCGGCGGTGACTGCTACACCGGCACCTTTTCGGGGCTGGACACTTCTAAGCGCTACAAGATCACGCTGAGCTATGACAGTTCGAAATACTATATCACGGGTGCCATGAAGGTGCAGGGCATTGCCAACGGCGAAATGCTCAGCGATGACGGCAACGATGCCGCTGTGGCATAATTTTGAGGGAAGCATGAAAAAACAAACCAGCCATTTGCTGATGCTGCTGCTGGCAGCATTTTTGTGGGGCACCACCTTTGTGGCGCAAAGCCTTGGAGCCGAGCTTGTGGGCCCCTTCACCTATCTGATGGGCCGCAGCTGGATCGCTGTGGTGGTTTTGCTGCCCGTGATCGCCGTGCGCGCCCGCACAGCCGCCCGAAACGGCGGCAAGCCGGTGCTGCCCCAAACCCCCGCCCAGCGCAAGCAGCTTGCCTTGGGCGGCCTTGTGTGCGGCAGTGCGCTTTGCATGGCCAGCGCCAGCCAGCAGCTGGGCATGGCCAATGCCAGCACCGCCAAAGCCGGGTTTATCACGGCGCTGTATGTGGTGCTGGTGCCCATTCTCAGTGTGGTGCTGGGCAAGCGCCCCGAGGCCAAAGTTTGGGCCTGCGTGGTGATCGCCGTGGTGGGGCTGTATCTTTTGTGCATCAAGCCCGGCGGCTTTGCACTGGCTGCCGGTGACGGTGTGCTGCTGCTGTGCGCGTTTTTGTTTGCCGTGCAGATCCTGTGTGTGAGCCATTTCAGCCCCCTGGTGGACGGCGTGTGCCTTTCGTGGGCGCAGTTTTTGGTGGTGGCCGTGGAAAGCACCGTGCTGATGCTGGTGCTGGAAGCCCCCACACCGGCCAGCCTGATGGCGGCTGCCGGGGCCATTGCCTATGCGGGCGTGTTTTCCAGCGGCGTGGCCTATACCCTGCAAATTCTTGGGCAGGAGGGCGTGCCCCCCGCTTTGGCCTGCATGGCCATGAGCATGGAAAGCGTGTTCAGTGCGCTGAGCGGCTGGGTGGTGCTGGGCGAAAGCATGACCGGACGCGAGCTGTTTGGCGGGCTGCTCATGTTTGGTGCGGTGCTGCTGGCACAGCTGCCCATGCCTTCCCTTTGCCGCAAGAGTGTGCGAGGGTAATGCCATGAGTGCGGCTGTGAAAAAGCGTTTCCCCGCCCCCGAGGCCCGCTGTGCGGCGGGCATAGAATACCAGCTGGTGCGCCGCAGCATCCAGCAGATGCATTTGCATGTACACCGCAATGGCGAGGTTTCGGTTTCGGCCCCCCTGAGGGCCCGCGCCGCACAGGCAGACCGCTTTGTGGCCCAGAACACCGATTGGATCGCCCATGCCAAAAAGGCCCGTGCCGCGCAGGCAGAGGCCGAAAGCGCCCCGCTTCCCGATAAGGCCGAGGCGCTTATGCAGATGCAGGCCATTTGCGAGGGGCTGTTTCCGCTGTTTGCCGACAGTGTGCCGCAGGGCCTGCCCGAAATTTGTATGCGGGATATGGTAAGCCGCTGGGGCGTGTGCAATCTCAAGCGGCGGCGCATCACCTTTGCACTGCGTTTGGTGCAAAAGCCCCTGGCTGCACAGGAATATGTGGCCGTGCACGAGCTTTGCCATTTGCTTGTGCCCAACCACAGCCCGCTATTTTGGGCCGAGGTGGAAAAGCGTATGCCGGACTGGAAGGCCCGCCGTGCCCTGCTGCGCAGTGATATTTAAACGGCACTAAGTTGTTTCAAGGAGGCCCGCTGTGGCGCGAACCGACAGAAAAAAATATAATACGCTGATCAGCAACACGCTGCTGTTTGCTATTTCCAATTTTTCCAGCAAGCTGCTGAGCGTGATCGTGCAGCCGTATCTTTCCTATGCACTGGGCGACACCGCCGTGATGGGCGTGACCAAGCTGGCCAGCCAGTGCGCCAACCTGCTGATTCCCCTGGTGAGCCTTGGCATGAGCTTTGCGGTGATCCGCTTTGGGCTGGATAAGGGCGTGAGCAAAACGCAGGTGTTCACCAACGGTTTTGTGAGCATTCTTGCAGGGTTTCTGATCCTGCTGCTGTGCAGCCCGCTGCTGCGCTTTTTGCCGGGCGTAAACGGCTATCTGATGCTGCTGTGCGCCTATGTGCTGGTAAGCTGCCTGCGCACGCTGTGTACCCAGTTTGTGCGCAGCCGTATGCTGAACCGCCTTGTGGCCATTGACGGCATTTTGTGTACCTTCGGCACCTTGATGTTCTATATTCTGTTTCTGAACATTCTCAAGCTGGGCGCGGCAGGCTATCTTTTGGCCATTATCTGCGGCGACGGCCTGAGCACCATTTTTGTGTTCACGGTGGCCGGACTGCGACGCTATCTGAATTTTCGGCGCTTCAACCGCCGCCTGTTAAAGGATATGCTGCGCTACAGCCTGCCCATGATCCCCGCGCAGACCAGCTTTTGGATCATCAACGCCAGCGACCTGTTTTTTGTAAGCGCCATGTGCGCAGGCGTGGGCGGGCTTTCGGGCGAAAGCTGGGCCGGATTGCTTTCCACCGGCTATTTTATGCCCACCCTTGTAAACACGTTGGGCCAGATCTTCAACGAGGCCTGGCAGCTTTCCGCCGTGACCGAGGAAAGCGAGCGCGAGGAGTTTTTCAGCCGCGTGTTCAAGCTGTACTCCGGCTTAATGTTTTGCTGTGCGGCGGGCGTAATTTGGCTGTGCAAGCCGCTGATGCACATTTTTAAAGAAAACTTTTACGATGCATGGCAGTTTGTGCCCCTGCTCACCATTGCAGCAGCCTTCACCTGCCTGAACCTGTTTTTAAACAGCGTTTACATGGTGTACAAGCGCAGCACCCTTTCGCTGCTCACCATGCTGGCCGGTGCCATCAGCAATTTGTTTATGAACTGGGTGTTCATTCGGGTGTGGGGGCCCGTGGGTGCCACAGCCGCCAGTATGCTGAGCCTGTTTCTGGTGTTTTTGCTGCGTGTGCGCAGCACCCATTCGCTTTTATACATCACCATCGGCGTAAAGCGCGTGGCGCTCACGCTGGTGCTGCTGGTAGCCGAGGCCGCATGGCTGCTGCTTTCGCTGCCCGGCGGCAGCGCCGTGGTGTTTGGGCTGACGGCGGCGGTGATCGCCGTAAACTTTACCTGTGTGTGGGGCATGGCCATGCTGTTGCTGCAGCGCTTTGCGCCGCGCCTGGCCGCCAAGCTGCCCCGCCCCAGAATCTGACCAGATCCTTTTTCCTCAGTCGGCCGTTTTTTTGTAAAGCACCGGCTGGGGAATTTTTATTTTTTCAGAATTTTTGCAGAATTTTTGCAGCAAATGCCCGCCCGGGCCCGTATTACTGTATGAAGCCGGTTGAAGGCCGCATTTAAAAAGGGAAAGGAGGGCCGCCCGTGAACGCAGCGCAGTTTGAAAGCTTTGTGAATCAATACGAAAAGCTGGTATACACCGTGTGCTGGCAGCTGGTGCGTGACCGTGAGCTGGCCCAGGATCTTTCTCAGGAAACCTTTCTTTCGGCGTGGCGCAGCATAGAGCGCTGCCCCGAAGGGCACGAAGCCCAGTGGCTGGCGCGCATAGCTGCCAACAAAGCCAAAGACCATTTGCGCAGCGCATGGAATCGCCGGGTGAGCCTTTCGGCGGACGGCTCCACCCCGGGGCAAGATGTGCCGGATACTGCGCCTGACCCCGAGGCGCTGCTGGCCAACCGTGACGGTGCCAAAGAGGTGGAACAGCTGATTTTGGCGCTGCGCGAGCCCTACAAAACGCCCTGCACGCTGTGTCTGCTGCAGGGAAAATCCCCCGGCGAAGCCGCACGGCTGTGCGGGCGGCCGCCGGGAACGCTGAGCGCACAGCTGAGCCGCGGCCGCAAGATCCTGCAGCAGCAAATACTGGAAAGGAGAGCACGGGATGGAACTGTTTAACGAAAAAGGCTGCCTGACCAACGAGGCATTCACCGCCTTGCAAGAGGGCACGCTGGACGAATTGGGCCGGTTGGAAACCGCCGAGCATCTGGCTTATTGTGACCGCTGTATGGACCGCTACACCCTGCTGCTCTCGCAGACGGCACCAGAGCAGCCGCCCAAGCCCTTGGGCAAAGCCGTGCGGCAAAGCCTGTGGGTGCGCGCCATGCAGACCCGGCTGGGGCGCGGCGTGGTGGCGTGTGCGGCGGCTGTGATGGCCATTGGGCTGTGGAGCGGCGCCAGCACGCTGATGCTGCACCCCGCCGCCCAGGCACTGCCGCCCGAGCGCCCGGCCATCACCGCACCGGATTCCTGCGAATTTTTAGAGGCCGCCAAGCACCCGCGAAGCCCTGCCGCACCGGTAAGGGCCGTGTGGGAGCAGGCCCTGCAAACCATTCAATCAACCACAGGAGGTTTCGATCATGAAAAATAAAAGTGGATTTCTCACCCTGTGCTTTTCGTTTGTTCCCGGCGCAGGGCAAATGTATCAGGGCTATATGCGCCGCGGCGTTTCCGTGCTGCTGGCCTTTTGCGCAGCCTTTTGGCTTACCTGGTTTATGGATGCCTTCGGCGTGCTGATGGGCGTTGTGTGGATGGTGAGCTTTTTTGACTCGCTCAACCTGCGCAGCCGCATTTTGAGCGGCATTGCCGAGCCGGATGACTTTTTGTTTGATATGGGCAGCTGGGCCGGTATGAAGGCTCTGGTGGCCCGCCGCCACAAGCTGGTGGGCTGGGGGCTGGTGTTCGTTGGCGTATACGCACTGTATAATAAGTTCATTTTAGGCCAGCTGTATTGGTATCTGGAGGATATGGGCCTGATGAACGGCATTCTGGGCAATGTGTATGCCGTGCTGAACCGTATGCCCGAGCTGCTGGGCTGCATGGCTGTGATCGCTGTGGGTGTGTGGCTGGTAAAAGGCCCCCAGCAGCCCGAAAAGCCGGATTACGAAGAATATCAGCCGCAGAGCGATACGCACGAGGGGGAATAACGCATGAGCCAGCAAAACACTTGCACCCGCTGGGTGGGCAGCCTGAGCCTGGGCCTTACGCTGATTTCGGCAGGGCTGGTGGGCCTTGGGTGTTACTTTCTGCCGGGGTTTAACGGCTGGCTGGCCTGCAGGCTTTCCCCTGCCATGCTGGTGGTGCTGGGGGCCGAGGTGCTGTGGGGCGCAAACCACGGCAAACCGTTTCGGCTGGGCTCGGCCGTGTGCTGCCTTTCCGTGATGGGCCTATGCGCCGCGCTGAACCTTGCCTACGCCTGCTATGCCGCTGCGCTTTTGCAGCTGTGAGTTCCAAAAAGCCCCTGTTTTTCCGATGTTTCATTTCGGAAAAGCAGGGGCTTTTGCTTTATGCGGGGTTTGGCCGGGGCATTATCCCAGATACACCTTTTCTACATACTCCGATGTAAAGGCACGCATGGTAGAAAAATATCCCAGCTGCAGCTGCACAATGTCACCCACACGATATTCCTTTTCGCTGTCGGTGACATCCAGCATCAAATGGTCCGAGCTTGCGCCCAGAATGATCACGCCGGGGTCAAGCGGGGTGCAGGTTTCGGCATCAAAATCCTGCCGCCCCAGTGCGCACACGGCCTTTTTGCGGTGCTGGCCGCGGTCACAGAAGGTGGGCTTGTTGCCATACGAATCCACGCCCACCTGCCCCCAGGGCAGCGAGGGCTTTTCCTTCAGCTCCACGATCTCGCATTCCAGTGTGAACACATCCCGGTGGGTGCCGGGCAGATACTGGTATTTGGCGCGTTCCTTGCCGAACAGCAGGCTTTCGCCCAGGCGCAGATCGTTGATGCCGGTGGGGATGCCGCCGCGCAGCATCAGGTCCAGCGTGGCCGAATTGCCGCCGCTCACCACCTGCAGCGGGTGCCCGGCTGCCTCCTCGGCTTTTCGGGCCAGCTCGGCCAGCAGCTGCATTTTTTCTTCGTCCGGCTGAATAAAGGAAAAACAGGTCAGGTTCACGCCCAGGCCATACAGCTCGGCCCCGGGCAGTGTGTCCACCCGGGCTGCCACCCGCAGCAGCTCGTCGTAATCCACATAGCCTTCGCGGATATCGCCCAAGTCCGCCATCAGGATCACCTTATGCTTTTTCCCCAGCTTTTCGGCTTCGGCGGCCACGGCCTCGATCACCTGCCATTCCGAATGCAGCGCAGCATCGGCATAGCGGGCGGTTTCGGCGGCACGGCTGAGCATGGGCGGGCGAATGAGCCATTTTTCGGCAGACAGTGACTGCATTCTTTCTAAGTTTTCGGTGCGGGAATCCCCCAGCATGGTAAGCCCGCCGTCCAGATAGCATTGGGCAATTTTAGGATCGCCGCGAAACACCTTGGTAACGCCGGTGATGGAAATATGATTTTTTTCGCACAGCTCGCGCACCACTTTTACATTTTCGCGCAGATGATCCAGTCGAACGACCACTCTTGGATACATACCCATTCTCCTTTTAAAACTGATCAAAAAGCCGCCCGCTCGGCCAAAAATCGAGCGGGCGGCAGAACATACCGAACATCAGCCCCTTAAACGCCGCAAACGGCCAAGGGCAGATTCAGCTTATTCCCAGCATTCGGTTTTGCCTTCCAGACCAACCGTTGCCGACTTGAATTCGGGGTTCTTGCCTGCTGCCTTCTGAGCGGTGTAGTCCTTGAGGGCCTTGATGGCAGGAGTGCCCAGAATGCAGATAACAGGAATGTTGATGATGGCCATAACGCCCATCAGCACATCGGCCAGATCCCAGACAAGGCTCATGCTCATGCCGGCGCCGAGCCAGATAACACCGGCGGCAACCAGACGGAAGCAGGTCATAAAGGTTTTGGAAGGAACCTTGTTCATAATGTAGGTGATCAGGTCGTCAACATAGTAGAAGTTGCCCAGCAGGGTGGTGAAGGCAAACAGCACCATGGAAATGTTGATGAAGATGGGGCCAGCCATGCCCAGTGCGTTGGCCAGGGCGGCCTGCACATAGGGGGCGCCTGCCATTTCGGCAGTGGGCTGCACGCCGGAGCACAGGCACATCATAGCGGTGCAGGTGCACAGCAGCAGGGTGTCGATGAACACGCTCAGCATCTGCACGAGGCCCTGCTTAACAGGGTGGCTTACTTCAGCAGTAGCAGCTGCGTTGGGAGCGCTGCCCACGCCGGCTTCGTTGGAGAACAGGCCGCGCTTGATGCCGTACATCACGCAGGAACCGGCAAAGCCGCCGAAGATGGCAGAGAAATCAAAGGCTTCTGCAAAAATGGTGGCCAGAACGCCGGGCAGCAGGCCGATGTGGGTGATGATCACGATCAGAGCCACTGCCACATAGATCACGCCCATGATGGGAACCAGAGTAGAGGTGGCCTTTACAATGCGCTTGCCGCCGCCAAGCAGGCAGTAGCCAACCAGAACAGCCAGAATGCCGCCGATGACCCAAGGAGTCACGGTGGGGTTATAGAAAGAGTAAATGCTGAAAGTGGACTGCAGGTTGTAGGAAGCCAGCATGTTAAAGCCGCCGGCATAAGTAACCAGCATACTGCAGGCAAACAGCATGGCCAGGGGGCGGCTGTGCAGAGCGGCCTCAATGTAATAAGCAGGGCCGCCGTAGCTGGTGCCATCGGGATAATGATGCTTGTAGATCTGTGCCAGAGTGCTTTCAATGAAAGCCGAAGCACCGCCGATCAGGGCGATGACCCACATCCAGAACACAGAGCCGTAGCCGCCCAGGCAAACAGCCGTGGCAACGCCAACGATGTTGCCGGTGCCCACGCGGGATGCAGTGGAAACCATCAGTGCCTGGAACGAGGAAACCGAGCCCTCTTTGTCGGGCTTTTCGGATACCACGCGAACCGACTCGCCGAACAGACGGAACTGCACAAAGCCGGTGCGGAAGGTAAAATAAATGCCTGCACCCAGAAGCAGGATGATCAGCAGTTTTGAATACATAAAGCCGCTGATCACGCCGATAATTTCAGTAACCATAACTCATTCTCACTTTCTTTTCCGTGCAGAGCCCCATATAAGCTCTGCAGATTTTCTACACGGGCTGACTGTGTGCCTCACCTCCAAATATGAACAATTTTTTAACTTTAGTACCATTTTAGCGTATTTTGCTTCACTTTTCCAGATATTTTTTTGCAAATTGCACAAAGTAAGGCAAAAAAATACCTGTACACGCACAAAATACGCTTAAAAAAACTATAGTCTGCGAATGGCGTGCCAATCCATTACAGCATGGTTTTCGGATCAACGGCAAAACGGGAGCTGTCAAACATGTGCAAATGCAGCTGCGAGGAAAGAAAACGCAGCATCTGTTCGCCCGCAATGCTGTTGCCCTTGATATCCAGTGCAGGGCCATAAATGCCAATGCCCATTTGCCCATCGGCCAGTGAAAGCAGGCCGCCGCCTACGCCGCTCTTGGTGGGCAGGCCCACGCGCACGGCAAATTCGCCCGAGCCATCGTACATACCGCAGGTGAGCATAATGGTTTTCACCACCCGCACGGTGTCCGATTCCAGCAGGCGGCCGCCGCCGTTGGGGTCAACACCATCGTTGGCCAGCAGCAGGCCCAGATTGGCAAGGCCCTCGGCGGTAACGCTCAGCGAGCACATACGCACATAGAAATCCAGTGCTTCCTCCACATTGCCCTTGATCACGCCCTTGCTCTCCAAAAGATAGGCAATGGCGCGGTTGCGGGCCACATTTTCCATTTCGGAGTGATACACCTTTTCGTCCAGCACCACGCCCTTATCGTGGCAAAGCTGCTGGGTGAGCGCCAGCATATTGCTGAACGAAATGCGCGGCTGGGTGTAGCTGGCCACCGCAATAGCGCCCGAGTTGATCATGGGGTTATAGGGATGGCTGCCGGAAATTTCCAGCTTGATCAGCGAGTTGAAGGCATCGCCCGAGGGCTCCATGCCCACATTTTCAAACACGGTGTCAAAGCCGCACAGCTCCAGGGCAGCGGCCAGCGTGATCACCTTGGAAATACTCTGAATGCTGAAGCGGTCATGAACATCGCCGCAGGCAAAACGCCCGCCGTCCAGCGTGTGAACACAAATGCCCAGCTTGTTTTTGTCGGCATTGCCAAGCTCAGGGATATAAGTAGCAACCTCTCCCTTTTCAATAAACGGGCGGCCAACCTGCACGGCCTTTTGCAAAAGCTGTTCGATCATAGCGATCCTTCCCTTTCCATATTTTCCTGTGTGATTGCGGTATTGCGAAATCATAAAAAACTCAGTCGGTCTGCTCGTGGGTGAGCGCGGTCTGCACCTCGTGCAGAAATTCCTGCCCGATCTGCGTGATGGGCACGCCCTGCAGCGTGATGTAGCCAAATTCCACAGATGCCTGACACCCCGGGATCGGCAGCGACACAGCGCCGAAATCCGAAAGCTGCTTATCAAAATCGTGAATGCCCACGCTGTAAAAATCCGTTTGCGAGATCAGATTCATCAGCGTTGCACGCCCGGTGACAAAAATTTCCTTTTTGCCGCCCAAGCGGTCCTGCGAAAAGGCGCTGCCCCACAGCTGGGCCAGCACATCATCGTAAAGCCCCAAATAACGCACAAAGCCGTAGGGGGCCAGATTTTCGCGCGTCATAGGCTTGTGGGCACGCACCAGCGGGTGATCCTTGGAGATCACGATGCGCGGCTCGGCATAGGCCAAAAACTGATAGCTAAGCCCCTTGGCCGCCAGATCCGCCGCAAAAGCCTCGCGCCGGGCGCGGTGAAAATGCAGCACGCCGATATCCACCCGCCCCTGCAGCACATCGTCCACCACTTCGTTCACCTGGCCTTCGTACAGGCGGTGGGTGAATTCGGGCTGTTCGCTGTGCTTTTGCACCACCGAGATAAAGCTTTCCATCACATGCGAAAACTTTGTCATGGATACCGAAAGCGTTTCGGGGGTGGTGCCGGGGGCCTGCGGGTGAAAATGCAGGCTTTCCATCTCGCTTAAAATCAGCGTGGCCTTTTCTAAAAACGCGGTGCCCTCGGGCGTAAGCGTTACGCCCTGCCGACTGCGGTTCAACAGCGGCGCGCCCACGCTTTTTTCCAGATCGTGAATGATCTTGCCCAGATGAGACTGCGATATGTATAAAAGCTGCGCCGCCTTGTTGATCGAGCCAAGCCGGGCCACCTTGCTGAAATAGGCCAGATGCTTCAGATTGATGTCATAGCAGTCCATAACCGGTTCCCCTTTTGTACATAATATACTATAGTTTTCCATAAAATGCCATATATTTTGTTATTCCTTATGGCGATAACCGTTAGTGCCGAGAGCGATAAAGCAAAAAAACGGCGAAATAAAGCAAAAAGCAGGGCAGCCAAACTGCCCTGCTTTGCGAAAAATCCAATCAATGACTACACATTGTTCATCAATATGTATCAAGAGGCCTTGCGCAGCTGCTCCAGTTCGGCCTGTGCTTTGGCCAGCGCGCTTTGGGTGCGGGCCAGTTCGCGGCGGGTGCGCTCCAACTCGGCGCGCAGCAGGATCAGCGAAGCGGTGCTGCCCTCCTTGCTGCGCCGTGCCCCCGGGAAGGCGCTCAGCAGGCGCTGCTCGCCAAACCAGGCATTGCCGCGCACCTTTTCCAGCACTGCCATGCGCCGGGCCCGCAGGTCCTTGGCGCGCTGTTCGATCTCGCCGCGCCAGTTTTCCAGATCGTCCAGCCCTTCGGCCTTGGCCAGCATCAGCTGCAGGCGCTTTTCGTCCAGCAGTTCGTCGGCTGTCATGGCGGTGGTGCCGATTTTCTCTGTCAGCATGTCGCTGGTTTTGCGCAGGCCGGTGCGAATGTCATCCAGCTCGCGCAGCTGTTTGTCCAGCCCCACAGCCGTACTGGCCGAAACGCCGATATCCAAAAGAAACACAACGCTGCACACCGCGCACAGGATCATCTTTACAGGCCCCGGCACCAGATGCAGCACCAAAAGCACGGTGGGGTGTACCAGCTTGATCACCAGCAGCGTGCCGATGCCCCAGTACAGGCTGAACTGCGCGCAGATATAGCCCCCCAGATTCATGGGAAGATCGGAGTAATCCCACCAGCGGGTGTGAAACAGCTTATACAGTGCCCAGCCGCCCACCAGCTCGATGGTGGTGGTGACAGCCATGCCGCCCAAAAACAACCAGAACAAGTTGTTTTCCAGTGGTGCAAGCAATGTCAGGATGCCCAGCATCCCAAAGCCGTAAATGGGGCACACCGGGCCGTTTAAAAAGCCACGGTTCACCAGCTTGCCCAGCGAAACGGCGTGAAAGGCAACCTCTACGCCCCAGCCGAGAAAGCTGTAGACAAAAAACAGGCAAAGGGCCTGCAAAGGGCTTGTGATGGCCATACAAAACCTCCCGAAAAAAGGGCAGCGCGCCCTGAAAAATGCTTTGCTTTAGGAATGCCCCCCAAACGGCGGAATATACATTTCTTTGTTCCGGCGCAGGGCAGCGGGGGTCATTCTTCGAGCAAAAACGGGCCGTCGATGCTCTTTTCCAGCGCCTTGTTCCAGCGGACCACACCCTCGCCGTCGGGCAGCTTGCGGGCGATCAGCGCCTTGATCTTGATGCCCTGCTCGGTAAACATTCCCTCGTGCTCGGTGCGCAGGTTCCAGCTGGGCTCGTTTTCGTGCAGATCACGGGTCTGCCAGGTGATCTCGTAGCCGCAGGCGGGCAGATACTGCAGCGTATCGTTGAACAGATCGTCATCGTCGGTTTTAAACCAGATTTCGCCCCCATCCTCCAGATAGGTGCGGTAGCTCAGCAGCTGGCGGCCATGGGTGAGGCGGTGCTTTTTCTTGCTGCTGTTTTTGCTCCACGGATTGCAGAAATTGACGTAGATGCGGCCCACACGGTCGCTGGGAGAAAACACATTGGCAATGCGCTCAATGTCGAATGTACACACCTTCACATTGTCGGGCTTTTGGTCGTGGGCGGCATAGGCGGCCTCCAGCTTGCGCTTGGCCAGGATCAGCACCTTATCGGTCATATCAATGCCCAGATAGTTGATGTCGGGGTGCTGCCAGGCCAGTTGGCTGATAAATCCGCCCTTGCCGCAGCCCAGCTCCAGATACAAAGGCTGCTCGGGGCGGGCATAGCTTTGGTTCCATTTTCCCTGCATGGAAAGGGGCTCGTGTACATGAAAATCACAGGCCAGCAGTTCGGGGCGGGCATAGGGTTTGAATCGCATTCTCATAGTATTAAATCTCCGTTGTTTCCAAGAATTGTTTTACTTCCTGCACATCGCCGCGGGCAATGCTGCCCTGGCACAGGGCGGGTTTTCCGCCGCCGCGCCCTTCAAACGCAAGGTTCAGCGCTTTGGCCAGCGCACGGGCATCCCCGCCCGGGGCCGGGGCCAGCGCATAGGCAAAGCCGCCCTCGGGGCGGGGGCAAAGCGCCGCAGCCGCCGCATGGGTTTTTTCGGCAATGGCCAGCGCCAAACGGCGCAGGCTGTCGCCCGAAAGGCCCGCGGCAGCCGTGCAGAAGGGCTTTTCGGCGGGTGCGCTTTCGGCCACGGCGGCAAACCAGCGGTTTTCGGCTTCGGCGCGTGCAGCCTTGAGCGCCTGATTTTCGGCCAGCAGCCGTTCCACCGCGCTGGGCACCTCGGGCAGCTTGGCGCTCAGCAGCTGCGAGGCTGCGGTAAGGGCATCATGCTCGGCCGCCAGGGCCGCAAAGGCACGCTGCCCGCAGGCGATCATCAGCCGCGTGCCGCCCTTATAATTCTGGTGGGTCAATATCTTCACAAGCCCCACCTGCCCGGTGCGCTCCACATGAGTGCCGCAGCAGGCGCACACATCGGCGCCCGGAATTTCCACAATGCGCACGGGGCCTTCCAGCTCTTTTTTGCTGCGATATGTCAGCGCCGACAGCTCTTCCGGCGAGGGCACCGACACCAGCACCGGCACATTTTCGCGCACGATGGCATTGGCCTTTTCCTCGGCGCAGGCCAGCTGGGCCGCCGAAAGCTCCACGCTCATATCCATGCGCACCTGATCGGGGCCAATGTGAAAGCCCACATTGTCGGCCCCAAACAGCGTATGCAGCAGGCCCGAAAGAATATGCTCGCCGCTGTGCTGCTCCATGGCATCCCGGCGGCGCTGCCAGTTGATCTCGCCCGTTACGCTTTCCCCCACGGGCAGGGGGGCATCCAGCGTGTGCAGCACACGGCCCTCGCTCTCCTGCACATCCAGCACCTGGGCCTCGGGGCCGTTTTGGGGCTGCAGCGTGCCCAGATCACACGGCTGGCCGCCGCCCTCGGGGAAAAACGCGGTGCGGCTCAGCTCGGCCCGCCAGCCGCTTTTGTAGAGCTCGCAGGCCACCACCTGCGCCGTAAAGCGGCGGCAGAAGGAGTCCTCTTGAAACAGGCGTTCGGTTTGCGGCATAGGGGTTGCTTCCTTTCTGCAAGAAAATGATCTCATAAGTAATTTATTTTACCACGATTCCCGCAAAAGCACAAGAAAAAAGCCCTGCCGGGCGCGCCGCCCACACCGCCGGAATCAAAAGCCCGAAAAAACGCTTTTTCACAAAGCAATAATTGGTGATAATGTAAAAGATACGCGCCCCGGGGTGAAAGTGCTGGAAAAATCAGCCGGTTTTGATTATAATAGTACTAATTAGAATCTGCGCCGCGCCATGCGGCACCGTGCTGCCTGTGCGGCATGGGTTTGCACAAGGGAGGATATGCCAGCCATGCAGCAATATTATCTGCGCCGTACTGTCGGCATTCTGCTGCCCATTTTTTCTCTGCCCGGCGGGTGGGGCATGGGCAGTCTGGGCCAGCCTGCTTACGACTTTTTGCAGTTTCTGCAGGCGGCAGGCCAGCACGTGTGGCAGATTTTGCCCGTTGGCCCCACCGGATGTGCCAACAGCCCCTACCAAAGCCCCAGCGCCTTTGCGGGCAGCCCGGATCTCATCGACATGGATCTTCTGATCGCCGACGGGCTTTTGCAAAAGGCTGACTGTGCGGCGCTTCGCTGGGGGCGAAACCAAAACCGCGTAGATTATGCGCTGGTGCAGGCTAACCATGCCTTGCTTCTGCAAAAAGCCTATGCCGCATGGAAGGCCCGCCGCCCGGTGCCCGGCTGCGATACCCATCGCGATGAGGATTTCAACGCCTTTTTGTGCCGCACCAAGGACTGGCTGGAGGATTACGCCCTGTACATGGTTCTAAAAGCCGAAAACAGCGGCCTTGACTGGCAGCACTGGCCCGAGGCACAGCGCACCCGCCGCCCCGAGGCCCTAACCCGCGTGCAGCAGGAAAAGAGCGATGAGCTGGAATACTGGCGCTTTGTGCAGTATGAGTTTGACCGCCAGTGGCAGCTGCTTCGGCAAAAGGCCGCCCAGTGCGATGTGCGCATCATAGGGGATATGCCCATTTATGTTTCGGCCGATTCCGCCGATGCCTGGGCCGGAAGCGATCTGTTTGAAACCGATGAAAAGGGCTTTCCCACCCGTGTGGCGGGCTGCCCGCCCGATTTTTTCTGTGCCGACGGCCAGCACTGGGGCAACCCGCTGTATGCATGGCCCAACCACAAGAAAACCGGCTATGCATGGTGGATTCGCCGTATGCGCGCCGCGCTGCGCATTTTTGATCTTGTGCGCATCGACCATTTTCGTGGGTTTGACACCTATTGGGCCATTCCCGCCGGGGCCAAGACCGCCCGCGCCGGCAAATGGGAAAAGGGCCCCGGGCTGGAAATTTTTGAAGCCATGGAACACGCCATCGGCCCGCTGCCCGTGGTGGCGGAGGATCTGGGCGAAAGCTCGGACTCGGTGCGCCAGCTTCTGGCCGACAGCCGCTTTCCCGGCATGAAGGTGCTTCAATTTGCTTTTTCGGGCGGCGAAAACGACTTTTTGCCCCACAATCATATTCAAAACTGCGTGGTGTATCCCGGCACGCACGACAATACCACGCTGGCCGATTGGCTGGCCCATGCGCCGGAGCATGAGCGCAGCTTTGCCAAGCGATATATGCCCGCTGCCAAGGGTGAAAGCCCGGTGCGCGCCATTGTGCGCACGGCGTTGGCAAGCCCGGCCAAGCTGGCGGTGATTCCCCTGCAGGACTGGCTGGAGGAAGGCGCGGCGGCGCGCATCAACACCCCCGGCACCGTGGAGAACAACTGGTGCTGGCGTGTGGGCGCAGGCCAATGCACCCCGGCGCTGGCAAGGCAGATCCGCGATTTGAGCGAAACCTACCTGCGGGTGTAATACAATTTGTTTAATCTGTAAAATTACAACAGTTTGTATTGTGTGCAATGCAAGCCGGTTGGGTTTATAATATTGAGTTTATTTATTATATGGTAAAAAGCCCCTTTTCCGGGGCGGAAGGGTAAGAGCAAGAGGACAAGCGTAATGAAAACAGAGTATACCGTTGCCGAACTGAACCAAACCATTGACATACTGCAGAACTTTTTTGACGAAGTGAATCTGCTGGATGTTCATGCGCGCAAAATTCTGGACCCCCACACCCTGCAGCCTGTTTCGGAATATCCCTCTTATTGGGAGGATAGTCAGGAGCATGGCCCCCACACCGACATTCGCTGCCTGCACGAAAAGCGCCGTGTGACCCGCCTGATGACCCAGAACGGCCACACCAAAGAGCTGCAGTGCCACTATGTGAATGTGGAAGGCCGCGAGCTGGTGCTGAGCCTGAAGGCCGTGATGACCGAGAGCCTTTCCATGGACGAAGCCGGTATGCACGCCGCTGCCCGCAGCCTGCAGGAAGTGAACCGCAATGTGTACCGCGATTATGTAACCGGCGCCTTCAACCGCGAATATCTGGACACGGTGTACTCCGAGATCGTAAAAAAGAAAGCCGCCCAGGGCACCGATGTATGCTTTGCCATGGTGTCGGTGGATAAGCTGGACAACATTCACAACCAGTATGGCCGCAGCGCGGTGGATATTGTGATGGGCTATGTGGTCAGCCTGCTCAAGCAGCAGATCAATATGCAGGTGCGTGACGGGCTGGTGGCCAAGCTGGGCGGCAGCTGCGTGGTGCTTAGCTGTGAAGGGCGTGACTATGCCAGCTTTACCCAGTGGATGCAGGAGCTGTGCGAAACCGCCCGCAAGGAGTGCGTGGTGGATATTTACAAACGCGTGAAGTTCACCTTCTCGGTGGCCACGGCCGATTGGGCCGAGCGCCGGGACTGGCAGGGCATTGCCACCCTGCTGGATGACCGCCTGCGCGCTGCCCGTGAAAAGGGCGGCGACTGCCTGGTAACGGAATAACCCCCCCTGGCGGTGTCGGCGCATTTTACAATGCCGCCCGCCGGGCCAAAACGGATCGTATACATAAAATCAGCCTCCTTTGGGTATACTGCCCATAAAAGGAGGCTGATTTTTTATGGATGCATACAAGGCCGCGCCCACACCGGACACTCGCCTGTACGACAGGATCGCCCGCAATGCCGAAAACGCCTGCACGGCGCTGAGCCAGCTGATGCCCATTACGCCCGACAGCGCCATGAAGGCCGAAATGGCCGTGCAGCAGAAAAAATATCGGCAGTTTCAGTCCGCCGCACAGCGCGCGCTGGAAAGCATGGGCAGCCAGGCCAGCACCCCCGGTGTGGTGGGCCGCCTGTGCATGGATGTGGGGGTGCAGCTGAAAGCCCGCACCGACCCCAGCAACCGGCATTTGGCCCAAATGCTGGCCCAGGGCTGCTGCCTGGGGGTGACCGGCTGTGTGATGGCCCGGCGCGACAACCCCGCCGCCAGCGAAAACGCCCAGCGGCTGGCGCGTGAGCTGGAACAGTTTGAGCAAAACGCCGCCGACCGCTGGCGCGACTTTTTATAAAGGGCTATGCCGTGAAAGCTATTGCAAGGGACTGCTGCAGCGTTTGACCAGCGTCCAAAGAACATTGACAAGCACCCAGCCAAGGCCTGTGGCCAGCGCCACGGCGGGCAGCCCCATGCGCCCCACCAGCAGCCACGATAGAACCACGCGCAGCGTGATATGGCTGGTTGCCCCGATCAGCGGTATATCCACTCTGCCAATGCCGTTAAAATACCCCGCAAAGGTATTGCCCATAAAGCAGAGTGTATAAAACACCGCGATCAGGTGAATATAGGCTACAGCGTTTTCATAGTCGATGCCACCGGTATGCCCCAGCATAAAGCCAACGGCGGCACCGGCACTTACATACAGGATCAGCGAACTGGCAACGCCCATGCCGATCATCAGCATCAGACTGGCCCGGAAGGATTCTCTTACGCGCTCCGATTTTTTTGCTCCGATATTTTGCCCCACCAGCACCGAGGTTGCCGCCGAACCGCTGTCCCCAAACGAATTGGCAAATCCCTCGATACGGCTGGTGGCTGTGTACGCAGCGATCATTTCGGTTCCGCCGGTATTCACAGCCCCCTGCACCAGCAGTTTGCCGATATACAAGCTGGACTGATGCAGAGCCGTTACCGCCGAAAGGCGCACCGTGCGCCCCAAAAGGCGAAGTTGCGGGCGCATATCGCTTTTGCGAAACAAAAGCTCCGGCGCAGCCCTGCACAGATATAAAATGCACAAAAGCGCCGAGAGCCCTTGTGAAATGGCGGTGGCCCAGGCTGCCCCCTGGATACCGAAGCTCAGCCCGCCTACGAACCATAGATCCAGCCCAAGATTCACGGCCACCGCTGCAGCCAATGCCAGCAGCGCAATATGCGCCTGCCCGATGGCACGCAGCAGGGCACTGTAAAGATTATACAAAAATGTGGCCAGCAGCGCCGAAAAGATCACCGTCATATACGCGCTCACGGGTGCCATCAGCTCGGCCGGTGTTTGGATCACCCGAAGCAGCAGCGGCAAAAGCGCAAAGCCAAGGCCGCCGCACCCCAGTGCCATTCCCGCCCCCAGCCAAAGAGCCAATGCGTGTTCACCCCGAAACGAATCCAGATCCGATGCACCATAAAACTGTGAAAACAGTACCGAAACACCGGTGCAGGCTCCGGTGATCATAAACAAAAACAGGTTCATCACGCTGCCCGCCACGCCCACAGCTGCAAACTCGGTGCTTCCTGCAAAGCGCCCCAAAATCAGTGCATCGGCCGTGTTATAAAGCTGCTGCAAAATATTGCCCGCGATCAGCGGCACCGCCAGCCGCACCATGTGTGCCGGAATGCTGCCCTTGGTAAGATCTCGAATTTCTGCCATATAGCTGCCTCTTTTCCGAATCGGTCTGTTGCTTTTAGTATAGCGGCATGATATGCTTTGCGTAAAGTGACAATATCGAATATCTACTTTGACAAATTTGCAAAGAAAGAGGCAGACCATGGAACTGGAAAAATACCGTGCGCTGGTATGTGCCATCGAGAGCGGCAGCCTTACCGCGGCAGCAGAAAAATTGCAATACACCCCCTCGGGCATCAGCCGTGCGGTCAGTGCGCTGGAAGCGGAGTGCGGCTTTTCCCTGCTGCTGCGAGAGCATGGCGGCGTGCGCCCTACCGCCGCCTGCCAGCGGCTGCTGCCCGGCATTTACGCTTTGCTGCACAGCGGCGAAGCCTGTGCCCAGCTTGCCGCGCAGATTCGCGGGCTGGATGTGGGCACCGTGGTGATCGGCACAGCCTACAGCGCCTATTATCACTGGCTGGCCGGTGTGATCGGTGAATTTCACCGCTGTTATCCCGGCATTCAGGTACAGATCTGCAGCGGCTACAGCAGCCAGCTGGCCGCCCAGCTGCACACACACCAGCTGGATCTGTGTATTATCAGCCAGCGGGAGGGCGAACACAGCTGGCTGCCGCTGTGCCGGGATGAAATGATGGCTTGGGTGCCCGCCGGGCATCCGCTGGCCGCTCTGGATGTGCTTCCGATTGAGCGCTTTGCTGCAGAACCGTATATTGAAACTCACCCCGGCGTGGATATTGACAACGCCCGCGTGTTTGCCAAATGCGGCGTTCAGCCCAATTTGCAGTTTTCTACCATGGACAGCTTTGCCACCTATTCCATGGTAGAGGCCGGGCTGGGGCTGGCACTGAACAACGGCATCAACGGTATGTCATGGAACGGCCATGTAAAAATGATGCCGCTCTTTCCCTCGCAAACGGTGGAGCTTGGCATTGCCGGGGCAGTTTGCCCCAGCCCGGCTGCGCAAAAATTTTTGGAATTTGCAGCGCGCAGGCGGCCGTAAAAAAGCTTCGGCTGCTCGTTATGCAGCCGAAGCTCTCTTTGTTAAGGCATCGCCGCAGCAGCCTGCGTGATACGGCGATGCCTTAAGGCAATACCGCATAATTCTAAGTGCCGATACGGCGCGCGAGGTGCGGCAGATGCTAAACCAAAAGCGCAGGCATACTTTGTGCTGCAAAGGTGAGCGCCGCCAGTGGCGGATACAGCGAACCGAAGCAGGGGCAGCGGTCGCAGAGTGCGAGGGGCTTTTGCTCCCGAAGCACGATGCGGGTACCGCAACCCGACATTGGCGAGCATTTTGGCAACGCAGATGCCGTGCCGCAGCCGCCGGAGTGGTGCTTAAGCCGTAAGGCGGGAATTGTGCGGTGTTGCCTTAACATATTCTGTTTTCCCTGCTGCCGATCTCAGTTTTCCTCGGCGGTTTCCAAGGCGGCCCTTACAAAGCTTACAAACAGCGGATGAGGCTTGTTGGGGCGGCTCTTAAACTCAGGATGGAACTGCACGCCCACATAGAACTTGTTGTCGGGCAGCTCTACGGTTTCCACGATATAGCCATCGGGCGAGGTGCCGCTGATCACCATGCCGGACAAGGTGAGCACCTCGCGGAAATCGTTGTTGAATTCGTAGCGGTGGCGATGGCGCTCGCTGATCAGCTCACAGCCATAGGCCTCGTGCATACGGGTGCCCGGCTTGATGGCACAGGGATATGCCCCCAGCCGCAGCGTGCCGCCCTTGGCCACGGCATCGTTTTGATCGGGCAGGAAATCGATCACCTTGTGAGTGCTTTCGGGATCAAACTCGCCCGAATTGGCATCGGCCAGCCCTGCCTTGGCACGGGCAAAGGCGATCACGGCAATCTGCATACCAAGGCAGATGCCAAAATAAGGCACATGGCGCTTGCGGCAGTAATTGGCGGTGGTGATCATGCCCTCGATGCCGCGCTCGCCAAAGCCGCCGGGCACCAGAATGCCCGAGCAGTCGCCCAGCACCTCGGCCACATTTTCCTCGGTGATGGTTTCCGAGTCGATCCAGCGAATGTTCACATTGGTGCCCAGCTCATACCCGGCGTGCCGAAGCGATTCCGCCACCGAAAGATAGGCATCGTGCAGCTGCACATACTTGCCCACCAGGCCGATGGTAACGGTTTTGGTGCGGCTGCGGATCTTTTCCAGCATGGCGTTCCAGCCGCTCAGATCAATATCCGGTGCATTCAGGTGCAGCTCGCGGCACACGATGGCCGAGAAATTGTTTTTCTCCAGCATGATCGGCGCTTCGTACAGGGTGGGCAGCGTGATGTTTTCGATCACGCAGTCCGGCTTGACATTGCAGAACATCGAGATCTTTTTAAAGATCGAGGGCTCCAGCGGTTCATCGCACCGCAGCACAATGATATCCGGCTTTACGCCCATGCCCTGCAGCTCTTTCACCGAATGCTGTGTGGGCTTGGATTTATGCTCATCCGATCCGCGCAGAAACGGCACCAGCGTTACATGAATGAACAGGCTGTTTTCGGGGCCTACCTCCAGCGAGATCTGGCGCACAGCCTCCACAAAGGGCTGCGATTCGATATCGCCGATGGTACCGCCGATCTCGGTGATCACCACATCGGCATCGGTTTGCCGGCCCACCCGGTATACAAAATCCTTGATCTCGTTGGTGATATGCGGGATCACCTGCACGGTGGAGCCCAGATATTCGCCCTTGCGCTCTTTGTTAAGCACATTCCAATACACCTTGCCCGTGGTAAGGTTGGAGTAGCGGTTCAGATTTTCGTCAATGAATCGCTCGTAGTGCCCCAGATCCAGATCGGTCTCTGCGCCGTCCTCGGTCACATACACCTCGCCGTGCTGGTAAGGGCTCATGGTGCCCGGGTCCACATTGATATATGGGTCCAGCTTCTGCGCCGCTACCTTCAGGCCGCGGGCTTTTAAAAGCCGCCCCAGCGATGCGGCGGTAATGCCCTTGCCAAGGCCCGAAACCACGCCGCCCGTAACAAAAATATACTTTGTGTTCTTCATTCCAAAGTTCCCCTTTCTATCTGCATACAAAAAACATTATGGATCGTATGTGCGAATGATCTCCTCGGCTGCCTCGCGGCGTGACAGGCGGCTGTTCATGGCCTTTTTTTCAATGTGATAATGCGCTTCATCCTCGGTCATTTGCAGGTTGGTGATCAGCAGCCACTTGGCACGGTTGATGGTGCGGATATCCTGCATTTTTTCCTGCAGGGCCTGATTCTTTTTTTCCATGCGCAGCATTTTGGCCCGCATGGCGGTGAGCAGCTTCACGGCGGTGTAAAAGCTCTGGCGCGAAACAGGCTTGGCCAGCGTAAGCACGCCGTAGTCCTCCACCTTATAGCACACCTGATCGAACACATCCCCCTGCACCATCAGCAGCACCGCAATGTTGTAGTCGGCCAGATCCAGCGCCAGGCGCGTGCCGAACTCATCTTTCAAGGGCGTGTTCAGCACCACCAGATCCATGGTGGATTCCAGCGCAAGGCGGCGAATTTCGCCCACGCTGGCCGCAAACACCGGTGGCTCGTACTCATTTTTGGGCAAAAGCGCCGCAATGCTCTCGCCCAACTTATCGTTGGCGCCGGCAACAAGAACACGATATTTTCTTTTTCCTGTTACCATGGCAGCCACTCCTTTGTGCGTTTTATTTTATTGTAAAATATCTTCAGGCAGCACCGCGCGAATAAATTCACTGTTGCGCGCCAGCTCGCGTGCTTCCTCCAGCGAGTCCGGCAGGCGCTGCAGCTCGTCGGTGATCTCGGGCCCGGCGGTGTACAGGTTCACATTCAGCGGCTCGGGCGGGGTGAGGTTTTTCTGAATGCCATCCAACCCTGCGCGGATCAGCAGCGCAAAGCACACATACGGATTGGCGGTGGGGTCCGGGCTGCGCAGCTCAAAGCGCTTATACTCTCCCTCGGCCGCCGGAATGCGGATCAGCTGTGAACGGTTCTGGTGGCTCCATGTCACATAGCGCGGGGCCTTTTTTTCACCCAGCCGGTGATACGAGCCCGGGGTGGGGTTTAAAAAGGCGGTCATTTCCCGTGCATGGCTCAGCACACCGGCCATAAAGGCGGGCATCACATCCCAGCCATCGTCAGACTTCACCGACATATTGATGTGCATTCCGTTGCCGCTTTCCCCCGGAATGGGCTTGGGGCCAAAATCGGCATACAGGCCGTTGTCGGCGGCAATGGCGCTTACCACGGTAACAAAATGCATGGCATTGTCGGCGGCGGAAAGCGCATCACTGTAGCGAAAATCAATTTCGTTCTGGCCGGGGCCCTCCTCGTGGTGCGAGGTTTCGGGCGAAATGGACATACTTTCCAGCGTCAGGCAGATCTCGCGCCGCACATCCTCACCCCGGTCGGCAGGCGAAACGTCCATGTAGGTGGCACGGTCAAAGGGCTGGTCGGTGGGATCGCCGTTTTCGTCGGTTTTGAAAAGATAAAACTCAAACTCGGTGCCAAACTGCACCGAAATGCCTGCCGCCCGGGCCTTTTTCACGGCATCCTCCAGCAGATAGCGGCTGTCGAGGTGAAATGGCCGCCCATCGGGATGGCGAATGTGGCAGAACATACGCACCACCTTGCCGCGGCTGGGCCGCCACGGCATTTCCGAAAAAGTGGCGGGAATGGGAAACAGAAACAGATCCGATTCCACCATATCGCCAAAGCCCGCAATGGCCGAGGCATCAAAGGAAATGCCCTGCGAAAAGGCACGCTTCAACTCGTGAGGCATAATAGAAAGATTGCGCTGCTTGCCCGAAAGATCGCAGAAGGTGAGGCGAATGAACTTTACATCTTCCTGTTCGATATAAGAAAATACGTCTTCTTCTGTGTAAAACATAGCCCTGGTTCCCCTTTGCAGTTTTTTGTTCTATACGCATCCATTTGCGTTTTCTATCCGTATAAAAGCAAAAAAGGAGTTACTGAACAAGAGGCAACTTGCCTCTGCACAGTAAACTCCCTTGTTTACAGTTTGAATTATACGCATTTTGGCGGGCGCTGTCAATTTATTTTATGCTGAGAAATCCTTGCTTTTTTAGCCTTAAAGCTGTGCAAATTTCAGCCAAAAAAATATTTGACAATGCTTTTGCGCGGTGCTATAGTAATTCCATTGAATCCGGTTTTCATGTTTCGTTCCGGCTTTTGGGCCGGTGGTGCAGTAAAAGAAAATCAGCATATCAAAGCGACAATGGCGTCGGCTTGGGGCAAGTGTCCCACCGCGCCGCTGCCGCTTTTTTTATTGCTGCGAGGGGGAAAAGTTATGTGTGCAATTATTGGATTCAGCGGAGATTCCTTCACCGCCCGTGAGGTGGGGCCTTATTTTGACCGCACGATCTCCCGCGGGCCGGATATGACCCGCGTTGCCGAGATGCCCCACGGGTTTTTGGGCTTTCATCGGCTGGCCATTATGGGGCTTTCGGAAAACGGGATGCAGCCCTTTACCCTGCACGGCAACGCTGTGGTGTGCAACGGCGAGCTTTACGGCTTCCGCCGGCAAAAGGCCGAGCTGGAGGCCAAGGGCTATACCTTCCAAAGCGAATCCGACTGCGAGATCCTGCTGCCGCTGTATGAGCAATACGGCGTGGATATGTTTAAAATGCTGGACGCCGAGTTTGCGCTGATCCTGTATGATGCCCAGCAGGACAAGCTGATCGCCGCCCGTGACCCCATTGGCATTCGGCCCCTGTATTACGGCAAGCTGGAAAGCGGCGAATATATTTTTGCCAGCGAGCCCAAAAACCTGGTGGGCCTTTGTGCCGAGATCTTTCCCTTCCCGCCGGGCCACTACTACAAGGACGGCCAGTTTGTGTGCTACCGCGATGTAAGCAAGGTGCGTGCCGTGCGCCATGACGATCTGGAAACCGCCTGCACCAACATTCGCACCAAGCTGGTGGCGGGCATTGAAAAGCGGCTGGATGCCGATGCACCCGTGGGCTTTTTGCTTTCCGGCGGCTTGGATTCCTCGTTGGTGTGCGCCGTGGCGGCACGGCTGCTGAAAAAGCCCATCCGCACCTTTTCCATCGGCATGGATGTGGACGCCATTGACCTGAAATACGCCAAGCGGGTGGCCGAGTATCTTGGGGCCCAGCACACCGAGGTGATCATCAGCAAATCCGATGTGCTGCAGGCGCTGCCCGAGGTGGTGGCGCTGCTGGGCACCTATGACATCACCACGATCCGCGCCTCCATCGGCATGTATCTGGTGTGCAAGTATATTCACGAGCACACCGACCTGCGCGTGCTGCTGACGGGTGAAATCTCGGATGAGCTGTTTGGCTATAAATACACCGATTTTGCCCCCAGCGCCGAGGCTTTTCAGCAGGAATCCGAAAAGCGTATCCGGGAGTTGCACATGTACGATGTGCTGCGGGCTGACCGCTGCGTTTCGGTGAACTCGCTGGAGGCCCGCGTGCCCTTCGGCGATCTGGATTTTGCCGAGTATGTGATGGATCTTGACCCTGCTCTCAAGCTGAACACCTACGGCAAGGGCAAGTATCTTTTGCGCCATGCCTTTGAGGGCGACTGGCTGCCCCATGACATTCTGATGCGCGAAAAGGCTGCCTTCAGCGATGCCGTGGGCCACTCGATGGTGGACGATCTGAAGGAATACGCCGAAGCGCAGTATACCGACGAGGAATTTGAGCAAAAGCGCCGGGCCTACACCTTTGCCCAGCCCTTTACCAAAGAGTCGCTTTTGTACCGCGAGCTGTTTGAAAAATTCTATCCCGGCCAGGCGCACATGGTGGCCGGTTTCTGGATGCCCAACAAGGCGTGGAAGGGCTGCGATGTGCAAGACCCTTCGGCCCGTGTGCTGGCCAACTACGGCGATAGCGGCAAATAACTCTGCCATTTTTCGTTCCAGTGTTTCCTATAAAAAGCTTCAGCCGGGGCTGCTGCACCAGAATGCAGCAGCCCCGGCTGGGGTTTTATGGGGACTTTTTCGGTTTACCCGGCGGTGATGGCCACCTTGATCACGCCGTCCAGCCGATTTTCAAAAATCCGGTATGCCTGTTCGATCTCGCTCAGCGCATAGCGGTGCGTGATGAGCGGGGTCGTGTCGAGCTTGCCCTGCTGGATCAGGCGCAGGATCTCGGCACAGTCGCACCCGTCCACACCGCCGGTTTTAAAGGTGAGGTTTTTGCCGTACATTTCCGGCAGGGGCAGGGTTTGCGCTTCGTCATACAGCGCCACCACCGTTACCACGGCATTGGGCCTTGCGCAGCGCCATGCCAGCGTAAAGGTGTTTTTGGCCCCTGCCACCTCCAGCACCACATCGGCGCCGCCATGGTCGCTGTTGGCCAGCACAAAGGCTTCGCATTCTTCGGGCCCGCAAACCAGCACCTGCGGATAGTGCTGCCTCACAAACGCGGCGCGCGCGGGGTCTTGCTCGCACACGATCAGGCGCTTCGGGTTTTTCAGCATGGCGCACAGCAGCGTGCAGATGCCTGTGGGCCCCGCGCCGATGATCAGCACGGTATCCTGTTCCTGAATTTGCGAAATGCGCGCCGCCCAGAAGCCTGTGGCCAGAATATCCCCCACAAACAGCGCCTGCTCATCCGAAACACCGTCCGGAATTTTGGCAAGGCCCTGATCGGCATAGGGCACGCGCACAAATTCGGCCTGCCCGCCGTCTATGCGGCAGCCCAGCGCCCAGCCGCCGTTTGCATCGGTGCAGTTGTTCACCCAGCCGTTCTGGCAAAAAAAGCATTCGCCGCAAAAGGTTTCCACATTCACGGTCACTCTGTCACCGGGGCGCAGGGTTTTCACTTCGGTGCCCACGGCCTCCACAACGCCCACCATTTCGTGCCCCACCGTAATGCCGGGCACAGCCCGGGGCACCGAGCCGTGCTTGATGTGCAGATCGCTGGTGCAAATGGAGCCCAGCGTTACCCGCACAATGGCATCCCGCGGGGACTGCAGCGCCGGTTTGGGCTTATCCATAAGGGCAAATTCGCCGTGCCTGATATATGTGAGTGCTTTCATTAGTCCGCCTCCGTATCACATTTTCCCGCAAAGTGGCTTTGCAGGGCTGTTTGCTTTACCCTGTATTCTATCATAAACCGGGCAAAATACAAATGCCTTACGCACAAAGGGCCCCGGCGGTTTGCCGGAGCCCTTTGTGTGCTCAGTCGATATACGAAAACGGAAAAGGAAAATAGGAAATGTCTTTTTTATGCGGCGGCGTTACTCCACATCCGCCAAGGCGGCAAAGTCTTCCTCGCCGGTGCGCACCTTCACCACCCGCGCCACATGGTATACAAAGATCTTGCCATCGCCGATGTGCCCGGTGTACAGGGCCTTCTTGGCGGTTTCGATCACCTTGTCTACGGGAATGGTAGAAACGATCACTTCCACCTTCACCTTGGGCAGCAGGGTGGCGTCGATCTCTGCGCCGCGGTATTTGCTGCCGGAGCCCTTCTGCACGCCGCAGCCCATCACCTGGGTCATGGTCATGCCGGTAACGCCCAGATCGTTCAGCTCTTTCTTGAGCTCATCAAAGCGGCTCAGCTTGCAGATAATGGAAACCTTGTACATACCCGTATCCGGCACATCCACCGCCGTGGTTCGCACCACCTTCACGGCAGCCGCCTTCTGGAAATCCGTGGCCTCGGCATAATCGCCGGTGCCAAGATCGGTGTTTTCGTTCACATCCATGGTCAGGGTGTTGCTGGTGTCCATAATGGCAAAACCGGCATAGGCGCTGGGCAGGCCGTGCTCGGTGGCATCCAGGCCCTGAATTTCTTCCTCGGCGCTCACACGCAGGCCAATGGTGTGCTTGATCACGCTGAATGCAATAAAGATGGTCACCGCGGCCCAGGAAGCCACTGCGGCAAAGCCCAGCAGCTGGATGCTTAGCAGCTTAAAGCCGCCGCCGTAAAACAGGCCTGCCATCACATTGCCATCAGCATCGGCAATGCTGTAGCCGGGCACGGCGGGGTTGGCAAACAGGCCCACGGCAATGGTGCCCCAGATGCCGTTCATCATGTGTACGGCCACCGCGCCCACAGGGTCATCCACCCGCAGCACATAGTCCAGGAACCATACGCCGAAGCACACCAGCAAGCCAGCCACTGCGCCGATCACGGCAGCGCCGGTGCAATCGGTGACATCGCAGGGGGCGGTGATGGCCACAAGGCCCGCCAGCGAAGCGTTAAGGCACATGGAAACATCCGGCTTGCCGTAGTGCAGCCATGTAAAGATCATGCACACCACCGTGGCGATGGAAGGTGCCACCGTGGTGGTAAGGAACACCGAGCCCAGCTGGTCTACCGTGGTGCAGGCAGCGCCGTTGAAGCCGTACCAGCCAAACCACAAAATAAAACAGCCCAGACAGCCCAGCGGCAGGTTGTGGCCGGGGAAGGCGTTCACCTGCACGGTGCCGTCGCCATGTTTTGTAAACTTGCCGATGCGCGGGCCCAGCATCCACGCGCCCACCAGCGCGGCAATGCCGCCCACCATGTGAATGGCCGTGGAGCCTGCAAAATCATGGAAGCCCAGCTGCGAAAGCCAGCCGCCGCCCCAGATCCAGTGTGCCTCGATGGGGTAGATCACCGCCGAGATCACGGCCGAGTAAATGCAGTAGCTCAAAAACTTGGTGCGCTCGGCCATGGCGCCCGAAACGATGGTGGCGGTGGTGGCGCAGAACACCAGGTTGAACACAAAGTTGCTCCAATCAAAGCTGCCGTAATTGGTCAAAATGTCCATATTCGGCATACCGATCAGGCCATAGAAAGTATCCTCGCCCAGAAGCAGGCCGAAGCCCAGCAGAATAAACACGGCGCAGCCGATGCAGAAATCCATCAGGTTTTTCATCAGGATATTGCCGGTGTTTTTGGCGCGGGTAAAGCCTGCCTCCACCATGGCAAATCCGGCCTGCATCCAAAACACCAGCGCGGCGCCCATCAAAAACCAAACGCCGAACAGCTGGCCATTGATCAGTTCCAAAAGTGTGCTTGTTTCGATCATAATACCTTTCCCTCCTCAATAAGATGTGCAAACTGAAAAGCGCGCGCAGCTTCTTTTGCCCCCTCTTTTGCAAAAGAAACCACACGCGCCATTGCGTTTGCTTTCGGCAGCCTGAAGGCATAGTGCCTGCCGGGCTGCCCACCGGAAAAGCCAAAAGGCGCTGGCCTCGTAAACGAGGTCAGCGCCTTTGCTTTCCATGCCTGTATTATAGCGCCGTCCCGGCGGCTTGTCAATGCTTTTTCTAAAAAATACGCAACAATTTTATATATTGTTTTGATAAGGCAGGCTCGTACTAAAATTTTTCTTATTCTGCAGCCGACCGTCCAAAAGCAAAAGTCGCCAGCGTATACGCAATCCATGCAAGTGCTTCGGCCAGCGGAAAGCTAAGCAGCATATACGAAAGATACCACTCTGCATGGTAATTGTTCCACACAAGCACCCCGCCCAAAGCCGCCCCGGCCAGGCAGATCGCAGCGGCATACTTTGCGGGCACCTCACGCCAGCAAAGCCGCAGGGCAAGAATGCCCGCCATGATGACCGAAAGAAAATCCCCAAGCAGCATGGTGCAGTTTTCTATAAACAGCGCCATCCCTTTGGGGGAAGCGTGGGCGGCAAGAAGTGCATTCCACTGCTCATAGCTGTAGCCCGGATGCAGCCATTTGCTGGGCCAGATGACCTGTGGCGAGCGCAGAGAAAAAGCGAAGCCGAGAACAAACAAAACCAGAATGCAACCACAGCAGATCCAGCCCGCAATTTTATAAAAAGTCTTGACCATAAATGATTTTCCCTTATATGATTTCCTTGACTATATAGCGCGGTATGCCGTTGCTGTTTTTTCATAATAAGTCACTGAAACGGATTATGATAAGAAAAAGCTTTCGAGGTAATGCTATATGCATCGTTAGGCGTAGAATAAGAGGGATGTGCATACCACCCTGTAACCACGGATGCCTTTGTGCCATATTCATGGCTATATGTGTTAATAATCTGCGCATATCCGCCTGCATCATAAATTCGATTATAAGCTGGTTTGTCAGCTATCGAATTGGCTGTTAAAACAATGCTAGATACGGCACCCAAATTGGGAATAAATCCAAGAATAGCCTCAATTAGGCTTTTAATTGTAAAGCTTGATGATTTCAAAACATACGCATAAGAATTATCCTTATCCAAATTTAAAACAGCAACTTCCGTTGGTTTTGCACCAGAAACAGGTTTAAGATATGTTACAAGTCCACCATATGTGAAATTATAGCTTGCTGAACGACCTGCCAGAAAGTCTGAATTTAATTCTTGTCCATACAGATAATAAGCTTCCTCTTCTATTTGTGGTGCAAGAATCTCTTTATATGTGTCAAACAAAACCTCTGCATTTTGTTCTTGAAGTTGGCGATATACATCATCATAGATTATCTGTTTTCTTTCAGCAATCTTCGATTCAATAGATACCAAATTTTCTTCACTATCTGTTGTAGCATAAGACAAAACCGAAAATGCGGACACAAGCATACTACTCGCAAGCAAAACTGAAACAATTTTTTTACAATTCATAAAATCGCCCTCCTTTTTATCAACATTGAGTTTTTAAGATTGTTCCTTGTCAATATTATACTATTACTCCTATCTATCCGTCAATGAACAGTATTGTACAAATAAAATCATTTTGTTATAGTAACATCGTACAAACTTCGAGAAAAACTGCCATGGCGAAACAATCACAAGACCCACCCGAGCGCAGCGGTACGCCGCCGGGAATGCGTGATATTTTAAAAAGGCCACCACAGAAATGCTGGTCTTGTTCATGCTGCGCCAAAAGCCGATGTATACCTACGAAATGGCGCGCGGCATTGACAGGCAACCAACGGCAAACCAACCTATAACACGCTTTACCTAACGATTCACCGCCTTTTGGAAAACGGCTATATCTATGAGGTGGAAAAGCGCATTGAAGATGGGCGCGCACGCATTTACCTTGCGCCGACCGAAGTCGGGCTTCAGCATTACCAGGCCCTGCATGATGAATTTTTTGCTTTTACGGATATTCTACGAGAACTCCTCGTAAGGACGGTGCGCTTTGAATCATGCCTGGCAAAAGCTTTTCCAAACAGCAGAAGCAGTTTTTCCGCGCCTGAAAAAAAGCCTGCCCTGCGCCGAAGCCAGAGTGCCGAAACACGCACCCACTGGCAAAAGCAGACGCAAAAAGCACGGTGCTGCACGGCAGCGATTATCGCTTTTGCAATTCTGTTTCTGGTTAGCATCATTGTTTTTTATCACAAAACTAACGGCGTTATGATCGTAAATACAAAAACCACCATTATAGATTACGGCGATCTTGACATGAGTGACAGCGAATTTCTGCAATGGGCAGAATCACTTGCCAGTTCAACTTAAAGAAAAGGAGCTAATGTATGAAATCCAGATTTATTTTGAAAATTACAACTGCTTTTTTGGGTAATGGTTTTTGCCTTTTCCATTCCCTGCTTTACAGAACAAAGCAGTAGAGTTTTAGATCAATATACAGAACAGTTATCCGATGATATGGTGGTTCTGGCTACAATAACGGAAAATGATTCTTATTCCAGACTTCTAAAGAGTTTTCAAAAAGCCAACAGTATTACTATTCCGGCACCTATGTTGGAAAAGCTGTTATTGCAGCCACCTTCAACTATAACGGTTCCACTTGCAGCTCAACCCGTGTAGGCGGCAGCAGCAGCGGTGCCAACGGCTGGAGCTATTCCGGTCAGTCCACACGCACCAGCGGCAGAACTGCCTATTTGACCGCCAGCCTTAAAAACGGTGCCCAAACCGTGCCGGTAAGTCTTTCGCTCAGCTGCGATGCCAACGGCAATGTTTCCTGACTTTTCTTTTAACAATTTTTATAAATAAAGTAAGCAGCGTCTCTTATGGTGATTTTTCTACCATAAGGGGCACTGCTGTTTATTTTTTCTGTTCTATGCTGTTTTGCTTTTATTTGCCCGCCTTCTGGGCATAGAATGCGTCCAGCTGAGCCTGCTCATTGTCCAGGCCTTTTTCTTCGGCCCGGGCGATCAGGCGCAGCATATGGTCGTAATCGTGCGGCAGGATCTTTTTAAACTTGGGCAGGTAATGGCCAAAATCCGCCAGAATGGCCTTGGCCCGGGGGCTGCCCGTAAGATCGGCATGGGTTTTGATCAGCTCTTTGAGCCTTGCCACATCGTGCCCCTGCTCCACCGGTTCCATGCCCACCATATCCTTATTCAGGCGCTGATACAGATCGCTGTCCTCGTCCAGCACATAGGCAATGCCGCCGCTCATGCCTGCGGCAAAGTTTTTGCCGGTGCGGCCCAACACCACCACGGTGCCGCCTGTCATATACTCGCAGCCATGGTCACCCACGCCCTCCACAACGGCCACAGCACCGCTGTTGCGCACGCAGAAGCGTTCACCGGCCACGCCGTTGATAAAGGCCTTGCCGCCGGTTGCGCCGTACAGCGCCACATTGCCGATGAGAATATTTTCCTCGGGCTTATAGGTGGCCTCGGGGCTGGGCTTCACCACCAGCTTGCCGCCGGAAAGCCCCTTGCCCAGATAATCGTTGCAGTCGCCGGTAAGGATCATGGTAAGGCCCGCCGGGATAAAGCTGCCAAAGCTTTGGCCGCCGCTGCCCTTGCAGCGCACCGTAAAAGTATCCTCGGGCAGCGTGCTGCCGAAGCGGCGCGTGATCTCGCTGCCGAAAATGGTGCCGAAGGTGCGGTCGGTATTGCCCACCTGCACATCGATGCTCTTGGGCACAGGCTTATCAAACACTGGCTTAAAGCGCTTCAGCAGCACCTTCATATCAGCGGTTTGCTCCAGATGGAAGTTATACACATCCTTGGGCTCAAAATGGATGCAGTTGTTGGCGATCAGGGGGTTGTGCAGCAGCGCCTCCAGATCCACGTGCTGTGCGCGGGGGCCCTGCAGGCCCTGCTTTTTGCGCAAAAGATCCGTGCGGCCCACCAGCTCGTTCACATTGTGAACCCCCAGCTTTGCCATATATTCGCGCAGCTCCTCGGCCACAAACATCAGGTAGTTCATGATATATTCAGGCTTGCCGCGGAATTTGGCGCGCAGGGCGGGGTTTTGGGTGCAAATGCCCACCGGGCAGGTGTCCTTATGGCAGCAGCGATCCATAATGCAGCCAATGGCCACCAGCGGCGCGCTGGCAAAGCCGAATGCCTCTGCCCCCAGCATAGCCGCCACCGCCACATCCCGTGCGGTGAGCATTTTGCTGTCCACCTCCAGGCGCACGCGGCTGCGCAGGCCGTTCAGGATCAGACTCTGGTGAGTTTCGGAAAGGCCCAGCTCCCACGGCAAACCGGCATTCTGCATACTGTTGGCCGGGGCTGCACCCGTGCCGCCATCGTAGCCGCAGATCAGGATCACCTGTGCGCCTGCCTTGGCCACGCCGCTGGCAATGGTGCCCACACCTGCCTCGGCGGCCAGCTTTACATTGATATCGGCATCCCGGTTGGTACATTTCAGATCGTAGATCAGCTGCGCCAGATCCTCAATGGAATAGATATCGTGGTGGGGCGGCGGGCTGATCAGGCCCACGCCGGTGGTGGAGTGGCGGCACTTGGCCACCCAGGGATAAATTTTTGCGCCGGGCAGATTGCCGCCCTCGCCGGGCTTTGCGCCCTGTGCCAATTTGATCTGGATCTCCTTTGCACTCACCAGATACTTGCTGGTCACGCCGAAACGGGCCGAGGAAACCTGCTTGATGGCGCTGTTGCTTTCGGTGCCGTAGCGGTCCTCATCCTCGCCGCCCTCGCCGCAGTTGCTTTTGCCGCCCAAACGGTTGAGGGCAATGGCCAGACATTCGTGGGCCTCGCGGCTCAGCGCGCCGTAGCTCATGGCAGCCGCCTGAAAACGCTTTACGATCTCGGCGGCGGGCTCCACCTGTTCAATGGGAATGCCCTTTTTCGGATAATTGAATTCCAGCAGGCTGCGCAGAAATGTGCCGTTGGGGGCGGTGTGCTCCATGGCATAGCTGAACTGCTTATAGATCTCGTAGCTGCCGGTTTGTGCAGCCTTTTGCAGCAACTGCACGGTTTCGGGGCGGAACAAATGCTCGTCGCAGTCCGGCTCCAGCCCCAGATTGGCCTGCGGGCGCATAAGATCAAAGGCCTTGCGGTGGCGGTATTCCACATCGCCCTGAATATCCTGCAGGGTGATGCCGCCCACGCGGCTTACGGTGTTGGTGAAATATTTTTCGATCACCGGCTGGCTTACGCCCACCGCCTCAAAGATCTGGCTGCCCTGATACGACTGAATGGTGGAAATGCCCATTTTGGAGGCGATTTTCACAATGCCGCCCAAAATGGCGTTGTTGTAATCATCCACCGCCGCGTAGAAATCCTTGTCCAGCTTGCCGTTGCGCACCAGTTCGCCCACGGTTTCCTGTGCCAGATAGGGATTCACTGCGCACGCGCCATAACCCAGCAGCGTGGCAAAATGATGCACGGCGCGGGGCTCGCCGCTTTCCAGGATCAGCGCCATGGCCGTTTTTTTGCGGGTGCGCACCAGATGCTTGGAAACCGCGCTCACCGCCAGCAGGCTGGGAATGGGCAAATGGAATTCATCCAGCTCCCGGTCAGACAAGATCAGGATATTCGCGCCGTCGCGATAGGCGCGGTCCACCTCGATAAACAAATGCTCCAGCGCCTGCTCCAAATTGATGCCCGTGTAATAGGTAATGGGGATCACCGCCACCTTAAAGCCGGGCACCTTCATGCTTTTGATGCGCAAAAGATCGGTTTCGGTCAGGATCGGGTTCTTGATCTTCAGCACCTTGCAGTTATCGGCTTTTTCCTCCAGCAGATTGCCGTGGCTGCCCACATACACGGTGGTGCTGGTGACCACTTTTTCCCGCAAAGCATCCAGCGGAGGGTTGGTGACCTGTGCAAACATCTGTTTAAAATAGTTGAACAGCGGCGGGTGGTGCATGCTCAGGCAGGCCAGCGGAGTGTCATCGCCCATGGCCACCGTGGGCTCCACGCCTGTGCGCGCCATGGCCAGAATGCCCGCGCTCACATCGGTGCTGTCGTAGCCGAATGCCTTGCGCAGGCTGTCCAGCTGCTCGGGGGTGTAGCTTTCGATCTTCTGGTTGGGGATCTTTAAATCCTGCAAACGGATCAGGTTGCGGTCCAGCCATTCGCCGTAGGGCTTGCTGTTGGCATAGCTCATCTTGAGGGCCTCATCGTCTATGATCTCGCCCTTGCGGGTATCCACCAGCAGCATTTTGCCGGGGCGCAGGCGGTCTTTTTTCACAATGTGCGCCTCGGGCACCTCCAGCACGCCCACCTCGCTGGAAAGGATCAGCCTGCCGTCATCCGTCACATAATAGCGGCTGGGGCGCAGGCCGTTGCGGTCCAGCACAGCGCCCATCACATCGCCATCGCTGAACAGAATGGAGGCCGGGCCGTCCCAGGGTTCCATCATAGTGGCATAGTATTGGTAAAAATCCTTCTTTTTCTGGTTCATGTGCCGGTCGTTGGCCCACGGCTCGGGAATGGCCACCATCACGGCCTGCGGCAGCGGCATACCGCTCATCAAAAGAAATTCCAGCGTGTTGTCCAGCATGGCGCTGTCGCTTCCCTGCTGGTTCACCACGGGCAGCACCTTGCTCATATCCTTGCCCAGCACCTTGCTGCCAATGCTCTCCTCGCGGGCAAGCATGGTATCCACATTGCCGCGAATGGTGTTGATCTCGCCGTTGTGCAGAATATACCGGTTGGGGTGGGCGCGCATCCAGCTGGGGCTGGTGTTGGTGGAAAACCGGCTGTGTACCATGCCGATGGCGCTTTGATAGTCTTCGTCCTGCAGATCGGCATAAAAGCCGCGCAGCTCGCTTACCAGAAACATTCCTTTATATACAATGGTGCGGCTGGAAAGGCTGCACACATAGGTGGCGTTGTTGCTCTGCTCAAACACGCGGCGCACCACATACAGCTTGCGGTCAAACGCAAGGCCGCGGTCGGCAGTTTCGGGGCGCTTGACAAAGCACTGCCAGATATCCGGCATACAGTCCAGCGCCTTCTGGCCCAGAATTTCGGGGTGCGTGGGCACCTTGCGCCAGCCCAGAAACTCCACCCCCTCTTTGCGGCAGATGATCTCGAACATTTTCATGGCATGGGCACGCCGGGCCTCCTGCTGCTCAAAAAAGAACATACCCACAGCGTAGTCACGCTCTTCCGGCAGGCTGATGCCGATCTGCGCCGCAGCCTTTACAAAAAACTTATGGCCGATCTGCAAAAGAATGCCCACGCCGTCGCCGGTTTTTCCCTCGGCATCCTTACCGGCACGGTGCTCAAGATGCTCCACAATGTGCAGGGCATCGGTGACGGTTTGGTGCGTTTTCCGGCCCTTTACATCCACGATCGCGCCAATGCCGCAGTTGTCATGCTCAAACTGCGATTGGTACAGCCCCGCGGGGGTTTTTCTTTCGGTAAAATTTTCCATCGCTTAACTTTCCTTTCCTAATCTATATACTTTCCCACACGGCCCGCTCTCCCGGCCGCTATGCCGGGCAGGCTGGCCCACTTTCCCACCGCAAAAACAAAAAAGGCGCACCGGTGCGCAGAGCTTTCTCTGCCTTCCGGAACGCCTTTGTTCTTTACGGATGATAAGTCACATTATAGAACCGCTTTCAATAAATGTCAACTGTTTATCCAGTAAAAACAATAAGTTTATTTAGTTAAGTTTTTCATGCATTCTTTTATTTTGTGCATGGATTTACTCCTGTGCAAAAAGCATCTTGCCAAGCGGTGCGTTTCGTGCTATCATAATCGCAAAGCAACGGCGCTTTGAGCAAGGATCTTCCTGCCCAAAGCGCCGTCTTTTTTTGTTTTTGGCCATCGATATAGAGGATAGGAAAGCGCCGGTTCCCGCAAAAAGCACGAATTTTTTGTTTGGAAACCGCAAAAAGGAGGTTTTGCATTTATGATGCCGCTGCCCCGTTACCAAGAGATCGACTACAGCAAGTACGCCCCGGATATTCCCGAGGATCAGCGAGAGGTTTACTACGGCCTGCCGCGCCATGTGCAGTTTTGCAAAGAGTGCGTGATGAGCAACCAGAAGCCCAACAGCTGCTATGAATTTGAGCACACCATTGACAGCATCAAGAAAACCATGGTGATCCAGCAGGACGGCGTGTGCGATGCCTGCCACGCCTGCCACAACAAAAACAACCACCACATTGACTGGGCCGAGCGCGAGCGTGAGCTGCGCGAGCTGTGCGATGAATATCGCAAAACCGACGGCAGCTATGACTGCCTTGTGCCCGGCAGCGGCGGAAAGGACAGCTTTTACGCCGCGCATCTTCTGAAATATAAATACGGTATGCATCCCCTCACCGTCACATGGGCCCCGCACATTTACACCCCGTGGGGATGGGACAATATGCAGGCATGGATCCACGCCGGGTTTGACAACTACCTGTGTACCCCCAACGGGCAGACCCACCGCCTGCTCACCCGACTGGCCACCGAAAACCTGTTTCATCCGTTCCAGCCGTTTATTTTAGGGCAAAAGCAGCTGGCCCCCAAAATGGCCGCGCGCTTTGGCATTCCGCTGGTGTTCTACGGCGAAAACGAGGCCGAATTCGGCAACCCCATTGCCGACAACAACTCAGCCCTGCGCGACGAGCATTTTTTTGCCGTGAACGATTACGACCATATCTATCTGGGCGGTGTTTCGCTGCGCCAGCTGCAGGAGGATTTTAAGGTGGATAAGGCCGATCTGGCCATTTATCTGCCCTGCGAAACCAGCGATCTGGAAAAGAACCACATTCAGGTGCGGTATCTGGGCTATTACGAAAAATGGCACCCCCAGGGCGCTTATTACTACAGTGTAGAGCACGGCGGCTTCCGCCCCAGCCCCGAGCGCACACAGGGCACCTATTCCAAATACAACTCCATTGATGACAAGGTGGACGACTTTTTCTACTATACCACCTATATCAAATACGGCATCGGCCGCACCACCTATGACGCTGCGCAGGAGATCCGCAACGACGAGATCACTTTGGACGAAGCCCGGGCCCTGTGCAAAAAGTTTGACGGCGAATATCCCGACCGCTTTGAAAAAGAGATCATGCAGTATCTTTCCATCGACAAACAGCATTTCCCCGAAGCTTACAAGTGCTTTGAGCAGCCCAAGATGGACCGCGAATATTTTATGCATCTGGCCGACCGTTTCCGCTCGCCCCATCTGTGGAAATACGAGGACGGTATGTGGAAGCTGCGCTATCAGCCCTATGAGGGCGACAGCGAAGTGCTTTGGGGTGACCCGCGAGGCAGCAAACATGACCGATAAGAAAAAGATCCGGCTGATCGCCCGGCTGGATGTAAAGGATGTTAATCTTGTAAAGGGCATTCAATTAGAGGGGCTGCGCAAACTGGGCGACCCCAACGCCTTTGCCCGCCGCTATTATGAGCAGGGCATTGACGAGCTTTTGTACGTCGACATTGTGGCCAGCCTGTACAACCGCAACAACCTGAGCGACATTGTGGAAAAAACCAGCGAAAATGTGTTTATTCCCATCACGGTGGGCGGCGGGCTGCGCAGCGTGGAGGATGTGCGCCATATTTTAAGCATGGGCGCCGACAAGGCCGCCATCAACACCGCCGCCATCAAGCGCCCTGCGCTGATCACCGAGGTGGCCGAGGCCTTCGGCAGCCAGTGCATGGTGCTTTCCATTCAGGCCAAGCGCAGCCGCACCCAAAGCGGCAAGTGGGAAGCCTATTACGACAACGGCCGCCAGCACTCGGGGCTGGATGTGATCGAATGGGCCAAGCGCGGCGAAGCGCTGGGGGCAGGAGAAATTCTGCTGATGAGCGTGGACAACGAGGGCCTGCAGCAGGGGTGTGATCTGGAACTGATCCGTGCCGTCACCGAGGCGGTAAGCATTCCCGTGGTGTGCGGCGGCGGCGTGGGCTGCGCCGAGGATATTCTGGATGCCGCCCGCGCCGGGGCCGATGCCGTGGCCTGCGCCGCCGTGCTGCACTACGGCAAGGCCACCGTGCCCGAGCTGAAGCAGGAGATCCGTGCAGGCGGTGTGGAGGTGCGCTTATGAAAGTGAGCATTATCGACTACGGCCTCAGCAATCTGCTGAGCGTGCGGCGCGCCGCCGAGTATTGCGGCGCACAGGTGGAATTTGTGCAGACCCCCGAGGCCGTGCTGGCCGCACCGCGGCTGATTTTGCCCGGCGTGGGCGCTTTTGAGGACGGCATGAACGGCCTTGCCGCCCTGGGGCTGATCGAGGCGATCCGGCAAAAAGCCGCCGAAGGCACGCCGCTTTTGGGCATTTGCCTTGGCATGCAGATGCTGTTTGACGAAAGCGATGAATTTGGGCGGCACCAGGGCCTTGGGCTGATTCCCGGGCGTGTGGAGCGCATTCCCGCCGTGGATACCAGCGGTGTGCCCCAGCGTGTTCCCAACATTGGCTGGCGCCCCCTTGTGCCCGCCCACGGCAGCTTTGCGGGCACGGTGCTGCAAAATGTGCCCGCCGGAGGCGAATGCTATTTTGTGCACAGCTACGAGGCCAAGCCCCAAAACGAAGCCGACCGGCTGGCCGACAGCCCCTACGGCGGGCGAAGCATCTGCGCCGCCGCCCTGCGCGGCAGCGTGATAGGCACCCAGTTTCACCCCGAAAAAAGCGGCCCGGTGGGGCTTTCGATCCTGAAAGCATTTTTGGAACTGTAACGTCGCAGCGCCGCTTTGCGCAATAAAGAGAGTAAGAGGAAAGCCGCCCGGCTGTGCTTGTTTTGCACAGCCGGGCGGCCTGTTTTACACAATATGATATTTTCTGCTTTCGGTGAGCGGGCAGGCAAAAATTTGCTCCACGGCCTGTGTGTAATCCTGCATCCGGCTTGCCTTGCGCAGCTTTTTCAGCGGCTTTTCAGCCCCTTCAAACATTGCGCCCCAATAGTTCCACTGTTCTTTAATGCGGCAGATCGCGTTTTTATCGTCGCTGGGGCGCTGGCAGATCTGTGCAAACAGCACATCGTGAAACCGGCGCAGCTCCGCGGCCTGCAGGGGCTGGCCGCCGATGATCTCGCGCGCCAGCGCAGGGTTGGCCACCAAACCGCGCCCCAGCATCACACGCTGCACCTGCGGAAAAGCGCTGCAAAAGCGGCGGTAGTCCTCAGGGGTAAAAATATCGCCGTTGTAGCACACCGGCAGGCGGCAGCCCGCCAGTGCCCCGGCAAAGGCATCCCAGCGCACGGGGCGCTTGTAGTAATCCTCCCGCACGCGGGCATGAATGGTGAGCTGCGCGGCGGGATAGCGGTTATACAGTGCCAGCAGTGCGGCAAATTCCTCGGGCGATTCCATGCCAAGGCGTGTTTTCAAGCTGATTCTGAGCGGGCTTTTGGCAAAGATTTCCTCCAGAAATGCTTCCAGCTGCTCCCGGCGCGAAGGTGCCAGAAAGCCTGCGCCGCGCCCCTTGGCCACCACGGTGCCGCTGGGGCAGCCCAGGTTCAGGTCCACCTCGGTGTAGCCCAGCTCGGCCAGCGTTTGGCAGGCCCGCACAAAGCGCTCGGCATTGTTTGTTAAGATCTGGGGCACCGTGTTCACGCCCTGGTTGTGCTGGGGCAGCACCTCCTGCAGGGCCTTGCCCGCAAGCCCGGCCTCGGTGGGGTTTAAAAACGGGGTGTAATAGCGGTCAACTCCGCCGAAAAGCGCGGCATGGGTCTGGCGGTAGTGCCAGGGGGTAACGCCCTCCATGGGGGCAAAATACAGTTGCATAAAACCTCACTGAATTGTTTTTTTAATATCACCGGGTAACAACGGGCTTTCCGTTGCTGTCCAGCAGCGGCGTCAGCCCGCCGCCGATACCATTCGCAATATAAAGATAATTCACGCCGGTTTCTTTGTCAACAAAGATCGTTTTTTCGGTTCGCATTGTGCTTTCCTGATACACAGTTTCAAATCGTTTGGGTTTGCTCATATTGATGACCTCGAATGCTGCTTTTCAGCTTTCTTTATAAAAAGCGCCCCGGAAAGAATCTTCCGAGGCGCTCTGTTTGTCTAAAAAGGGCTTGCCGATCAGGCTTTTACAAATTCTTCGGCAACCTCCACGATATGCTCGGCGCTCAGGCCAAACTCCTTCAGCAGCGCAGCAGCGGGGCCGCTGTGGCCGAATTCGTCGTTCACGCCGATGCGGCGCACGGGGGTGGGGCACTTTTCGGACAGAACGCCGCAAACGGCTTCGCCCAGACCACCCAGAATGTTGTGCTCCTCGCAGGTGATCACCTTGCCGCACTCCTTGGCAGCCTTCACCACCAGCTCTTCGTCCAGAGGCTTAATGGTGCACAGGTTGACTACGCGGGCGTGAATGCCCTTTTCGGCCAGTGCATCGGCGGCGGCCACAGCCTCGGCCACCATCAGGCCGGTGGCGATAATGGCAATGTCATTGCCCTCACGCAGCACCTCGCCCTTGCCGATCTTAAAGCCGAAATCCACGCTTTCATGGAGCTGGGGCACTGCCAGACGGCCGGTGCGGATGTACACAGGGCCATCGTGCTCATAGGCAGCGCGCACAGCGGCCTGTGCCTCGGCATCGTCGGCAGGGCACATAACCACCATGCCGGGAATGGAGCGCATCAGAGCGAAATCTTCGCAGCACTGGTGGCTTGCGCCGTCCTCGCCCACGCTGATGCCGCCGTGGCTTGCCACGATCTTTACATTCAGGTGAGGATAGCCGATGGAGTTGCGGATCTGCTCAAAGCCGCGGCCTGCTGCAAACATGGCAAAGCTGCTCACATAAGGCACCAGACCCATGGCAGCCATACCGGCAGCCGCAGCCATCATGTTGCCCTCGGCAATGCCGCAGTTGAAATGACGGTTCGGGAATTCCTTGCGGAACACGCCGCTCTTGGTGGAGCCTGCCAGGTCGGCATCCATCACCACGATATCGTTATGCTCTGCACCCAGCTGGGTAATGGCTTTGCCATAGCTGTCGCGGGTGGCAATTTTTTTCATATCAGCCATTGCACTTTGCCTCCAGTTCTGCCTTGGCGGCATCCAGCTCTGCCAAAGCCTTTTCCAGTTCTTCATCGCTGGGAGCCTTGCCGTGCCAGCCGGCCTGGTCTTCCATAAAGCTTACGCCCTTGCCCTTGAGGGTGTCCATCAGAATGGCGGTGGGCACACCCTGGCCCTTGCCTGCCTTGTAGAATTCATCGGCCTTTTCGATCTCGGCCATATCGTGGCCGTTGATCTTGAGAATGCGGAAGCCGAAGGCCTCCAGCTTTTTGTCCAAAGGCTCGGTGTTCATCACATCGCTGGTGCGGCCGTCAATCTGCAGGCGGTTCACATCCACAAACACGCACAGGTTGTCCAGCTTGTAGTTGGAAGCAAACATAAAGGCTTCCCAGCACTCGCCCTCGGCCAGCTCGCCGTCACCCATCAGGGTGTACACGGTGAGATCCTTGTTCAGATACTTGGCGGCCTTGGCCATGCCGGCAGCGGCGGAAATGCCCTGGCCCAGCGAGCCGGTGCTCATATCCACACCGGGCACGGTGTTCATGTTGGGGTGGCCCTGCAGGCGGCTGCCGATCTTGCGCAGGGTGGTAAGCTCTTCCACAGGGAAGAAGCCGCGCAGTGCCAGGGCACTGTACAGGCCGGGGGCAGCATGGCCCTTGCTCAGCACAAAGCGGTCACGATCCTCCCACTTGGGGTTCTGAGGGTCGATCTTCATGCCCTTAAAGTACAGATAGGTGAGCAGGTCAGCAGCGGAAAGGCTTCCGCCGGGGTGGCCGCTGTTGCAGGCGTGAATGGCGATCAGCGCATTGCGGCGCAGATCACAGGCTTCGATTTGAAGCTGCAGCTTTTCTTTTTCAGTCATGGTGATCTCCTAAGTTCAATGATCAGCGGCCCCTGCCCGGAGCCGCCGTTATAAAAGCAAATCGGAGGCTTATTCGCCAAACACCTTTACATAGTCGGCGATGAACTTTTCAATACCCTGATCGGTCAGGGGATGCTTGGTCATCTGCATCAGCACCTTGTAGGGTACGGTGGCAATGTCGGCACCGGCCAGAGCGCAGGCAGTCACATGCACAGGAGTGCGCACGGAAGCGCAGATGATCTGGGTTTCAATGTCGGGATAGTTGCTGAACATTTCGGAAATGGTTTCGATCAGAGGAATACCGTCCTCATTGATATCGTCCAAACGGCCCAGGAAGGGGCTTACGTAGGTTGCGCCTGCGCGGGCAGCCAGCAGTGCCTGGTTTGCCGAGAAGATCAGCGTGCAGTTGGTGGGAATGCCCAAAGCCGACAGAGCCTTGATGGCCTTCAGGCCCTCGGTGGTCATGGGGATCTTTACCACCATGTGCTTGGGGTCCAGTGCATAAATGGCCTTGCCCTCTTCGATCATGGTAGCGGCATCCTTGGTGGTGGCTTTCACTTCGCCGGAAATGGGGCCATCGACAATGCTGGCGATCTCTTTCAGAGTTTCGGCATAGTCACGGCCTTCTTTTGCGATCAGGCTGGGGTTGGTGGTAACACCGGCGATAATGCCCATGTCGTTGGCGGCGCGAATTTCATCCACATTAGCGGTATCAATGTAGAATTTCATGGTTGGTCATCCTTTCTTCCACTCCCGGGGCTGTGCCCGGCTTTTATGTCCGTTCATAATCAGCGGGCCGCGCACGCAGAAAGCGCGGCTTTGTTGCTATTATAACACATTTATCCGGGGTTTCCATACCCGAAAAGCGCAAACCTGAATTTTTACGATTCTTTTTTCCAATAGCCACAATTCCTTTTTCCGATTTTGGCATATTTTCGGCTGTTTTCACACAGCGCTGATTGCATATTGCCTGCCCTGCGATTATAATAATAGGATACAAACACCCATTTCGAGGTTTTCTTATGAATATTTTTTGCTGCCCTGTGTGCGGCCAGCCGCTTACTTTTGCCGAAAAAGAGGCCTTTTGCCCCGGCGGCCATCGGTTTGACCGCGCCCGTCAGGGATATTTCAATCTGCTGCAAAGCCAGGCTAGCGCCGCGCGCCGCCATGGCGATGACCGACTGATGGTGGAGGCCCGCACCCGTTTTTTAGAGCAGGGCTTTTACGAGCCGCTGCGCAGCTGTTTGGCCGAATTGGCTGTGGAGTACGCTCCTTCGCCCTGCGCCGTGCTGGATGCAGGCTGCGGCGAGGGCTATTACACCCAGGGCATTGCGCAGGCGCTGGCCGAGGCCGACAAGGCGCCTCACATTGCAGCCATTGATATTTCGCGGGATTCCGCCAAGGCGGTTGCCCGCCGCCCGTTTGCCAAGCAGGCAGTGGTGGCCAGTGCCTTCCGCCTGCCGGTTTTGCCCGAAAGCTGCGATTTGATTTTAGATATCTTTGCCCCCTGCGCCGCCGAGGAATTTGCCCGGGTGCTGCGGCCCGGCGGTGTGCTGCTGCGCGCTGTGCCGCTGCCAAGGCATCTGTTTGGCTTAAAGGCCGCCATTTACGAAAAGCCCTACGAAAATTCGCCCATTGAGCAGGCTCTGCCCGGCTTTGAAAGCATTGCGCGCCGCGATCTGTGCTGGACTCTTACGCTGGACACCCCACAAAAAATCGATGAGCTTTTTAAAATGACGCCGTATTATTACAAAACCTCCCCTGCCGACCAGGCCAAGGTGGCTGCCCTGCCGAGCCTGAGCACCGAGCTTGCCTTTGCCGTTCTGGCAGACCGAAAGCTGTAAATTCCGGCGATTTTACCATCTGATAAGCCCAAAAAAGGGGTTCCCATGCTAACCGCATGGGAACCCCTTTTTTACGAAAGCCTGTCGCAGCAAAAGCTGCGCAGCATTTATTTTGAATTGTTGATTAAAGGTTTGCCAGAATGCCTGTAGACTGCATAAACAGCACCAGCATCATCACCGGGGCCACATAGCGGATCATTACGCGATACAGCTTTTTGCGGCGAAACTTTTCGCCGCTTCGCTGCATTTCATCCACCACATAGTCCGGTGTCATGATCCAGCCAATGAGAATGGTGGACAAAAGTGCAATAAAGGGCATCATAACGCTGTTGCTGATATAGTCCATGATATCCAAAAGCTGGGCCACCGAACCGTTGGGCAGCGGCAGTTCAAAGTAGAAAACGCTGTAGCCCAGTGCGATCACTGCCGAGGCAGCCAGATAGATGACCGTGAGCACCAGCACGGTTTTTTTGCGACCGGTGTGGAAAATTTCCATGCAGTTGGCGGCAATGGATTCCAGCACCGAAATGCAGGAGGTAATGGTGGCAAAAATAGCCGTGACAAAGAACAGAATGCCCACAAACACACCTGCTGCGCCCATGGCGGCAAACACCTTGGGCAGCGAAACAAACATCAGGCTGGGGCCTGCGCTCATGCCCTCGGTGCCCGAGAACACATACACAGCGGGAATGATCATGGCACCGGCCAGCAAGGCCACGCCGGTATCAAAAATTTCGATCTGGTTCACGGCCTTGTTCAAGTTCACTTCCGGTTTTACATACGAGCCGTAGGTGATCATAATGCCCATGGAAACGCTGAGGGAGAAGAACATCTGGCTCATGGCATCCAGCAGGATCTGCAAAAAGCGGCCGATGGTGAGCCCCTCTACGTGCGGGGTCAGATAATAACGCAGCCCCTCCAGACCGGTGCGCAGCTGACCGGAAGCATCCTCGTGCTTGAGGGTGAGCGAGTAACCGGCGATCACCACCACCAGCACCAGCAAAACGGGCATCATATAGCGGGAAACACGCTCGATGCCGCCCTCCACCCCGTTGTACACGATAAAGGCCGTAACGCCCATAAAGAGCAGGGCAAACACCACCGGCGAAACCGGGGAGGTGATAAAGCCGGTAAAATAGCCGTCCTGCGCGGCGGCCGACGACTGGCCGGTGAGATACACCACCGCATATTTGGTGATCCAGCCGCCGATTACGGCATAATAGGTCATGATCAGCACCGGCACCAAAAAGGTGAGAACGCCCAAGAATTTCCATTTGGGGCGCATGGTTTCATAGGCTCGGATGGCGCTTTGCTTTGTGCGGCGGCCAATGGCAATGTCCGAGGTGAGCAGCGTAAAGCCAAAGGTCAGCACCAGTGCCAGATACACCAGCAAAAACAAACCGCCGCCGTCCTTTGCGGCAAGGTAGGGAAAACGCCACAGATTGCCCACGCCCACCGCACTTCCGGCGGCAGCAAGCACAAAGCCGATCTGTCCAGAAAAACTGCTTGATTTCTTTTTCATGATTCCTGATACTCCTATCCTGATGCCGGCCCGGTTTGTTCCCAGATGTTCCGCAATCTGCCGGGCCGCCCGCCGCAGGCTTTTGTGCCGCGGCGGAACACTTGCAATATAGGATAGCACATGTTACCATATCAGTAAACCGAATGATTTTGCTATGCCATATAACTTTTACTAATGGGAGAACCGAATGCGCGAGCAGAAAGACCGTTATGAGATTTTTTTAAAGGTGTGCGAAACAGGCAGTTTTTCCAAGGCCGCCGATGCACTGAACTACACACAGTCCGGCATCAGCCAGATGATGGCCGGGCTGGAGGAAGAGCTGGGGGTGCAGCTGTTTGCCCGCATCAACCGCGGCGTTACCCTTACCGACAACGGCGCGCGCCTGCTGCCCTATATCCGGGAAATGGCCAGCCAAAAGGCCCGGCTGCGGCAGGCCGCCTTTAACATCAACCATAAAATCGAGGGCAAACTGCGCGTGGGCAGCATTTCCAGCGTGACCACCCTTTGGATGCCGCAGGTGGTGCGCTATTTTCAGGAAAACTACCCCAAGGTGAAGGTGGAGATCTTAGACGGCAACTATGACGAGATCCGCGACTGGATCGTGCGCGGGCAGGTGGACTGCGGGTTTATTTCCTCCATTCTGGCCGACGATTTAAAGTTTTACCCCCTTTTGGATGACCCGCTGTGTGCGGTTTTCCCGGCCGATCATCCCCTTGCCGCGCAAAAAAGCGTGAGCCTGCCGGAGCTGTTTCACTATCCGCTGATCATTGAAACCCCCGGCTGCGACAACGACATTCAGCATCTGATGCTGAAATGCCCGGTAAAGCCCAGTATTTCTTACAGCTTCCGGGATGACCCGCTGATCATGGCGTTTGTGCGCAGCGGGCTGGGCGTTACCATTTCGCAGGAGCTGGTGATGCAGGCCTTCGGCTGCCCCGGGGTGGTATCGCGCCCCCTTGAACCCGCCTGCTGCCGAACCCTGGGCCTTGCCTTTTCCAAAACCGCCAATTCGGTGGTAAGCCGAACGCTTTTGGAATATCTGCAGCAGCAAAAAAATTGAAAGCCCTTTGTCGGCTGCACACCATGCAGCACGGAATGAGAATTGCAACTCCCCCGCCCTTGTGTTATAGTATTACTATTGTTTTATTTTTCCGCTGCCGCGGCGGTTTTTGATCTTTTTTCTCAAACCGGAAAGGATTTTGTATGCTTCAAAAAATGAAAGCGTTTTATGCCCGGGTGCTGCAATGTATCAGCGCCCATGCCAAATGGATCGTTTTGGCTGCCATGGCTCTGGCCGTGGTGCCGTTTTTGCTCATAAGCATTTACAGCCGCCCCTGTGTGGACGATTTTGATTACTCCGTTTCTTTATATCACATGGTGCAAAACGGCGGCGGCAATCTTTTTGCCCTGCTCAAAGAGGCCGCGCGCGTGGATATCAGCTATTATCATTCCTGGCAGGGGCTGTACACCTCGGCTTTTGTGCTGGCACTGCAGCCGGGCATTTTTGGTGAGCGATATTATTTCATCGGCACGGTGCTGCTGATCGCGCTGATGGCGGTGTGCCTGTACTATTTTGTTTCCGCCTGCTTTGACCGCTTGGGCGTTTCGCTCAGCAAGGCGTGCTGTGCCGCCATTTTGCTGACGGCGCTTCTGCAGGGCCTTCCCAGCATGGCCGAGGGCTTGTACTGGTTCAACGGCGCGTGGAACTATATGCCGTTTTTCTTCTTGATCCTTGTGAATATCGGCCTTGTGCTGCGCTTCACTGCGCCTTCGGGCAAGCGCCGCCAGCTTGTGTGTGCCGTGATTTTAAGCTTTGTGATCTCAGGCGGCAACCATGTCACCTCTTTTTTAAACATTCTGGTTTTGCTGCTGGCTGCCTTCATCAGCCGCCGCAAGGCCCTGCTTGCCCCGCTTGCTTCGGCCATCGTGGGCTTTGCCATCATGTATCTGGCCCCCGGCACCGCCGTGCGGCAGGTTGCTTTGGGGCATGACCCTTCTGTTGGCAGCACCATCATTTCCGTGATCAAGCAGGCCGAAGCATGGCTGGGCGAATGGAGCAATGCCGAGTGGTTTTTGTGTATGGCCCTTGCCTTTGGGCTGGCGCTGTGCATTCGCCCGCCGCAGACTGTGCGCCTGCCCAACCCCATCTGGGTGATGGCAGCGTGCGCCATGCTGTGGTGCGGCGCCATGTGCGTGCCCAACTACGCCATGGGCAACTTTGGCGAAGGGCGCGTTGTCAACATTCTGTGGATGCTTTTCCTGCTGATTTCGGCTGTGATCGTAATTTATACCACGGTATGGTTCAACCACAAGGGCCGCCCTGCGTGGCTGGACGGCTGGTGTGATTCTGCCGGGTGGCGCACCGCGCTGGTGGTGTTTGCACTGGGGCTGCTGGTTTACAGCGGCAGCAATCTGAAGGATGTTGTGCGCGAGCTGGCCGACGGCACAGCCGCCGCCTATGCCGCCGGGTATGACAGCCGCGTTGCCGGTATGCAGCAGCTGGCCGAGGGCGAAACGCTTTACACTCTGCCGCTGGTGCATTCCAAGGCTTTGTACTTTAACGATGTATCCGAGGATGTGAACGGCGGCTGGAACCGTGCCTGGGAAAGCTACTACGGCCACCCCATTGTGGCCGAAACGCCTTCGGAGAACGAAACCGCATAAAAATAAGGCTCTGCCTTTTGTGCCTGATGGCGGCACAGACGGGCAGAGCCTTTTTGGTTTTGCAAAGAGCAATGTTATTTCAGCGCTTCGCTGTTGTTCAGCACCTGTGTGCTGTATAAAAACAGCACATCTTTGCCGGTAAAGTCCACAAACTGCCCCACCCGGGCCGAGGGCAGATAGCGAATATCCACCAGCGTGATCTCGCTGTAGCCCTCGGCCAAAAGCGGCGCAAGGCTGCTGCCGAAGGAATCGCGAAAGATCACCAGCTCGCGGTGAGAGCGCGCGTTGGGATTTTGGATGGTCAGCAGGGATACCGGGCCGGAAAGAAACACCTCATACAGATCATTGCCCGCCGCCTTGTCCAGATCATACACCGGGCTTTCGCGGCCGGATTCATAGTTGGTCACGGTGTAATCCGCCATGCGGGCGCTGGTCAGATAGGTAAGTGCATCCGGCTGCATGGGCAGCGCCGCATAGCCGTAGTACAGCCCGTAATAGGGCCTTTGCAGCGTGGTTTCGCTGTAGTCGTCCCCCAGTGAAACGCCCATCTGCCCCGCAAGATACTGCGCCGTGGGCACAAGGGCTTCCTGCCGCCAGTGCGGGTCGGTTCGATAGTAGCAGTTCAGCGAAAGGGTGCCGAACAGATCGATCTCGGTCATGCCGGGCGAAAGCTTCTGGCGCATGGTCTGTGCCAGCTTTTCGTAATCCAAGGCCGGATACCCGCCCGCCGGGGCCATGAAATAGTTTTTATCCGGGACCAGTGCGTAATACACATGCTCGGCTTTTCCTTCTAAATAGGTTTTTTGCAGCTGCAAAAATTTATCCGCCGCGCGCTCCACCGAGTCGGTGTGCAGCGGATAGTCCAGCTTGGAGGCATAGCCGTTTTGCAGATACACGCCATTATTGTCCTTTTGGCAAAACACCCCCAGCTGCACGGCAGCCTTCAGCCCGCGCAGTGTATCCCGCAGCGGAAACTGATCCAAGCTGTAGCTTTCAAATTTCTGCATCCACTGGCCCGACTGCACGCCTTGCACGCTCAGAGCCGGTTTTTGTGCCAGCTTGCGCCGCTCGCTGATCGAAAGCGCATCGGCCGGGCGCAGCCAGGCCCACACAGCCAGCCCCAGCCCCACAAACCCCAGCAGCGCCAGCGTGAGGCCCTGTTGTAATTTTTCCTGTTTCATACGCATTAAAACCTAAAATACAAAAACGGGTTGAACGAGCCGTCCACCAAAAAGGCGGTATCCAGCACCAGCAGCACCGCAAGGCCCACCGGCCCCAGCACGGCGCACAGCCATGGCGCACGGCCTGCAAGGCGCTGCCACAGCCTTTGGGGCCACGGCGTAGAGCCCACCGCTGCCAACAGCAGCAGCACCGCATAGCTGCGCAGACAATACAGGCTCAGCGCATCGGCGGCGGGCAGCCCCGCCAGCCCGGCCATGCCGGCCAGCACGCCCAGCGCCCCGGCAACGGAATCGGCATCAAACAGCACAAAGCTTGCCAGCACTGCCGCCAGCACATAAAAATGCCCCAGGGCCGGGTGCCGGTGCAGCCATTCGCCCAGCCAGAGCTTTTCGGCCAGCAGCAGCACCGCAAACAGCAGCCCCCACGCCACAAAATTCCACGCAGCGCCGTGCCACAGCCCGGTGAGCGCCCACACCACCGCCAGGTTCAGCACCCAGCGGGCACGCGGCACGCGGTTGCCCCCCAGCGGGATGTATACATAGTCACGAAACCATGTTCCCAGGCTGATATGCCAGCGCCGCCAGAACTCGGTAATGCTGCGGGAAATATAGGGATATTGAAAGTTTTCGGGAAAATGAAAGCCGAAAATACGCCCCAAGCCAATGGCCATATCGCTGTAGCCGGAAAAATCAAAGTACAAATGCAGCACATAGGCCAACGCATACAGCCAGCAAAACAGCACCGTGCGCTGCTCGGCCGCCTTGAACTGCGTTACCAGTGCGTAGAGTGTGTTGGCCAGCAGCACCTTTTTGCTAAGGCCTGCCACAAAGCGGGAAAGCCCGGCGGCCAGATCCTGCCCGGTGGTGCGGCGTGTGTTCAGCTGCTCGCGCACATCGGCATAGCGCACAATAGGCCCTGCGATCAGCTGTGGAAACATGGCGATATAGGCGGCTAAATCGATCAGGTTTTTCTGTGCAGGCACCGTGCCGCGCCACACATCCACCACATAGCTGATGATCTGAAAGGTGTAAAAGCTGATGCCGATGGGCAGCGCCACCCGGATCACCGGGATATCCCAGCCGGTGAGCTGCCGCAGATTCTGCGCAAAAAAGCCCGCATACTTGCACCAGCCCAGCAGCCCCAGACTGATGCACAGCGATGCCGCAAGCGGCAGATTTTTGCGCTTGGGGTCGTTTTTCCAGCGCTCGGCCAGCAGGCCAAAGCCATAGCCCTGCGCAATGGAAAGTAGCATGAACCACACAAATTTAGGCTCGCCCCATGCATAAAACACAAGGCTTGCCGCCAGCAGCACGCCATTGCGAAAACGCCGGGGGCACACAAAGTATACCCCCAGCACCATCGGCAGAAAATAATATAAAAACGGAATACTTGAAAACAGCATACGCTTGGTTGCTCACCCGTTACTGAATGGCTTCGTCATACACCACGGCTGTGCCGGGATACAGGTTTTCGGTGTGTGTTTTAAAGGTATCGCACAGATCCTCTGCGCCGTACAGGGCCAGCACATAATCCCCCACGGTCATGATCACCAGCTTGTCGGGGAAACCGCACATCCACTGGTGCGACTGAATGCTGTCACGCAGGGCCTTGGTGAGGGTGTCGGTATCGGCAGCATTGGCCACATGATAGGCAGCGGCGGTAAAGGTGTTGGCGTTCATCATGTGGGTCAGGGCAGCGCCGTCATCCACCTTGTCGGCCATGTCGGCGGGGAAGGCAAACAGGCTGTTCATAGCCTCGCCGTCCTCGGTGCCGATCTTGCCGGGGGCTTCGTCTACCATATTATCGTAGTCGCCGCCGGTCACCGAAAACTTTTCGCTGTCGGCGTGGGCGTTCCACACTTCGGTGAGCAGTGCCGTAGCATCGGCGATCTTGGGGGTGTTGGCGGTGCTGTCGGCTGCCGAGCCGGAAGCAGAGCCCGCGCCGCAGGCGGCCAGGGAAAGGGCCATTGCCAAAGCCAGTGCCATACTGAGGACTTTTTTCATCATAGTGGGATTCTCCTTTTCGTTGCGGCGGCATCACAGCGCCTTGCGGGCCGGGGCCGCCTGTTTCGTTGTTTGCGCGGGGGATCGTGCAAAGCCCTGCGGCGGCGCGCAAAAGCAGCAGCGCCTTATCCATAGTGTTCCGCCAAAGGCCGGGTTTCATTCCCCTGTGCGCGAAATTTTGTGTTCGTGCCGGGAAAGTGTTTTCCCGTGCAAAACACAGCACCCACACTATACCATGCTGCCGCGGCAAAAGTCAACACAGGTGCAGTGCAAAACCATCGCCAAAAAGTAATATTTTTATGAACAGGGTTTTACTTTTTGTCTTAGGCGGGCCGCACCGGGCCCCACAACGCACAGCAGGGCCGCTGTGCGTTAAAATTTTTTCCGGGGGCTTTTTTCCCGGCAGGCGGCGCGCTATAATGGTAAAGTGGCGGTGTGTGGCCAGCGGGAAAAGCCTTGGCCGCACGGCCGCCGGAGTTTGTGTAAAGAATAGGAGCTTTCCATTTTATATGGCATTTCCGCACAGTTTTCTGCTTTGGCCGCAGCGCTCAGGCTCTGCCGGGCAAAGCTGTGCCGCGATGCCGCACGGAAAGAAGAAGGATGGATCGTATGAAAAATTCACAGCACCGCACCCCTTTGCGCGGCGATGCCTCGGCGTGGGCGTTCAGCCGCCGGGTGTTTACCGAGGGTATGCGCGACGGTGTGCCCATTGCACTGGGCTATTTTGCCGTTTCGTTTTCGCTGGGCATTGCCGCCCGCCACGCCGGGTTTACCCCGCTGCAGGGATTTTTGGCAAGCCTTTTCAACAACGCCTCTGCCGGAGAATACGCGGCTTTTTCGCTGATCGCCTCCGGGGCCACGCTGGCCGAGGTGGCCATTATCACGCTCATCGCCAATGCACGCTATCTGCTGATGAGCTGTGCGCTGGCCCAGCGCTTTGCCCCCGGCACACCGTTTTTCCACCGGCTGCTCATTGGCTATGATGTCACCGACGAGCTGTTCGGCATCACGATCTCCCGCCCGGGCGCGCTGAACCCCTATTACACCTACGGTGCCATTTTGCTGGCCGCCCCCGCCTGGGCGATGGGCACGGCGCTGGGCATTATGGCGGGCAATCTTTTGCCGCTGCGGGTGGTGAGCGCCCTCAGCGTGGCCCTGTACGGTATGTTTTTGGCCATTATCATCCCCCCTGCGCGGCAAAACCGCGTGGTGGCCGCTTTGGTGCTGCTCAGCTTTGCCGTGAGCTATGCCTGCGGCGTTTTGCCCGGCATCCGCGCCCTTTCCGAGGGCACGCGCACCATTCTGCTCACCGTGCTGCTTTCGGCCGGGGCCGCCGTGTTGTTCCCCATTCCAGTCGAGGAGGAAGAAGCCCATGCCCAGTAATTATTTGTACATTGCCGTGATGGCGCTGGTTTCCTACACCATTCGCATTCTGCCTCTCACGCTGATCCGCAAGCCGATCCGCAATCGATTTATTCAATCGTTTTTATATTATGTACCCTATGCCACGCTGGCTGTGATGACCTTTCCCGCCATTATACACGCCACCCAAACGCCGATCTCGGGTGCGGCAGCGCTGGCCGCCGGCATTGCCGCCGCATGGATGGGCGCTGGGCTTTTCCCCGTTTCGGTGATCTGCTGTGCGCTGGTGCTTTTGATCGAGCTGTTCGTATAAGGGCGCTGCCGCCGCGCAGCTGCCAAAAACCGATCATTGCGGGGAAACCCGCTCAAATAGGAGGAACTGACTATGCGTAATCAAACGAAACTGTTCGGCCTGCTGCTGGCACCCGCTTTGGCACTTTGCGCCTGCGGGCAAGATGCCCCGGCCTCGAGCGCTGTAAGCGCCCCCGCCTCGGCCCCGGTGCAAAGCGAGGCCGAATTTGCGGATAGCAGCGCATGGGTATCGGCGCAGTCTGCCCCCGCCGGGCCGTTTGCAGATCCTGTCGGCGCGGCTGCCCAAACCAGCGGCCAGCTGATCTATACGGCAAATTTCGATTTTGCCATCGATAACGGCAATGCCGAGAGCGGCTGGTTTATCACCTCGTGGATGAGCAAGGGCTACGGCACGAAGATTTATGCCGTATGCCCTGCCACAGGCCAGTTGATCGTGGGCGAAGAGGGTGCCCCCGTGATCCTTTGCCAGCAGGCGCTGATCCGCTTTGTGTGGAAGGATGCCGACGGCGCAGAAACCGACGCCTACACCGTGTACACACTGGACGGCGAGCCGCAAACCTACACCCTGTTTGCCGAGATCTACGGCTTGGACGGGCAACTGCAGGAGGAGCGCGAGGTCACAAGCCTGACCCAGACCGCCGATGACCCCTATTTCTCGGTGGCATACCCCGCCATGCAAAGCCTTGCCGAGGAATACAACGGGTCCCTGTCCGGCCAGGTTTCGCCGCTGACGGTGAAGGATGACGGCGGCGATGCCGTGGTGTGCAGCGCCGCCGGCAGCGAGCTGATCCGCCTGCCCGGCACACCGGCCGATATGGCGTATGCCTATGCCAGCGCCGACGGCCATTATGTGTCGGTTTACCGTCCCGACAGTGACCAAACCGAGTTTTACCTTTTCTGAGGCGGAAAATAAGCGGCGCGGAGCCGGTGCTGCAATGTGATACGAGCCCATTGCAAAAAATGTCAATGGGAAATTAAAATTTTCCTTTTCGTAACGAATGCACCCCGCAGCGAACACTGCCGCAAAAAACTGTTATACTGATAAAAGCCCGTTTGCAGGCCGTGATTTTCGGCCGTGCAGACGGGCTTTCTTAGGCGGTGAAAAAACATCACCGCCCAGCCTGCGCACATTGAGTCACCTTTCATTCCGGCTATAGAGCGTATTGCAGTGCTATGCTATAATATAGGTAGAGTTTCTATGAGAAAGCTGCACCTCACGGCGGCATAGAGCAAAGCGCCTGCCGGGCTTTATTTTCGATGGAGTTCGGCCTTCTATATCCGTAAACAGTATTTCCTATACCGGCAAAAATTGTGAAAATATCGATTGATCGCCATTGATGTTTTTGCCGATGATGTGATATACTATGTAATAGATTAACATAGTTTTTGATGGATTATATGGCGGAGGATCATAGATGCGATATCTTTCAGTTGCTGAAACAGCGAAAAAGTGGGATGTATCCGATCGCAGTGTTAGAAATTACTGCGCCCAGGGGCGTGTGAACGGTGCGTTTCTTACCGGCAAGACATGGAACATTCCGGAAAACGCAGAAAAACCGGAGCGTACCAACAAAAGAAAAGCAGAACCAATTACTCTGTTGGATATTCTGAAAGAGCAGAAGGCAAGTAAATATTC